>Ga0114129_10000735_pt1 | contig 41688 bp, 35 predicted proteins | sample RhiMetdeltSRZDD1_FD_80071 | JGI IMG/M metagenome (GOLD analysis project Ga0114129, IMG submission 80071) | Populus rhizosphere microbial communities from Tennessee, USA - Rhizosphere MetaG P. deltoides SRZDD1 (version 2) (version 2) | ecosystem: Host-associated > Plants > Roots > Rhizosphere >...
CGAGTCCTGCGAATGGCGCGACGAACGTGAACGCGAATGTGACGCTCGGATGGACCGCTAGTAACGCGACCAAGTACGACGTGTATTTCAATGGGGCCCTGGTTGCGTCGAACCTCGCGACCACGTCGTGGAGAATCGGTTCGGTGCAGGATGGCACCCAGCATTCCTGGTCGGTCGTCGCCAAGAACGCCGCAGGATCGACGTCGGGACCGATTTGGTCCTTTACGACAAAGGCGCCAGGGAAGGGGAAAAAGTAACAGCCGCCCCCGCCTCACCAGGCAGCTCGCCACTCCCGAGGTTTCTGCAACTCATCGGTGCCTCGCGCCGCCGTTGGCGCTTTCATCATCTGGGACGATCAGGTTCCGCTATACTCGGCCGCGATGAACCGTGAGCAGGAGGGCTCCATGAAGAAAAGCCCTGAAGTGTCACGTCGCGCTTTTCTTGCAGGCATGACCGCTGCGGCCGTCGTCGGACGGCGATTGACGGGCATGGCTGCAGAGGCCCGCGTGGTCACGAAGCGCGTCGAGAAGTTGTACAAGATCGCCGGCTGCACGCAACCCAACGATCTGCAGTTCGTCGCCGATGGCCTGTGGGTACTCGATCAGGTCGATCCCAACAAGGCCTTCAAGGTCCGCCCGGAGGACGGGTCGATCATCGAGACCATTCAAACCGAATCAATCCACGGTAGCGGGATCACGTACGGACACGGCGCCCTGTGGATTGCATCCACGAAGATGACCGATCCCGCGATGCCGCCGAGAACGTTGAAGGTGGACCCGAAGACAGGCAAGACGCTGAAGTCGTGGGTGACGCCTGGATCCGGTCTGTACGGCACGATCACGCCGAAGTCGACGCCGTCCGGCGCGCACGGTCTGAAATGGGTGGACGAGCGGTACTGGATGGCCGTTCCTGCATCGGGAAAGCTGTTTCTCATGGAGCCCGAAACGGGTGAGATCGTTCGCACGATTCCCGCACCAGGGGTGCGGACCCACGGACTCGCCTGGGACGATGGATCACTATGGTGCGTGGAGTCGAATGGACGCGTCATCTACAAGCTCGATCCCTCGAACGGAGCAGCTATCGCGAAGATCCAACTCACGAAAGAGGATCCCGAGCCGCACGGTCTCGACATCAGCAAAGGCGTTCTCTGGTATTGCGACGCGGCGAGCGGCTGGATTTGCCGACTGGCGTGAGACGTGTCTCGCGCGTTCGTGGTTTGAGCGAAGGAAGGTGCCATGGATACGGTATCGCGCCGTGAGTTTCTCGCCACCAGCACGCTGATCCTCTCAGCTCGTTCCTACTCTCGTATTCTCGGAGCCAACGACCGGATCCAGATCGGTCAGATTGGCTGTGGACACCGGGCGGTGGGGCACCGGCAGATGCTGAAGATGTCCGCCGAGACGGATTCCAACTTCGATCTGCGCAGCGTGTGTGATCTCTGGTCCGTGAATCGCGACCGAGCGGCGGACGATGCGCAGCGGCTGTTCGGGCACCGGCCGCGGACGTTTCAGTATTCCGAGGAGATGCTCGCCGATCGCGATCTGGATGCCGTGATGATCGCGACCGGCGATCACCAGCACGCGAAAATCCTCGCCGAGGTCGTTCGCGCCGGGAAGGACTGCTACTGCGAGAAGCCGATGGCGAACACGTTGGACGACGCCCGACTCGCGCGCGAAGCCGTGGTGGCGAGCAAGCAAGTCGTTCAGATGGGATCCCAGTGGCTGAGTTGCCCGTATCAGCACGAGGTGCGGGAGATTATCCGAAGCGGAAAGCTCGGGAAGATCGTCGCGATCAGTCAGAGCTGGAATTACAACGGCCCGCGCTGGCACGTCCCGAAGGACGAGAACGTGGCAGCCATCCGGGAGCGCGACACCGACTGGAAGCGCTGGCTGCTCGGGCGACCGGCCCGGCCGTTCGATCCGCGCGTCTACTTCGAGTTTCGCATCTTCAAGGATTTTTCCGGCGGCATCACCGATCAGTGGTACAGCCACGGCTCCGGGCTGGCGCATTTTTATCTCGACACCTTTGTCCCGGACGACACCGTCTCAAACGGCGGCATCTTTGCCTGGCACGACGTCCGGGAGAACCCCGACACGTTCCAATCGGTATCGACGTTCGCGAAGAACGAGGTGCTCTACACCTACAGCACCACGTTTGGGAATGCGTACGGCGATCACACGATTATTCGCGGCACGCGCGGCACGCTCTATTCTCCGGGAGGCGAGGGGAGCCCGCAGTGGTGGTTCCTCGCCGAGCCGCGGAGCCTGTGGGGATCGAACGTCGTCTTCGATCTGCGCGCAACGAAGGCCAAGCCGGAGCCGGTGCTCCCGGCCGGAAAGACGGAGGTTCCGCCGGTCAAGCAGGACGACAACCTGAAAGCCCACACAGACAATTGGCTCGCCTGCATGCGCAGCCGGAAGACGCCGAACGGCAGCATCGAGACCGGATTCGCCCACTCCGCCGCCGTGATCATGGCGACGCGCAGCTATCGTGAGGGGAAGAAGATGTACTGGGACCGCAGGCGCGAGGAGATTCTGGACCACGCGCCGCCGTCCGACCCGTCTGCCTAGCGCCTGATCGCCTGCAGCGTGAAGTCATCCTCCTTCATGGGGGCGTTGTATTTGACCTGCTGCAGGGTCAGTCGCGTGTGCGTGCCGCGGCGCAAATCGGACATCTCGAGTTGTCGCGCCGTCCAGATGCCCTGGACGTTCTCGATGCTCGAATACGCCAGCCGCCTGACGACTTCGTCCTTGACGAAATTGTCGAGCCGTGCGACCGCGTAGTTGTCCTTTCGGATCCAGGCGACGGAGTGCGTGTATTGTGACGACCTGCTGCGCTTCGGCGTCGACTGAATCTTCCAGCAGCCCGCTCCATCGATCGTTTCGCTGCCGAGCATCGCGTAGTCGTACTGGTCGACGTCGCGCTCCTCGAGATCCTCGAAGCTGAAATCGGTTCCAAAGAATCGCGTCGAGCGGTCCTGCAGCGCAATCCGGCGATCGCGCTCGATGGACGGCGTCCACATCCATTGATCGGAGGCGCGTTCGGGATGATTCAGAATCAACAGCGCGACGCCTTTGACCTCCGCCGGCGCGGTGAATCGCAGCACCGCCTTGCTCTGTCCGTGAGATCCCACGCGATCGAACGTCCACCGCTTCTCTGTCGCCTTCTCCTTCGCATCGAACGACTGCAGTTGGCCATCGTATCGATAGAACTTGGCCTCGCTCCGGCGCTGCGCTTCTTCCATGATGGTGCGAGCGTTCTCATGAGTGTCGGCTGCGGTCGAGGGAACGATTGGCGCCAGCGGTGTGCTGGGAAGCTCACTCTCTACGCGGGCCGGTTCGGCTTGAGCTTGCGGCGCCGCCGCTCCTCGCTCTGTCGGGGTCGAGGATTCGCTGGCTTCATGCGCGCCCGAGGCGTCGCGCTTCGCGGCCGCACGGGCGGCTCGCGCCGGGTCTTTGGCCAACGCGCCGTCCTGCGCCTCGCCGCGGGCACTGTCATTTTTCGGCGCCCGCCGGCCCTTGGGCTGGGGTGCCGTCGGCGTCGCTGCAGGCTCCTGCACGGCGGTCGTGGTGGGTTGGTTGAGATATCGCGTCGCCACAAACCAGCCAGCGACCATCAACACCGAAGTCATACACGTGGTCAGGACGACGATTCCGAAGACGTTCGTCCGCTCTCTGCTCATGATTCTCGGGCCTCCGCGCCGATTCGGCCCACCTGATCGTCAGGTACGACCTATCCGACTTTGAAGTCTTGCCGGTTCACGTATCGGCACGAAGCGGCCGCGGCTTCAACGGTGCGAAGGATTACGGACGAGCCGAGTCGCGGCGTTGAGCTGCGCGATCAGCTGTGGGACGCCAGATATCGCCCGATGTGCCGCGCTAAGCGGCGGGACGCGCGGTTCGCCTCGAACAGGTGCCCCCGCAGGCTGTGGGTGAAACCCACGAAATACAGGCCGGGGTGCGCTGTCGGCTCACCGGAAGTGCCGCGCGGTTCACCGAGGTCATCCAATGCATGGGGCGCGTCGATGAGCGACGCGAGGCCCGTGGTGAATCCCGTCGCCGCGATGATCGCGTCGAATGGCTCGCTCGTCCCATCTGCGAAGACCGCGCCAGTTTTGGTGAGTCGCTCGAGAGTCGGCCTCACCTTCACGCGTCCTCGTTTAAGGGCATCGACGAATCCCACATCGATGAGCGGAATGCGCCTCGTGGTATAGGGCGCAAATTGTCCTTTCGGCATGCCGTAGCGCGCAAGGTCACCGAGCGCGAGCCGGGCGGTGGCCCACCCGATTCGATTCGCGATCGCCGGCGGCAGCGCGCTCAACAGAATGCTCGTGCGCTGCACCGGCAGACCGAACGGATCGCGCGGAACGACTGGTGGTGGAGTTCGAACGCTCACGGCGACATACGCCGCGCCGTTGTCGCTCAGGTCGGTCGCAATCTCCGCTCCGCTGTTTCCCGCGCCGACGACGAGAACACGTTGGCCGGCATAAGGCATCGCGTTCGAGTAGGTGACCGAGTGGGTGAGCCTGCCCGCGTACGTGTCGCATCCTGGCCATTGCGGGAGGATCGGCTGTCGATACTGTCCGGTCGCGATCACGGCAACGCGTGCATGCCACACCTCACCGCTCGCCGTCTCGACGCTCCATCCGTGCGGCGCGGCGTCGCGCGATCCGATCCGTCGCACAGGCATGCCGGTAACGACCTGCAACCCGAAATGGCCGGCGTACTCCTTGAGGTATGCCACGACATCGTCGCGCGAGAGATACGTTGGGTAGCGAGTCGGGATGGGAAAATGGGCGAGCCCCGAGAAGCGGCGCACGGTATGGAGATGGAGCCGGTCGTATCGCCGCGCCCACGTTCCACCCAGTTGCGCGTCCTGCTCCAGAACAACGGCGTCGATTCCACGCCGCCCGAGCGCGGCCGCCGCGGAAAGCCCAGAAGCACCTCCGCCAACGACGATTACGGTGGGTTCGGGCACATCATCCGCTGGTGCAGAGTGGCACAAAGATATCCGGAACGTTTCAGAGCCCCCATGGTCCCATGGCGCTGAAGGGACAATTTGCAAAAGGGCGGATCACCTTTCCGGGGAGGCCCGGATGGCATCGGCGGCAAGGAGGAATTTCTTGCAACCGGGGTGCTTCAATCAGACGGCACGTTCGTCGGCGATCTCACGAGCACGACATCAGGCAAACTGACCTGGAAGGCTGTGCGGACGGTGGCTCGATAAGTGTGCGGATCTCGTCGCGGAACGATTTGCAAGAATTTGCAAACCGCCCGCGCGATTCCCGGACAGAAAATCGCTGTAAGCGATTGGTGCGGAAGAGAGGATTCGAACCTCCACCCCCTTGCGAGGACTAGCTCCTGAGGCTAGCGCGTCTGCCGTTCCGCCACTTCCGCAGTGGTGAAGACGTCGGCGTGATCGAATCTTCAGTATATCCGAAGTCCGATAGTTCTCAGATGCGCTCGAGCGTGTCGCCACAACTCCGCGCTCTCACGCCGCGTCAGGATCAGGCGCGGCTCGAGGCAGATCGCACGTACGCTTCAAGGTCTTTGAGGCGGTTGTCGTGCTCGTGGAGGATTTCGGTGTGGTGGGTGAGCGTCTTCTCAATGCTGTACGCAATCGAATCCAGCTTGTTGGCGATCGACTCGAAGCGTATGTCGATGCGTGCGGTTAACCGTGTTTCGAGATCGTCGAATCGCCTGTCGACTGCGTCGAATCGTTGGTCAACCTGCTCGAATCGTTGGTCGATCTGCTCGAATCGTTGGTCAACCTGCTCGAATCGTTGGTCGATCTGCTCGAATCGCTTGTCGACCCGCTCGAATCGTTTGTCGATCCGCTCGAATCGCTTGTGGACCTGCCCGAATCGCTTGTCGACGGTTCCAAACTGATGCTTCGTCCGCCGCTCGAGACTGCTGAAGCGGCGGTCCATGTGCGTCTTCAGGGAGGCGATCGTCATGCGCGCGCGGCGAATCATAGCATCGTCGTCGTGCGAAGACGATGCCGGCCCATCGAACTCGGAATCATTCGACAAAATGCGCGACACGTTTGAGCGCGTTTGAGAATCCTCGACCGGAGCGGCGGCGAGGATTGCAGATTCTGCAATACGACTGTGCGGCGCGCCGGTCGGATGTCGTTCCGACGATGCGCGGCATCGAGCGGCGCGCAGTGCGACTGACGTGACCGATCAGTCAGAGCGAAGCGCTTCCGCAGGATCGACGGACGCGGCTCGCAGCGCGGGAATCAGGCAAGCCAGCAACGCGACCGGCACCAACAGAACCGGCGCCGCGACGAACGACCAGACATCGAGCGGCGTGACCCCGAACAGCGCGCTCTGCATCAGGCGCGTTGTCGCTGCTGCCGCGGCAAGACCGACGGCAAGACCGGTTACGGTGACGAGCAGCCCTTCGCGAATGACGAGCGTCAGGATCCGCACGCGCGACGCCCCGAGCGCGGCACGCACGCCGATCTCGCGGCGCCGCTGCGAGACGCTGTAGGACAGGACGCCATACAGACCCACGGACGCGAGCGAAAGCGCAATGACTGCGAACGCCGCCAGCACCGTCATGGCAAACCGCGGCTGCTCGACCGATGCCTCGACACGCGCGGCGAGCGTGGCCGTTTCGATGGCTGCAGACGGTTCGAGCTCGCGCACGAGCGCGCGGAGCATCGGCGCCATGCTCGCGGGATCGCCACCGGTCCTGGCGGCGATCTGAAAACTGCCGTAGAAGCGGGTCAGATCCCTCGGCAGCCGGTAGTACTCCGGCTGCGGCTTCGTGTCGTTGCCGTTTTTCAGCACGTTGCCGACGATGCCGACGATCTCGATCGGCACAGTGCCGTTCGCAGACGCCTGTTCGAATCGATAGCCAATGGGGTCGGCCGGAAGGTACAACCGCGCGAATTCCTCGTTGACGATCCAGGCGCGGACGCCGCGATTGCGATCGGCGTCGCCGAACAGGCGGCCCGCTTTGAGACGCAGGTCGAGCGCTTCCGCATATCCCGGCGTGATGGTGTATTGAAGCGCACGGGCCATCGGTCTTGTCGTGCCAGGCGGCGTCCACGGTGCGGGGAATCCGGCGATTTGTGAGCTGCTGTCGAGCGGCATCATGTTGCCGGCTCCAGCCGCCGCGATCCCGGGCATCGCACGCAACCGTTGAAGCGACGTGTCAACCAACGAAGCGATGTGTTCCGCTTTCGCCGTGCCGGTCGGCGAAAGGACTTCTGCAGCGTCGTAGCCGGGGATGAAGACTTCGGCGGTCACGACGTGGCCGGCCGTATAGCCGGCATCGACGTGCGTCAGGCGCACGAAGCTGCGCGCGAGAAGCGTGGCGCCGACAAGCAGGAGGACTGCAAAGGCCGCCTCGGCCGTCAGCAGGACGTTGCGCAGCCGACGGGCACGGCTGCCGCGGAACCCGCCAGCCGATGCACCGTCACCACCCCGCAATGTTTCGGCCAGGTGGAACCGTGACTGGCGGAGCGCAGGCGCCAGCCCGGACGCGACAGCGGTGAACATCGCGGCGGCGGCGGTGAAGAGGATGGCGTGCCAATCGATCACGATGCCATCGAGGCGCGGAAAATCGCGTGTCGCCAGGACCGGCGCGACGTGGACGATGGTCCACGCGAGCGCGAGCCCGAGCCCTCCGCCGGCGACCGAGAGCACCATGCTTTCAGTCAGCAGCTGACGCGCGAGCCGGCCCCGGCTCGCTCCAATCGCGGCCCGAACCGTCAGCTCTCGGTGCCGGGCGACACCGCGCGAGAGAAACAGGTTCGCGACGTTGGCGCACGCGACCAGCAGCACGAGCGAGACCGCGGCTGCGAGAACCAGGAGCGCCGGACGGATCGTTCGCGTCATCTCGCCGAGCATCGTCTGGACGTGAACGACCACCGGCGTCGTGCCCGATCCGAAGAGCAGCTGGTCGGCCATCGGACGCGGGAACCGTCGCGCCGCGGAGGTGCCTTCAGCCTCAGCCTGCTCGGCGCTGGCTCCTGGCTTGAGGCGGCCGATCGCGCGGATAACGGACATCGATCCGCGCGCGCCGGCCACAGCGTCGGCGGCCGGCGGCGCGATGACGAACGGCGTCCACAGCTGCGTATCGCGGGCCGGAAAAGCGAAGTCCGATCGCGCGACGCCGACGATCGTGTATGGCTTGCCGTTGATGCGGACGCCGCGGCGGAGGATCTCCGGATCGGAGCCGAAGCGATCCCGCCACGCACGGTGACTCAACACGACGACGGCGTCTGCGCCGGCGACCGCTTCCGCATCGGCAAAGAAGCGACCGATGGCGGCGCTCTGACCGAGCAGCCCGAACAGCGCCGGCGTGGCAGCCGCGCCGTCGAGGCGCGCGGCGCCGCCAGGAAGATCGACGGTGTACTGACGCGCACTGTACGCAGCAATGGCGTCGAGCGTACGCGGAGCGTCGCGCCACGCGTAATAGGTCAGGTTGCTGAGCATCGGCGCACGAAGCGGCGAGACCGCACCCGGCCGCTCCTCCGACAAATTCACCAGCCTCGCAGCCTCCGGGTACGGCAGCGGTCTCAGGAGGACGCCGTACACGACGGAGAACGTCGCGGCGGTGGCGCCGATGCCGAGGGCCAGCGTCAGCAAGCCGGCGGCAGTAAACGCCGCATTGCGGCGCATCATCACCAGCGCGTAGCGCACATCTTGGATGAATCGCTCCATCACCGTAAGGAATATACTCGGTTCATGGCTCGACGTGGACTTGCGATCCTCTTCACGCTGCTCGGAATCGCCTTCTTCATATCACTCGTCGGATTCGGCCTTCTGTACCTCGCCTTTGGCCGCGAGCCCGCGGTGGCGTCGAACTCGACGCTGATGCTGCACGTGGGGGGCGACCTCGCCGAGATCGCGCCGGCCGATGTCGTCAGCTACGTGCGCGGGGTCAAGACGCCAACCGTACGGTCGGTCGTCGAGAATCTGCGCAAAGCGAAGGTCGATTCGCGCGTGCGTGCCGTGCTCCTCAAGCCGACCGGTTTCGATTCGCCGTTCTGGGGCAAGGTGCAGGAAGTGCGCGACGCAGTGCTCGATTTCAGGAAATCGGGCAAGCCGGTATACGCCTACCTCGAATACGCGGGCGACCGCGAGTACTACCTCGCGACCGCTGCCGACAAGGTGTTCCTGATGCCGTCGGCGTCGCTGGACCTCACCGGCGTGGCCACGTACGAGCTGTTCCTCCGCGGAACGCTCGACAAGATCAACGTCTTCCCCGATCTCCATCGGGTCGGCGACTACAAGACCGCGGTGAACACGTTCACCGAGAAGGGATTCACGCGGGCGCACAAGGAAATGGACGAGTCGATGAACCGCGATCTGTACGAACAGATCGTGCGAGGCATCGCCGATGGCCGGAAGAAGAACGAGGCCGACGTCCGCACGATTCTCGACGATGGCCCGTTCCTGCCGGAGGATGCGCTGCACGCCGGCCTCATCGATGATGTGGCGTACGAAGATCAGGTCGAGGCCCGACTTCGCGCCGGAGAACAGCGCCGTCAGATCGACAGCGACGAGTACAGCCGCGTCAGCTCCTCGTCACTGGGCCTGAACAGAGGTCCGCGTGTGGCGGTGATTTACGCCGCCGGCACCATCACGGGCGGGAAGAGCGGATACGACCCGGTCAATGGACCCGTTGCTGGGTCCGACACGCTCGTCGAATACATTCGCCAGGCGCGCCGCGACGGCTCGGTTCGCGCCATCGTGCTGCGCATCGACAGCCCGGGCGGATCGGCGACCGCCTCGGATGCCATCTGGCGTGAGCTGATGATCGCGAAGAATGAGCGCGCCGATCGGCCGCTGGTTGCGTCGATGTCCAACCTGGCGGCGTCCGGCGGGTACTACATCGCCATGCCCGCGCAAGTGATCGTCGCGCAGCCGTCGACGCTGACCGGCTCGATTGGCATCTTCGGGGGGAAATTCGTCACCGGCGGCGTGTACGAAAAGCTCGGTGCGCATATCGACTCCACCAGCGTCGGTCGTCACGCCGAGATCAACTCGCCGGCACGCCGCTACAACCCCGACGAGCTGGGGAAGCTCCAGGAGCAGCTCCAGGCGTTCTACGACCAGTTCGTCGAGAAGGTTGCGGAGTCGCGGCACAGCACGCCTGAAAGAATCGACACGTTGGCGCAGGGCCGGGTCTGGACCGGCCGACAGGCCAAGCAGAACAAGCTCGTCGACGAGCTGGGAGGGTTGGATCGCGCGATCGCCATCGCCAAACAGCGCGCGAAGATCGCGGCCGATACCGATGTGGAAATCATCGTCTATCCGCCGCGAAAGAGCTTCTACGAGCTCGTGTCGGAGCAGTTCAGCGGATCGAGCGATTCGCTGCAGGCGGCCGCCGTGAGCGCCTGGATGAACAGCAATCTGTCAAAAGGGGAAATCGAGGCGCTGCGGGCGATCAGAGGACCCCTGTCGATGTTCCGGCGTGGGGAGATCCTCGCGTTGATGCCTTTTACGTTCTTACGCTGAAGGAAACCAATTCTCCTTCGAACTCTCGGTGGCGTCACCCCACCACTCGTTGCAGGCTCTCCCGATTCACATCGATCTTCATCTTCTGCTTCGCCTTCAGCATGTAGGCGGAGAAGAAGCGGTTGCGGCGGTCCGCGAGCAGCTCCTCGCGGAATCGGTCCTTGGACGTCGACCACTCTTGCGGCGTGACTTCCTTTTTCTCGAGTACCTTGATGATCGCCGTGCCGGTTTCGGTCGCGATGGCATCGCTGACGGTGCCGACTGGAAGCTTGAACGCGGCATCGTCGACAGCCGGCGCGGCGCCGAGGTCCGGAATCGGCGCATCCTTGGCTATCAGGTCGGTCGTCTTTGCCTCGAAGCCGGCGGCCTTGGCGGCCTTCTCGAAGTCCGGCGCTGCCTTCAATTTCGCCGCGATTTCAGCGGCTCGCTGCTTGCTCAGCTCGCGCGATTTCTGCTTGATCACTTCCTCGCGGACGCGCTCTTTGACCTCGTCCAGCTTCGGCACGTAGGGATCCTGTTTTGCCACGAGCGTTTCGAACACGAAGCCGCGTGACGCGCGAAGCGGCCCCAGCTCGTCGCCCGGCTTCATCTCGAACGCTTTGTTGGCTGCTTCCGGCGCGGGCCCGAGGCCGAGAATCGGCTCGTCACGCGCGAAGAACCCCGACTCCTGTACCGTGAGCCCTTCGCTTTTCGCCACCTTGTCCAGATCCGACGCCTTGCTGATCTGCTTTTCGAGCTTCGACGCGAGATCGGCGGCCTGCGCCTGCGCACGCTCGTACGAGAGCTGATCGCTCAGCTGCTGCCGCACTTCGGCGAGCGGCCGTGTTGCCGCGCTTTTCTTGTCCACGAGCTTGATGATGTGGTAGCCGTACTGCGTCTTGACGAGATCGCTGATCTGTCCCGGCTGCATCGCGAAGACCGCTTGATCGAACTCCGGCACCATCCGGCCGCGGCCGAAGTAGTCGAGATCGCCGCCGCTCTTCGCGTTCTGTTCATCCTCAGAGTTCTTCTTCGCCAGCTCCGCGAAGTCGGCGCCCGCCTTTGCCTGCTTGAGCAGCGCTTCGGCCTTCGCCTTCACCGCTGCATCATCCTTGCCTTCGGTCTTCAGGAGGATGTGGCTGGCGCGGACCTGCTCCGGCGTCGTGTACTGCTCGATGCTGTTGTTGTAGGCCTTTTCGATGTCGGCGGCGGGCACGACGACTTTCGCGCGCGTCGCCTCGACGTCGATGAGCAGATAGCGGATTTTCCGCTTCTCGGGAATCTTGAAGTCGTCCTTGTGGCCGTCGAAGTACGACGCGACGTCGGCGTCTGTCGCCGTCGCCTGGGTGCGGAAGCTGTCTGCAGTGAACGTCACCACTGCCAGCTTCACTTTGTCGTTCCGCCGTCGGTATTCCTGTTCAAGATCTTTGTCGGGTACGGCCAGCCAGTCGGTCAGCGAGGCTCGGAGCTTCTCGACCGTGAGTCCGCGCCGTACGTTCGTTTCGAATTCCGACGGCGTCATCGGCGGCCGCTGCATCCGCAACAGCTGCTGATATCGCTGTTCCCCGATGAAGCCGCCGTTTTCCTGGAACGCGGGCATCGAGAAGATGCGCTGACGCACTTCCTCGTCGCTCACGCCGATGCCGAGTCGCTCTGCTTCCGCGAGCGCGGCGCGCTCGTCGACCATCTGCTGCAGAATCTGCTGCTCGATCCCGAGCTGCTTCAACAGCTGGTCGTTCAAATTGGCGCCGTATGCGGATCGGTACGCCTGCAGTTGAGCTTGGTACGTCCGGCGGAACTCGCCAGCGGTGATTTCGTGTCCTTCAACCTTCGCGATCGTGTCGCTCGATGCGGCGTCCGCGCCGGTGCCTCGAAGGAAATCCGGAATGTAGAAGAGAACAAACGCCACACAGACGAGACCGAGGCTCCACTTCAGCCAGTCCCGATGCCGGCGCATCCGATCGAGCATGGTCATAACTGCACTCAGTAGCTTTCAGTTGTCAGCTATCGTCTCTCGAGGCCGTCTGCCTTGGGAGGTGTTCGGATTCGCGCGCTGGCTGAAAGCCGATAGCTGAAAGCCGGCAGCCCAGCGCTGCTGGAACCACTGATGGTACGCCATGAACTTACGGCGTGGCAAGCAGTTACCGGCGGGCGTGTGGTATATTTGCAGAGCACAGAAGCACTTACGGGATGCCACCAGCCAGTCGAGCTACGAGGATGCCGATCGCGCTCTATCAAGCGGTCGGGCCGGCCGGAAAGAGCGGCACGAAACTTCGCCGCGCCGCCGAGATCTCGATGTCGACGCCCGGCCTCGATCTCGCGACCAAGCTTCGGGTATTTCAGCGCGCGCTGAGAGGGCGCGTCGAGCGCCGCGATGCGCTGCTCGACATCGTCCGCGCCGTCAACACGACGCTCGAACCGCCGAGAGTCGCAGACACGCTCGTCGATCGTGCGGCCACGTGGGTGCCGGCGCCGTGTTGGGCGGTCGTGTCGTCGGACCTGTCGGGACAATTGTCGGTGCTGGCCGATCGCGGGCTGACGCCCGACATGGGGCCCGCCGTTTATGCAATCGCGACGTGGGTGATGGAGCGCGGTCAGGAATTCGTCACCGCCGATCTGCGTCACGATAGCCGAGTGCAGGATCCGTTTGTCGGCGCAGTGATGGCGTTTCCCTTGAGCTGCCGCGGGCGGCGTGTCGGCGCGATCCTCGGACTCGATCGCCAACCTTCCTCCCGGGAGCCGCGGCTGGCGCCGGCGATGCTGCGGCAGGTGCGCATGTTGCTCGAGCCCGCATCGGTCGCGCTCGACAACGCGCTCATCCTTCAGCGCGCCGAGGCGCTATCGGTCACCGACGACCTGACGCATCTGTACAACTCGCGTTATCTGAACCTCGTCCTGCGACGCGAAACGAAGCGAGCGTCGCGTAACGGCCGGCCACTGTCGCTCCTGTTCATCGATCTGGACGGTTTCAAGGGTGTGAACGACACACACGGGCACCTGTGCGGCAGCCGCGCCCTCGTCGAAGCGGCCGCGGTCATCCGCGGAAGCGCGCGCGAAACCGACGTGGTCGCGCGCTTTGGTGGCGACGAGTTCGCGCTCGTCCTGCCCGACACGGGGAGCGAAGGCGCGTTTGCCGTCGGAGAGCGCATCCGCGAGCGCGTGGCCGCACACAAGTTTCTGGCCGGCGACGGCCTCGATATCCATCTCACCGTGTCGGTCGGCGTCGCGACGCTGCCCGACGTCGCGGCCTCGGCTGAGGAGTTGATGCAGGCCGCCGACAAGGCGATGTACCGCGTCAAGGACGCGGGAAAGAACGGTATTCAGGCTGCCTTCGCTCCTGCCGATAGCTAGTCATTGGTCACTCGTTTTCGGTCATTCGTCTGTCGTCACGGCTGCACAGAACCTCGCGTATGCGCACGACCGGCGTCCAATGACCCACGACCATAGGAGTCGCGATTGAGTCTTCGCTCGATGCTTTCCGTGTTTTCCAGCGATCTGGCCATCGACCTTGGCACTGCCAACACGTGCGTGTACGCCCGCGGCAAGGGCATTGTGGTCAACGAGCCGTCGATCGTGGCCATCAACAAGGTGACCGGCCGCGTCGAGGCGGTGGGCAAGGACGCCAAGGATATGCTCGGGCGGACGCCCGGGAACATCGTGGCGATCAAGCCGATGAAGGACGGGGTGATCGCGGACTTCGAAGTCACGGAAAAGATGCTCACCTACTTCATCAAGAAGGCGCACAACCGGAACGTCTGGGTCCGGCCTCGCATCGTCATCGGCGTGCCGTCAGAGATCACGCAGGTCGAAAAGCGAGCCGTCAAGGACAGCGCGTATCGCGCGAAAGCGAGCGAGGTGCACCTGGTCGAGGAAGCCATGGCCGCCGCCATCGGCGCCGGGATGCCGATCACCGAGCCGTCGGGCAACATGATCGTCGACATCGGTGGCGGCACGACGGACATCGCCGTCATCTCGCTCGCCGGCATCGTCTACAGCAAGGCCGTGCGCGTCGCCGGCAACGAAATGGACGAGGCCATCATCCAGTACGTGAAGAAGCAGTACAACCTCCTCATTGGCGAGCGGACGGCCGAACAAATCAAGATCGAAATCGGTTCGGCGTTCCCGCTCGAGGACCGGATGACGATGGAGATCAAGGGCCGGCATCTCATCGAAGGAGTGCCGAAGACGATCACCATCACCGACGAAGAGATTCGTGAGGCGCTGGCGGAAACGGTCAACGTCATCGTCGATGCCGTACGCGTCGCGCTCGAGCGGACGCCGCCCGAGCTCTCGGCCGACATCGTGGATCGCGGCATCGTCCTCACCGGTGGAGGCTCGATGCTGAAGAATCTGGACAAACGCCTGCGCGAGGAGACGGGACTCCCGCTTGCGATGGCGGAAGATCCGCTGTCGTCGGTCGTTCTTGGCGCCGGCAAGATGCTGTCGGACTTCAATCTGTTGCGAAAGATCTCCATCGATTAGCATGCTCGCAAGGCTGACTCACCATTGTGGTGATGCGAAGGTGGGATAACCCGGTGGCTGTGATCGATCTCCGCCAACGCGCCGGCTACCTGTTCATCGCCGTGATGGTGGTCCACGTGATCCTCATCTCCGCCCAGGTCACCTCGAAGAGCGGCGTGCCGGTGCTCGAGTCGGTCACGTTCGGCATCTTCTCGGAAATTCAACGCGTGATGTCGACCGGGGTGTCGGGTGTCCGCCGCGTGTGGACCGGATACATCGGCCTTCGCCACCTCAAGCAAGAAAACGACGCGCTCAAACGCGAGCTCGCCGCCGCGCAGATTGCGGCCCAAGAGCAGCAGGCGCTGGCGAGCCGTGCGCGCGGTCTCGAGAAGCTCCTCGAGCTGCGCGACCGCACGAGCCTGAGGACGACGGCGGCGGAGATCATCGGAATGGCGGCGACGCAGGACTTCCGCACCGTGACGATCGACAAGGGGACGCGCGATGGGCTGCGGCCCGACATGGCCGTCATCGCGCCGGCCGGCGTCGTGGGGCGAATCGTGGTGCCCAGCGTGCGGTCGGCGAAGGTGCAGCTGCTCGTCGATCGCAACGCGGCGGCTGGGGCCATCGTCGAACGCTCGCGCGCTCAGGGCGTCGCCGTTGGCGTCGGCGGAGACCGCCTCGAAATGGATTACGTGTCGGAGGTATACGACATCGTCGTTGGAGACATCGTCGTCACGTCGGGCATTGACGGAATCTACCCGAAGGGGTTCGTGATCGGACGCGTCGAATCAGTAGAGCGGAGCGGTGGAGCGTACAAGCGGATCGTTGTGAGGCCGGCCGTCGATTTCAACGCCGTCGAGGAGGTGTTGGTGGTCGTGACCCCGACGCCGGCGCGAGAAGCCAGCGGGGGGGCCTCCGAGTGAGAACGGCCGGGGTCGTCCTGGCAGTTGCCGCGGCTCTCGCCCTTCAGACCACACTTGCCCGTTTTGTCGTGCGGGGAACTGTGGCTGTGGACCTCGTGCTGGTCGTCGTGGTGTTCGTAGCCCTCACGTCGGGACCGGCGGCGGGCCTTCTCGCCGGGGCGTTCGCGGGGCTCGTGCAGGACGCGCTGTCGAGCAGCATCGTCGGAATTGGCGGGCTGGCCAAGACGCTCGTGGGGTTCCTGGCCGGCGTCATCGGCACCCAGTTCATCGTCGTCCACACGCTGCCACGGTTCGTCGTCTTTTTTTGCGCCACGGCGCTGCACGCGGTGGTATTCATGGGGTTGTACATGCTGCTCGATTTGCGGCAGTTCAGCGCACCTTACGCCGGGGTCGCCGGTCAGGCGGTCGGCAACGCCCTCGTGGGCGTGATTGCGTTTCAGGTGGTCGAGCTTTTGCCGGGGGCGATGGAGCGGCGGCGCGCGCAGCGCGGCGGCATCCGGCGTTAGCAGGAGATTATGCCAGGCGTTGAAGATCGTCGGCGCGTGACGAACCGTTTGTCGATCCTGCAGTACGTCGTCACGGTCATCTTCTCGATGCTCGCCATCAGTTTCTGGGTGCTGCAGGTGGTGCAGCACGCGAAGTTCGAGGAAATGGCCGAGAACAACCATCAGCGGACGCTGGCGCTCCGTGCGCCTCGCGGGATCGTTCTCGACCGCCACGGCAAAGTGCTGATCGAGAATCGCCAGTCGTTCAGCATCTCGATCCTCCGCGAGCACAGCAAAGACCTGAATCGAACCATTCGTGTGCTGGCAGGCGTGCTCGGCTACGAGGAGGCGGGCGTCCGCGACATCGTCAACCGCCATCGACGCGAGCCGACATATCGACCCATTCCGATTGTGGTCGACGCGTCGATCGCGCAGGTCGCCTCGGTCAGAGTACGGCGCCTCGAGCTGCCTGACGTGGTCATCGAGGAAGTGCCGACGCGGCGGTACCCGGAGAAGCTCGCCGCGCATGCGTTCGGCTACGTCGGCGAAGTGAGCGACAAGGACGTCAGCGAAGACGAGAGCCTCAAGAGCGGCGACATCGTCGGCCAGGCAGGAATCGAGAAGGTGTACAACGGGCAGCTCATGGGCGTGGATGGCGCCCGGCGCGTCGTGGTGAACAGCGTCGGCAGGGAAATCCGTACGCTCGAAGAGCAGGAGCCGGTCGAGGGGAAGCGGCTGCAGCTGACGCTCGACTACGATCTGCAGAAGGCGGTCGAGGACGGGTTTCGGGTCGCGGGGTTCAACGGCGCGTCTGTCGTGCTCGATCCGCAGAATGGTGAAGTGCTCGCCTTTGCCAGCCTCCCTGAATACGACCCCAACGCGTTCGCCGCGGGGATCGATCGAGCCTCATTTGCGGCCCTCCTGAATGACGAGTTGAGGCCGCTGCAGGACCGCGCGATTCAGGGACGATACCAGCCTGGCTCGACGTTCAAGATGGCGGTGGCGCTCGCCGGCTTGGAAGAAGGCATCATCACGCCCGATTTCCGTGCGCATTGCGCGGGGCGCGCCACCTTCTACGGTCATACGTTCGCGTGCTGGAAGAAGGAAGGGCACGGGACGATCGATCTGCGGCGCGGCATCGAGCAGTCGTGTGACGTGTACTTCTACACCGTTGCCAACCTCGTGGGGGTCGACAAGATCAACAAATGGGCGACGAATCTCGGCCTCGGCGTCAAGAGCGGCATCGATCTGCCGAACGAGCAGCAGGGGCTCGTGCCTTCGACGAAATGGAAGCTCGAGCGGATGCACGAGAAATGGTATGCCGGCGAGACGATCTCCGTCGGGATCGGCCAGGGTGCCGTTTCGCTGACGCCGGTGTCGATGGCCGTCTACATGGCGACGCTCGCCAATGGCGGCACACGCGTCACGCCCCATCTCTTGAGGGCGGTCGACGAGGGAAAGGGTTGGGTGCCTGCGCCAGTGCCACCGCCTCAGAAGACAGTGGACATCGATCCCGCCAAGCTGCAGGCGATTCGGGATGGGCTCTGGGGAGTCGTGAACGGCGGCGGCACCGGCGGCCGCGCGCGGATCGTGGGGATGGACATCAGCGGAAAGACCGGTACGGCGCAGGTGATTTCGAACACCGGGCGGATGGCGGCGGCGAAGAGCAACAAGGACTTGCGCGATCACGGCTGGTTCGTCTTTTTCGCCCCGCGCGACAAACCGGAGATCGCCGGCGTCGTCTTCCTCGAGCACGGCATTCACGGACCGAACGCCGCGTCGGTTGCGCATCACATACTCGATACATTCTTCGCGAAGAAGGAAGGGCGACCGCTGCCAGCCCCGCCGGCCGACTTCCATCTGGATTACAAGGATCCGTACGCCAGAAAACCTGCGCCCGCGGCGCAGAATTAGCACTCAGAAATGAGAACTCTGGATCTTTAACACCTTAGAACCTTACATTGTTCGAACGTAGGCTTTACTACCACATCGACTGGGCGCTGCTCTTTGCCGTCCTCGCGCTCTGCGCGCTGGGCGTGGCCATGATCTACAGCACGTCGGCCGATCCGACGCGCGTCACATCGCGCCTGTACATTACCCAGCTCTACGCGATCGCGCTCGGCCTGGTGGCGCTGCTGGTCATGATCACGATCGACTACCGGGGGTTCACCGACAAGTCGCATCTCATCTACATCGGTCTGCTCGCCTTGCTCCTCTACGTCATGTTCTTTGGCATGGTGCAGATGGGCGCGCGGCGCTGGATTCCCCTCAAGGTCTTCAACCTGCAGCCTTCCGAGTTCGCGAAGATCGGCCTCGCCCTCGTGCTCGCCAAGTTTTTCGGCGAGAACCGCGGCGCGCCGGCCTGGACCGATCTCGCCGTGGGCGGGGTGCTTACCTTGATTCCGTTCGCCCTCATCGCCAAGGAGCCGGATCTCGGCACGGCAGTGACGCTGCTGCCGGTCTTTCTGGCGGTCGCCTATCTCGCCGGGATGCGCATGCGGATTCTCGGCATGTTGTTTCTCTGTTGCCTCCTCGCGGCGCCCGTCGCGTGGAGGTTCGCGCTCAAGGATTATCAGAAGGCTCGTATTTCCACGTTCCTCGATCCGTCGCAGGATGCGAAAGGCGCCGGCTACCAGCAGATCCAGGCGCGCATCACGGTCGGCTCCGGGGGGCTCCAGGGCAAAGGGTTCATGAAGGGGACGCAGGGTCAGCTGCGGTTCCTTCCCGTCGCCCACAACGATTTCATTTTCTCGGTGCTGGCCGAGGAACAAGGGTTTGCCGGCGTCCTGGTGGCGCTCGGCCTCTATCTATTCGTGATTCTGCGCACGCTCGAGGCGGCCCGTCTGGCCAAGGATCGCCTCGGCGCGTACCTCGTACTTGGCGTTCTCGCCAGCTTCACGTTCCAGGTGGTCTACAACATCACCATGTCGGCGGGGCTGGCGCCCGTCAAAGGACTCACACTGCCGCTCATGAGCTACGGCGGATCGTCGATGATCGCGACGCTTGCGGGCTTCGGGCTGGTGCTGAACGTGCGGATGCGCAGATTCACGAACTGAACTGTGTAGGGATTTCGGGCCTCGTGGTTCGGGATTCGTCAGCAGACGAATCCCGAGTCCCGAAGCCGGACGCCCGGCACGAATGGAGTTCGTGAAATGAACAAGGAGATGATCGTCTCCTCCAATGGCCACGAGACCATGGTGGCCATTCTCGAAGACGACCTCGTCGCGGAAATCTTCGTCGAGCGCGAACGACAGCGCAGCGTCGTCGGCAACGTGTACAAGGGCCGCGTGTCGAAGGTGCTGCCCGGCATGCAGTCGTCCTTCATCGATCTCGGCCTCGAGCGCGACGGCTTCCTCTACGTCGACGACGTCATCAATCCGGAAGAATTCGACAAGCTGGACGAGGACGATGACGGCAGGTCCGAGAACGGCCGGCCGAGGAACGACGGTCCACCAGGTTCCTCGACGCGCGCTGCGACAGGCTCAGGGCGTCCCGAGCCTGTCGAGGGGCGAGCAGAGTCGAGGGGCGATCACGAACGTCCCAAAGCCAAAATCGAGGAGCTGCTCCGCGAAGGGCAGGAGATCATCGTCCAGGTGGTGAAGGAGCCGCTTGGGACGAAGGGAGCGCGTCTGACCTCGCACGTCACGATGCCGGGCCGCTTCCTGGTCTTCATGCCGACGGTGGACCACATCGGCGTGTCGCGAAAGATCGAATCGCGCGAAGAGCGCGGACGGCTCCGCGGCATCGTCCGCGAATTCCGTGACGAGACAGGATTCAACGGCGGCGTGATCATTCGTACCGCGGCGAGCGGCCGGCCGAAGGAAGACATCCTCAGCGATCTGGTGGCGTTCCACAAGATTTGGAAGGAAATCCGCCAGCGCACCGAATCGTCGCGCGCGCCAGCCGTGCTGTACCAGGAGCAGAGCATCGTCAGCCGTCTGCTGCGCGATTTGCTGACCGAGGACTTTCAAGCGATACGCATCGACAACGCGACCGAGCACCAGCGTGTCATGGAGCTCGTCGAGCGCATCATGCCGAGCCTCGCCCCGAAGGTGAAGCTCTACTCGAAGCCTTTTCCGATCTTCGAAGAGTACGGGGTCCAGGGCGAGATCGACAAGGCGCTCAAGAGCAAAGTGTGGTTGAAGTCGGGCGGCTCCATCGTCATCAACCAAACCGAAGCGCTCGTGGCGATCGACGTGAATACCGGGCGCTACGTCGGCAAGAAGACTGCCGGTCGTCTGGAAGATACGATCGTCAAAATCAACCTCGAAGCCGTGAAAGAAATCGTGCGGCAGATTCGCCTGCGCGACCTGGGCGGGATCATCGTGCTCGACCTGATCGACATGGAGGACAAGAAGAACCGCCAGAAGGTCCTCCAGGCGGTCGAGCAGGAGTTGAAGAAAGATCGTTCGCCTTCGAAGGCGCTGCAGGTATCGGATTTCGGGCTCGTGATCATCACGCGCAAGCGCGTGAAGCAGAGCCTCGAGCGCGTCCTCACCGAGCCGTGTCCGTACTGCTCGGGCAGCGGCGTGATCAAATCGAGCTCGACGATCTGCTACGAGATCCTGAGCGAGGTGAAGAAGGTCTCACCCGACCTGAACGGCCACCGGTTGCTGCTTCGCGTGAACCCCGATATCGCCCGCGCGCTGAAGGAAGAGGAGCAGGCGGTGCTCAAGGACCTCAAACAGTCGATTGGAAAGGACGTCAGCATCAAGGCCGACGTCCACCTGCATCACGAGCAGTTCGATGTGATGGCTGTGTAGGCAGGTGGGTCGGGGCGGCCCTCTGCGGCCAGCCCCGAGCCCCGATGCGTCGCTACGCCACAGGGAAGTGCACCAGATAGTGAGTGCCGCCGCGATTGATCCAGAGACGCATGTAGTCGCCGCCCTTCAGCGTTTCGATCTTCGACGAGCCTGCGTGCGGCGGCGTGTCCTTCTGGACCTTCGCGACGTCGGCCTGCGGGATGATCGTGACGACCTCGCGGCCGGCGACCTTGCCGCCCTTGAGGAATTCGGCCCAGCGCTCGAGCTGCGCGGTTTGTCCCTTGGCGTTCGGCGACGCCGTATCGGGCGTGAGCCGCACTTGATAGGTTCCAGCGGCGAGTGGCTTGCCGTCGGCTTTCACACCCTTCGGAATGTGCACCGTCCCGAGCGCCACGCTGCCGTCAGGGGCCGTCGGCGAGGGCTCCGTCATCGGCTGCGTCTTCGGGGCCGTGTGGCCTTCCTTCGACGCCTGGCCGGCCTTGCCGGAGGTTTGCGCAAAGGCGGTGCTTGCCGCGAGCGCCCCCACGAGAGCTCCCACGAAAACCGTTCGCTTCATATCTCTGGCCTCCCGATGAACCGCACAAACAGCGGAGCTGAAACAGTCCGATTATACAGACCTTCAGCAATCAGGGTGCCACAGCGGTAAGCCAGCTCAGCGTTTGGTGAGGATGATGTCGCCGCTGAACGTCCGGATGATCAACGTGGCGCTGCCGTCTCCAAAGACCGCATGCGTCTCACGCCCCGGGCCGAAGCGGCGCCGATCGCTTCGCGCCGACGTCGAGCCGAGCGTGACGGGGAAATCGGATCGAATGGTTCCGCTGAAGCTGTTGGCGTTCAGCTCGAATCCCGTATTCCCTGACAGGGACAGCCGCACGCTGCCGGAATGCGAATTGATGTCGTAGCGGCCGCTCTTGCCCAGTGTGCCGATGAACTCCACGCTGCCGCTGACTGATTTCACTCCAAGCCGGTCGCACGCGACGTCGGAAAGCATGACATCGCCGCTCACGCTCCCGAGGTCGAGACTGCGGACCCTCAGGCCCTTCGCGCGGATGGTCCCGCTCACGCTCGTGGCGTTCAGCTCCGCATCGTTGGGCTCGTTGATGAGCTCGAGGTCGCCGGAGATCGTCTTCGCCGCAAGCTTCGGCGTCCCCGATGTCTGCAACGTGCCGCTGATCGTTTCGGCGCGTACCGCTCCCTGAACGCCCATCACGATGACGTTGCCGGAAATCGACTTGACGTCGAGCGTCGCCGCGGTGGGAACGGCGACCGTATAGTCGACCGACGTGTTGTTGTTGTTCCTGAAGAACCGATCGTTGTCGTAATCGGTGCGCACTTCGACGCGGCCCGGTCGCTCGTCGACGACGATGTGGACGGCGGCGAGCTGGCTTTGATCGCCGCGCGTGCGTTTGACGGCGTCGATGACGACTTCATCGCCAGACGCGGCGGTGACTTTGATGTCTCCCGAGATGTTCGAGATGCTGACCCGGCCATCGCGTCCGACCTTGACCTTTCGCGAAAACCGTTCGGTCTGCTCCGGGCCGCTGTTCCGGTTTCGTCCCTGGTAGGCGCGCGGGAGGGCGGACTTCATGGCATCGCGGATCACGATCCGGAGATCGGGCTCCTGTGCCGCGGCTGGAACCGCGCCGATCGACACTCCAAAGACCATCACGAACACTGTGCGTCGCATGTCAGTCGCCCTTTGGTTTGAGGCCGGAGACGATGCGTGCTGCACCCGCCTCGTTGCCTTTGCGCATTTCGTTGATGAGCGCCACGGTGTCCTGCAGCAGCCCGATCTTTGCTTTGAAGTTCTCGACGAGGCTTTCCTGCGCCGGTTCATTGGCCGGCTGTGAGCGCAGCGCCGCCCGGCTTTCGCCGATCGCCAGGTCGATGACCGCGAGATTCTTCTGTAACGTCGCCGCGGTCGCCGGATCGAGCGCGCCTTGCTCTGTTTTCGCGATCTGCTCGAGCCCGGTGATCGCCTTCGTGTAATGCTCTTCGGCCGCGCGCAACTCGGCCTCGACGGCTTGAGCGGCCTGATTCGTCGCCGCCGACGAATTCGGCGGCGTCGAAGTCGATGAATCGACTCTGTTGCCAATCGTCCGCTGACCGGCACGGAACTGCAGCCCAACGACCGTGGCGACCAAGAGCACCGCTGCGGCAGCCAGCCACACAAGCGTCCTGGTGTCGCGTCGCCCTTTGGCCGGACCCTGCGAGTGCTCCAACTTGATCGCGCGCTCGAGACGCGCCCAGGCCCGCACGGGCGGATCGCGAAGATCGTTTTTCAGAACGGCGGCCATCTTTCGGATTTCACGCAGATCGTCGACCAGCCGCCGGCAGTCGCCGCAGCCTTCGAGATGCCGCTCGACATCGGTCCGCTGGCGCGCGTCGAGCACATCGTCGACGTAGTCGTGAATGGCCGGTTCGCTCGGATGCATGTCAATGCCGCCGCAGCAGGGCGCGAAGCTTCGCGCGCGCCTTGAACACCTGCGACTTCGATGTACCTTCCGCGATCCCCAGCAGCTCGCCAACTTCCTTGTGGTCGAACCCTTCGACGTCGTGCAGGACGAACGCTTCGCGACAGCCGTCGGGGAGACGCTCCAGCGCTCGTTCCAGATCCAGGCGGGCAATCGTCGAGTCGCGTCGCGCGACCGGTTCGAACGACGTTTCGGCGTCGAGCGTTTCGGTGAGCTTGGTCATCTTGGCCTGCCGGCTGCGCACGTAGTCGAGGCAATGATTGAGCGCGAGGCGGTAGAGCCACGTCCCGATCGCCGCATCGCGCTTGAAACTGCCAATCTTCCGGTAGGCCTGCAGAAAAATCTCCTGAAGGAGGTCCTCGCCGTCCTCGGCCGAACCGCCCATCCGGCACGCCAGGCTATAAATGCGCGCCGAATGCGCCCGGTAGAGGGCCTCGAACGCCTCCACATCCCCAGCCTGACAGCGCGCGACGAGATCGTTCGGATCGGCATGGGTCGTGCCCTGGCTCACCGTCTTTTCTTTAGACGGGAAAGGGATCGGGACGCGTTGCTTTCCGGCCACGCTAAGAAATACGAGATTTTCTCGGTAATCGTTTGACTTGAACCCGCTCGAGCTCGCGGACGCGGGAGCCCGACACCACCACACCCTCGGCGGTCAGGAGTGCACGCTTGAGGACCTCGTTGCCGCCGTAACCGCCGATGCGCCCGCCGGCAGCAATGACCCGGTGGCACGGGACGTCCGGACGACTGCAGCCGCGCATCACGTTGCCGACAGCGCGTGCCGCGCGAGGGTAGCCGGCCATCGCGGCGACATCTCCATAAGTCGCCACGCGGCCCGGCGGGATGCGACGCACGACCGACAGCACACGACGGCGGAAAGTGTCAGTCACCTACTTCAACGCCCCGCGCAGCACGCGGCCTTCGGCTTGAGGCATCGTGATGCCGCAAATCGCCGCGAGCGTCGGCGCGATATCGGCGGGCGTCACCGGCTGATCGTACCGGCCGGCCTTGATGCCATGTCCCATGAATAGAATCGGAACGCGCTGATCGTCCGGCGATGCTGTGCCGTGGCTCGCCGCTTCGTCCGCGCCGATCCATCCCGGACGAGGCGCGATGATGATGTCGCCGCTGCGGCCTTCCACGTAGCTCAGCGCCGCCGCGCGCCGCCAGGCATCGGTGGAACGGACAGCATCGCGCAGCTCCTCGGCGCGAAAAACCTGCTGGACACCCGGCGCAGCCGCGATCGTCCGCAGCACCCGGTCCATGAGCGGCGGCGACGCGCGCAGCCGATCGTATGCGCCCGCGGCGAAATACACGTTCAGGTCTCGACGATCGAGCTTGGCAACATGCGGTCCTGCGCCAAGCTGCGGCTGAAGTGCAGCCTCGACCGTCTGGACGATCTTGGCCGCATCGATCCGGCCGCCATCCACATGCTCGGCGGTCAACTGTTCGGGAACCGCCGTCACGCCATGATCCGCGGTGAGAGCGACGACGTACCGGCCGCGGCCGACGGCTGCATCGAGGCGATCGAGCAGCGCGCCCAGCGTAAGATCGAGCCTCGCGAGTTGATCCTGCAGCTCCACGCTTCGTGGTCCGAACTTGTGACCGACGAGGTCCAGCGACGAGAAGCTAATCCCGAGCACGTCGGTTCCATCGTGCTTGCCGAGGCGCAGATCCTCCGCGAGGGTTGCCGCCATGTTCGCGAAGTACGCGTCGGCAAACGGGCTCGTCTCCCACTGGACGCGGAACGTCTCGTCCTGCTTCCCGGCGGTGCCCTTCAACACGTGTGGAAACGTGGGCGTCCATCCGGGCACCGCACGCTCCCCGACGCCGGCATCCGAGCCTCGATACCGCTCGAGCGGGAAGAGTGGCGTCCAGCTCTTGCCGAAGTCTTCCGCGACCGGATGATCGCCGATGAACCGTGCAACTTCGGGTACGGGCCCTTTGGAAAAAGCGGCCGACGTGAGCCACCGGTCGTGCGCTTCGCTGATCCATGTCACCGCATCGCCGCCATGGCCTGCGAGCATGATCGCGCTGCGCGGCTTGATCGACAACGTGGCGACGTGGCTTCCGCGTCCGGTTCGCAGCCGGTCCGCGAACGTCTCGACGCGCAGGCGTGCAGCGCTGTTGTGCTCCTTGGCGGGGCCGTCGTACCCGATGTTCGCGACAGCTTCGTCTTCTGTACAAGTGACCTGCCGCCCCGCGGTGCGATCCCACCATTGATTGGAGAAGATCCCGTGTCTGTTCGGGAAGCTGCCCGTGGCGATCGTCGCGTGGCCCGCGCACGTCACGGTAAGCAGGTAGGGATACGAGGCGCGCCTGAACCAGGCGCCTTCGGTCACGAGCCTCTTGAGTCCTGCCGTCCAGTCGCCTTTGAACCGGTCGATATAGTCGGCGCGCATCTGGTCGACGACGATGATGACCGCCAGCTTTGGCGGATCGGCCGTCCCGGCTCTCGGTCCGAACGTCAGGAGAGCAAGCGCAACGACAAGAGCCGTCCTTTTCATATCAGGGTGAGCGGGTCGAATGGGTAATCGGCCGGGTCCAGCGGCCTCACAATCGATTTGGGCCGCTCGGGATCATCGTTCGTCTCCCAGAGGTTGATGTCGTACGGCAGCTCGAGGCGTGTTCCTTCACGCCCGACCATAACCCGCACGTGCGGACGGTACGGATCCGGCGCGTACACGCGTCGGACGACGCCGACCTCGCCCGTGTCGAGCCGCACGATCGTCCCGACGGGGTAGATGCCGATCAGCTGGACGAACCGTCGCACCAGGTGCTGATCGAACTGTTTGCCGTCGCTGCGCTTCAGCACCTCGAGGATCCGATCGGTCGGAAAAGCCTGCTGATAGCCTCGCTGCGATCGCATGGCGTCGTACACATCGGCGATGCTGCACAGCATCGTGCCCACGTTGAGCGAATTGCGGACGACGCCATCGGGATAGCCGCTGCCGTCCAGTCGCAGGTGGTGCTCGAAGGCGATCACAGGCGCGAGCGTCGGTACTTCGGGCAACTGCCGGAGGATTTCGGCGCCATCGATGACGTGGCGCTTCATGATCGCAAATTCCGCCTCGGTCAGCTTGTCCGGCTTGTTCAGGATGTCGATGGGCGTGCGGACCTTGCCGATGTCGTGCATGAGCGCCGCCAGGCCGAACTCACGCAATAGGGGACCGTCGATCCCCAGGCCGCGCGCCTGCCCCATGGTGAGCACCGACACGTTCACCATGTGCGTGAACGTGTAGTTGTCGTAGTTCTTCAGCGTCGTGAGCGCGAGGAGCGCCGTCCGGTTCTGCGCGACGGCCTGCGCCAGGCCGTCGATCATCGTGCGCGCCATCGGCACGTCGGGCTTGCCTTCGATTTGCGTGCTGTCGTACACGCTGCCCGCCACGGAGACGGCGTCGTCGTACAGCCGCCTGATCGTCGCCATGTCCGTGGCGCTGCCCTCGATGCGTTGTCCGATCGTGACGCGCCCGACGCGAATGTGAGCCATCGCGGGGAAGGGCGCAGGCGTGTCGCCGACGCCGTGCTGCTCCACGGTAGTGAATGCGTCGACGAACGCAATGAGCTCTTCCATCGTCACGCCGCGCTCGATGGTGATGCGTTCCACGCCGGCCGTCTGCAGCCGCTTGACGAGCGGTCCCATCGTGTCCGCGCGGGCCATCGGCATGTCGTCGACGATCACTTCGTCTGCGACGAGGCCGATCACCACGCCGCGCTGGAGACTATGCAGAAGCTGCAGGGCAGCCGACAGCGATTCCATGTTGCGCGCGATGATGGGGTGGCCCTTCGAGTACAGCTGCGCCGACCGCAGCGTGGCGGTGAACCGGCGCAGGAGCTCGTCGGCGAGTTGCAGCCGAGGGGTGGTGCTCACACGCCACCTCGATGGCTTTGCTGACGGCGTCCCCGCGAGCCCGGAAGATGCGCGCGCGCCGCCGCGCGGACACCCCGCGTACCCTCGGCGACCGCCTCCTCGAGCGCGGCGACCGCCTCGGGTGTCCCGATGCGAGCCAGCGCGGCGGCCGCGGCATGGCGCAGCGCCGCCGTGCGCCGCGGCGCCCACCATTCGCCCTTCCTGAGGGCGTCCTTGAGCGGCGGGACGCTCGCCGGATCCTTCAACGCCCCGAGCGATTCGATCGCGCGCAAGTACACGGGTCCCAGGATGCCGCGATGGTCGACGTGCTCGAGAATGTAGGCGAAGAGCGGCGTTGCGCGTTCGTCCCGCACCAGGCTGATCGATTGCATGATCGCCTCGCGCGACCGCGGTGTGCCGGTGGCGAGCGCCTGTTCGAGGATCTTGTACGCCGCCTGCGTTCCGACGTTCAGGATCGCGCGCACGGCTTCTCGCTGCACCTGCGGCTCGTTGTCGTCGAGAAGCTCGGTCAGGTCGGGCAGCGCGTCGCTCCCGCCGAACTCGCGCATCACCTGAATCGCGGTCCGGCGTACGGCCGGATTCTGGGAGCTCTTCAGCCGCTCGATCGTCCGCCGGGCGATGGCGCCGAACGCAAGCACAATCGCCGTCAGCCTCTCGCGCGTGCGCGGCCGCTCCTCGACGGAAAGCGCCTCCGCCAGGGGACGGACCAGCACCTCGCCCAACGACACACACACTGTTTTCAACCGTTCGAATTGGGCGTCGTCGATCGTGGCCAGGTGCGTGACGATGTGCCGCATCATCGATCCGCCGACGAGCATGTCGATGGCAATCGTCGCGTGCTGTCGATGACTTTTCGACCCGCTTCCGGAAGCTTCCTTGACGACGATCGTCAGCAGCTCGCCTGCGGCGTCGAAATCGCCGACGAGAAGCAGATCCTCGAGCAGCGACACGACCGGAGTCATCAGCTCACGCCATCGTTCATCATCGGTCTCGATCCGGAGCAGGTCCAGCACGAGCGTCAGGTCGAGCGCGCGGAGCGCGCTCGTCGCGATCGTGCTGAGCCATGCGCTCACGCGCTCCGGTGGGTCGTCGCTCACGCGCTCTACGTCCACAGCCTGCGCGCGGGCGCCCGACAGCTCGCGGCCGTACTCCTCCGACACCCACGGTTTGTCCGAGTAGGACGTCAAGAGCTTCTGCGCGACGTGATTCCAGACGTCCTCGAAGCCCTCAGTGCTTCCGAGGGGCGAGGCTGCAACGTCCTTGCGGGCGAGCGCGAGAAGACGTTGCTGCTGGTCGGTGTCCCGAACGAGAGTCTGGAACGCTTGCGCGAGACGCTCGGTGGCAGTGTCCTCGGCGATGACGTGACGCGACACGAAGCCGGCAATCGTTCCTTCTGACATCCGGGTGACCACAGCCTGCATGACCTGCGCGCCGTCGTCGCCTCCGCGGCGTTTGTCCAGGAGACCCAACATCATCTCGGGCGAGAACTGGCCGATGGCCGTCGCCATGTTCTGCAGAACCGGTTCGAGCCGGTCAGGCGCGTTCTTCGAAACGACGTCGACGATGCCGCGGAGCATGCGGATGACGGCGGTGGTTTTGGCGCCGATGCCGCCGCCGCTGTCCAGCTTCGTTTCGATCGTGGACATCAATTCCGAGAAGCGCTCGGGATTGCCGGCGAGACTGATCAAGTCGGCGATCGACGATTCGTCGAGCTCGAAGGCGCTCCCTTGGAGACAACTCGCGAGCACGCGTTCCCACACGGCCGTCTCGGCGCCCGACCGCTCCCGCAGCACCTCGGCGTAGTCGATTTCGCGCAGCTCGATGTGGCGCCCGGCCATGGTGGTCCAGACGCGCGCAATGCCCCCATCCGCACGCACCGAGTCCGGTGTGCGTCCGAGCAGCAGCAGGAACATGCGCCACGCTTCGACGTCGCCGCCGGGATGCACCGTGATCTGGCCGATGAGATGGCTGTGCAGCAGACCAGCCATCTCGGCGAGGGCGGCGTCGGTGCGGGCGGGAGCGCGTTCGTCCAAGAGCAGCCCGTCGGGCAGCACCGACACAACCAGCGGCGCGGCGAGCGATGCCGGCGACGTGATTTGTGCGATGCGTCCCAGCGTCGCGGCAATCGCGGGGTGGCCCGACGGATACAGCAACACGGCGCGCGCGGCCGCTTTGCAGGCACGCGCGAACTCCACGAGTCGCCCCGCCTCCTCGGCGCTCAGTGTCGGCCGCGCGTCGCTCAGTTCAGGCATCAGCGATAGGAAAGCGGATCGGGGCCGAGCGGCTCCGGGCCGACGGCTTCGTTCCGAATACGCTCGGTCGTAGAGTCCATGCCGTCTCTTCTTATCGGCTGTATCACTGGCGCGCCGTCGCAATTCTTCTCAGCATCCGGTCCCCGGTCTTGGCCGCGGCGATGGTCACGCTCGGGCCGGCAGCGCGTCCCGGACACCGGGAATTATAGAGTGGCGTGCCAGGTGTCACCGTAGGCGCTGGCGCATCGTGCCATGACGCGCGTTCCTGGTGACGTTGCCTTGGTCCTTTGCCGGCGCGGTGTTGAAGCGGCAGTTGTGACACTCGAACACCTGCGCACATAGCACGATGGCACCGTAGCACGTGGCACCCGGGTGCCGATATACTCCCCGGACCCCATGCGCGCAGTCGACGTGATCATGAAGAAGCGGGATGGCGGCGCGCTGTCCCGCGAGGAAATTGACTTCTTTGTTGCGGGTGTGACCAACGGCACGCTGCCGGAGTATCAAGCATCGGCGCTGCTGATGGCGATTCTGCTTCGCGGCATGACTGCGGCAGAAACCGCCTCGCTGACCGACGCGATGGTGCACTCGGGCGTACGCGTCGATCTGCGCGACATCCCAGGCATCAAGGTCGACAAACACAGCACCGGCGGCGTCGGCGACAAGACCTCGCTGATTCTCGCGCCGGTGGCGGCGGCCTGCGGCGTACCAGTGCCCATGATGTCGGGCCGCGGCCTCGGGCACACAGGGGGCACGCTCGACAAGCTCGAAGCGATTCCCGGCTTTCGCGTCAACCTGACGCTCGACGAAATGAAGGCCGCGCTCACGCGGACAGGCTGCGCCATGATCGGCCAGACGGCTCAGATTGCGCCGGCCGACAAGAAGCTGTACGCGCTGCGCGACGTGACCGGCACGGTCGAGAGCATCCCGCTCATCAGCGCTTCGATCATGAGCAAGAAGATCGCCGAAGGCATCGACGCGCTCGTTCTCGATGTGAAGACCGGCAGCGGGGCGTTCATGAAGACGGAGGCCGACTCGCGGCGGCTCGCCGAGTCCCTGGTATCGATCGGCAACGCCTCTGGTGTCAAAACCGAAGCGGTGATCACCGCGATGGACGCGCCGCTCGGCCGCGCGGTCGGCAACGCGCTGGAGGTCGTCGAGTGCATCGAGGTGCTCAAGGGCGGCGGACCGCCGGACCTCGTCGACGTCTCGATCGGGCTCGCCGCGCGGATGCTCGTCCTCGGCCGCGTGGCGGACGACCTCGCCGACGCCGAGAAGCGGGCGCGCAACGCAATCACGTCGGGCGCGGGTCTCGAGCGCTTCAGACGGATTGTCGAGGGTCAAGGCGGCGACTCCCGCGTCGTGGACGACTACTCGCGGCTGCCGCATGTCGCGGAGCACCGCGTTGTCCCCGCCGGCCGTGGCGGATACGTGACGAAGCTCGATGCGCAGCTCGTCGGCCGCGCGTCCGTGGCGCTGGGCGCCGGACGCGACCGCGTCGAGGATCCCGTCGACCCCGCCGTCGGCATCACGATCAAAGCGAAACCTGGCGATGAAGTTCGAGCGGGCGATCCAGTGCTGGAGCTGCATTATCGCGACCGTGCGCGTCTGGAGGCGGCGTTGGCCCTGGCTGCGGCGGCGATCACAATCGGCGACCGACGGCCGCCTGCGGCCCGTTTGATCGTCGGAGAGGTGCGTGAATGATTGGACTGCTTCAGCCGCTCTTCGGCGCCATCGTCATTCTCGCGATTGCGATCGCCTGCTCGAACAACCGCCGGGCGATCGACTGGCGCACGGTCGCGTGGGGCCTCAGCCTGCAGGTGGTGTTCGCGCTCGTCGTGCTGAAGACGACTATCGGACAGCGCGTGTTCTCGACGCTTGGGGCCGGCATCAACAGGCTTCTCAGCTTCGCAGGCGTGGGCAGTGGCTTCGTGTTCGGGCCGCTCGGGGACAGTACCGTGTGGGGACGCGTGATGAACGGCGCGCTCGGCGCCGAAGGCGCGAACTACGCCGTCATCTTCGCGTTTCAGGTTCTCCCGACGATCATCTTCATCGCGGCCCTGTTCGCGATCCTCTATTACTTCGGGGTGATGCAGCTGATCGTACGGATCTTTGCGGTGGCGATGCATCGCGTGATGCGAGCGAGCGGCGCCGAGTCGCTCAACGTGGCCGCCAGCATTTTCATGGGCCAGACCGAGGCGCCGCTGACGATCCGCCCATATCTTCCGGAGATGACGCAGTCCGAGCTGATGACCGTGATGACGTCGGGGATGGCGCACATCTCCGGAGGCATCATGGCGGCCTACATTCTCTTCGGCATCGAAGCCAAGCATCTGCTGACGGCCGTGATCATGACCGCGCCGGGCACGATCATGATGGCCAAGATGCTGGTGCCGGAGACGGAAGTGCCGAAGACGATGGGCACGGTGAAGCTCGAAGTGGAGATGACCGACGTCAACGTCATCGATGCCGCTGGGCGTGGCACTGGAGAAGGCCTTCACCTCGCATTGAACGTTGGCGCAATGCTGATTTCGTTTCTGGCGCTCGTTGCGCTCGTCAATTACCTCCTCGGCTTCGTGCACCTCAGCATGCAGCAGATTTTCGGGTGGGTGTTTGCGCCGGTTGCCTGGAGCATGGGCGTGCCGTGGCGTGACGCGCCGGTGATCGGCAACCTGCTCGGTACGCGCATGGTGCTGAACGAGTTCGTCGCGTACTCGCAGCTCGGCCCTCTGAAGGGCACGCTCGATCCCAAGTCGTTCACGATTGCAACGTTCGCGCTGTGCGGCTTCGCGAACTTCAGCTCCATTGGCATCCAGATCGGCGGCATCGGCGCGCTCGCCCCGAATCGGCGCCACGACCTGGCGCGCCTCGGTCTGCGGGCGATGTTCGCGGGGACGCTGGCCAATTTCATGACCGCGACGATCGCGGGGTTCCTGCTGTGAAAAATTGCAGGATTGCAGAAGGGCAGGATTGCAGAGAGTGAAGGCGAGAAGGTCTTCGCGAAGGTCCTTCCTGCAATTATGCCATCCTGCAATCCTGCCATTCAGATCATGAGCTACCACGATCACGTTAAAGAAGCCGCCGACGCGATTCGATCGCGCGTGCCTGAAGTCCCGCAGGTAGCCATCGTCCTCGGTTCGGGTCTCGGCGACTTTGCGGACTCGCTTGGCGATGCCGTCACGATGCCGTACGACCAGTTGCCCCACTGGCCGGCATCACGGGTGATCGGACATGAGGGAAAGCTTGTCGTGGGGAAAGTGCAGAAGGCGGGAGGACGCGCGATCATCGCCTTGGCGGGGCGGTGTCACGCGTATGAGGGCTACGACCTCGGGACCGTGACCTTCGCAGTGCGTGTCCTGGGCCTGCTCGGGGTGAAGACGCTGATTCTTACTAACGCCGCCGGCGGCATCAATACCAGTTTCTCGCAGGGCGCGCTGATGGTGATCGACGATCACATCAATCTCATCGGCAACAACCCGCTCGTCGGTCCGAATGACGACCGATTCGGCCACCGCTTCCCCGATATGACCGACGTCTACTCGCCGCGGCTGCGAAGCATGGCCGACCAGGCAGGCACGGCGATGAACCTGCCGCTGCCGCATGGCGTCTACGTGGCGCTCCTCGGGCCGAGCTACGAGACGCCGGCAGAGATCCGATATCTCAGGACGATCGGCGCCGATGCGGTCGGTATGTCGACTGTTCCGGAAGCGATCGTCGCCCGTCACATGGGGCTTGAGGTCCTCGGGATCTCGTGCATCAGCAACATGGCGGCGGGCGTACTGCCACAGCCGCTCGATCACGCCGAAGTGATGGAGACGACTCGACGGATTCGAGGACTGTTCATCGCGTTGCTGGAGGGAATCATTGGACAGCTCTGACCGGCGACTCTCTGTGACCTTGATCGACGTCAAGCCGGGAAAGGACGCCGAGTTTCTCGCCCTGGCGACGAGGTTCGAGGCTCTGTTGATCAGGAAGGAGTACGGCCGCGCCGAGACGATTCGCGACGAGGCGGAGCCGCTGCGTTTCTACGCAGTCCGCCACTGGCGCGACATCGCGGCCGCGGAGCGGTGCCACGGAGACCCGGAAGTCCAGGCGCTGACCACGCAGTTGTATCAACTGGCACGTGTGACGCACGTCGTGAACGGCGTTCGCCGAACGGACACGACGAAGCTTCTCACCGGCGACCGCCGCGCGCGTGTCGAGGCAGACCGCCGCACCGGATTCGATCGGCGGCAGCGCAACGTCGGACGATCGGGAGGGGATCAGCGCGTGGGCCCCGAACGCCGGCTCGGCCCGCGACGGCTGCGCGATCTCGGCGCTGACGTTTCGATCGATCTCGTCGGCGCGGCCCGGCGCGCACGCGAGAACGCCGAGGCGAGGTTCTCGCATTTCCAGGTCGGCGCGGCGCTCGAAGCGGCCGACGGCACGGTCATCACCGGCTGCAACATCGAGAACGCCACCTACGGCCTGACGATCTGCGCCGAGCGCGTCGCGATGTTCAAAGCCCTCTCAGACGGACACCGTGCGTTCACCAGAATCGCGATCGTGGCGGACACGGAGTCCCCGACGCCGCCATGCGGTGCATGCCGCCAGATTCTCTGGGAGTTCGGCGGCAACCTCGAGGTACACCTCGCGAACATGAAGACGTCGAAAGGCATACACCAGCTGAAGGACCTTCTGCCCCTTCCCTTCGACGCACGACTTCTCTGAACACGGTACAATTCTTTTAATGCTCCCGACGATTGCCCGCGAGGCCGACGCCGTCGTGATGGTCGACCAGCGCAAGCTTCCGGCTGAAGAGACGTACGTTCGCTGCAAGACCGCGTCTGAGGTGGCGCGAGCCATCAAGACGATGGTCATTCGCGGCGCGCCGGCGATTGGCGTCGCGGCCGCGATGGGCATTGCGCTCGGAATGCGAAGGAGCAAGGCGACCGGGACCCAGAAGTTCGCGGCTGAATTCCACAAGACATGCGAGCTGATGGCGGCGACGCGCCCCACAGCGGTCAACTTGTTCTGGGCGATCGAGCGCATGCGTCGCGCGTTCGGCGCCGCCGCGCGGGCCGGCGAATCGGTCGAGCAGATCAAAGATCGGCTCGACGCCGAGTCGATGGCGATCCACGACGAGGACGTCGCCAGCTGTCGCGCGTTGGGTGCGTTTGGCGCCGAAATCGTGCCGGCCGATGCCAGAATCCTGACGCACTGCAACGCTGGCGCGCTGGCCACGGCCGGATACGGCACGGCGCTGGGCGTGATTCGCGGTGCCGTGGAAGCAGGCAAGCACGTCGTCGTTTTCGCCGACGAGACACGGCCATTTCTCCAGGGGGCGCGTCTCACCGCTTGGGAGCTGGTACGCGACGGGATCCAGACGACGGTGATTACCGACAACATGTCGGCCGCGCTGATGCAGCACAGCAAGGTGGACCTGGTTGTCGTAGGCGCCGATCGGATTGCCGCCAACGGCGATACGGCCAACAAGATTGGCACGTACGGCGTGGCGGTGCTGGCCCACGAGCACAACATCCCGTTCTACGTTGCGGCGCCGTTGTCGACGATCGATCTCGACACGGCCGATGGCGCCGGCATTCCAATCGAAGAACGCCACGCCCGTGAAGTGACACACGTAGGCGGTTCGCAGCTCGCACCGGCAGGCGCACTCGTCTGGAATCCCGCGTTCGACGTGACGCCCCACAGGTTCATTGCGGGGATCATCACCGAGCGCGGCATTTTCAGAGCGCCATACACCGAATCGTTGAAGCGGGCGCTCGAAGGAGGACAATCGAAGCGAATCCCTAGCCCGCAGCCCGTTCAGAGCTCTTGAGCCATGCGGATCCTCGGAATTGAAACGTCCTGCGACGAGACGTCAGCGGCCGTTGTGGAGGAGACCGGTGACGCCGCGAAGCCGTGGATGCTCCGTTCGAACATCGTCGCCTCACAGGTGCAGATTCACCGCGAATGGGGCGGCGTCGTGCCGGAACTCGCGTCGCGGCAACACATCCGCGACATCTGCGGCGTTGTGGAGCGGGCGCTCGAAGAGGCGGCGACGACATGGCGCGATCTCGGCGCTGTTGCGGTCACCCAAGGGCCCGGCCTCGTCGGCTCCCTGCTGGTCGGCGTCTCGTTTGCGAAGGCTGCCGCGGCGGCCGCAGGCCTTCCGCTCGTGGCCGTCCATCACCTCGCAGGCCACATCGAATCGCTCGTGCTTCAGAACGGCGAGTTGCCGCTGCCGGCGATTGTGCTCGTTGTTTCCGGCGGTCACACCAGCCTGTATCTGGTGCCGGAGCCCGGCCGCTATCAGCTGCTCAGCCGCACGCGAGACGATGCCGCGGGTGAGGCATACGACAAGGTTGCAAAGCTGCTTGGCCTCGGCTATCCGGGCGGCCCCGTGATCGATCGCCTGGCGCAGAAGGGCAACGATCGCGCCGTCGCCCTGCCGACGACCCGCCTGACTCACGCGGACCGGAACGCTCCAGAGCTCAAAGGCGATCTCGATTTCAGCTTCAGCGGTCTGAAGACGGCCGTGCTTCGCCACGTGCGCAGCCACGAAGGCCCGTTCAGCGAATCCGAGATCGCCGACGTGGCGGCGAGCTTCCAGCGGGTCGTCGTCACCGCCCTGATCGATCGAACGTTCGATGCGGCACGCCGCTATCAAGCGCGAAGCATCGGGGTTGCCGGCGGCGTTTCGGCCAACAGCCGGCTGCGCGCCGAGCTTCACGAGCGCGGAGCGCGCCGCGAGATCCAGACCTTCGTCCCCACTCTCGCGCTTTCGACCGACAATGCCGCCATGATCGCCGCGGCCGGATTGCGGAAATTCCGTGCGGGAAGCACCGCGTCACTCGATCTCAATGCCGACGCCGCGCTGACCCTATGATCGTTTTCACCGATTACCTGCTCTTCAACACCAAGAAGCGCCAGGAGTTCATCCGCGTCACGGACGACGTCGCGGCCATCGTGAAGAAGAGCGGCGTCAAGGAAGGTACGGCGCTCGTTTCGGCGATGCACATCACATCGGGTGTGTACGTCAACGACTGGGAAGAGGGCCTGATTCACGATTTCCAGGTATGGCTCGAGAAGCTCGCGCCCGCCGGGCTCGACTATCGCCACCACCAGACCGGTGAAGACAACGCCGACGCGCATCTGAAGCGCACGATCATGGGACACCAGGTCATCCTGCCGATTACCAACGGCGCGCTCGATCTCGGACCGTGGGAGCAGGTGTTCTACGCGGAGTTCGACGGCCGGCGGAACAAGAGAGTCATCGTCAAGGTGATGGGGGTGTAGGGCTGAGGGATGATGGCTGAGGGCAGGCTGTATCCGGAGCGGCCCGTCGTTGCAGTTGGCGCCGTCATTGTCGAGGGCGATCGGGTGCTGCTGGTCAAGCGCGGGAACGAGCCGTTGAAGGGCGAATGGAGCCTGCCAGGCGGCGCCGTCGAAGTCGGCGAATCGCTCGAGACGGCGCTCATCCGTGAAGTGCGCGAGGAGACCTGTCTCGACATCATGGTGGGACCGGTCGTCGAGGTGCTCGATCGCATACGCCGCGACGCAGGCGATCGTGTCGAGTATCACTACGTCATCATCGACTACGTCTGCCATCCGCGCGGCGGCACCCCCGCGTGCGGCTCCGATGCCACCGAGGTGCAATGGGCGCGCCGCGCGGATCTCGCACGCTACGGATTGACGCCAAGCGCCGCGGCCGTCATCGAGAAGGCATTCAAGGCTGCTTTAGATTAGTTAGGCTTCCACCCGAAGTACACGGGTACGCCCAGAAGAACGATGATCAGGCCCGGCCACGTGGTCGCAGGCCGGTAGACAAACAGCACAAGCAGGATGGCGGCCGCGCCTGCGATGTAGAGTGCCGGCACGATCGGATATCCGAACGCTTTGTAAGGGCGCTCGACCTCCGGTCGCGTCTGCCGAAGCCGGAAGATGCCGGCGATCGTCAGGATGTAGAAGATCAACGCGGCAGAGATCACATAATCGAGCAGGTTGCTGTACAGATTCCCGTACGCATGCGTCGTCGGATCGTACGTGCGCGGCAGCACGAGAAACGCGGCCCAGAGCCCTTGCAGCATCAGCCCCCACGCCGGCACCTTTGCGTTGTTCAATCGTCCCGACGCGCGAAAGAACAATCCGTCTCGCGCCATCGCGTAGTACGCGCGAGCGCCGGCGAGAATCAGGCCGTTGCAGCAACCGAACGTCGACACCATGATGCCGAGCGCCATGATGGTTGCGCCGAGGCCCGGGAAGATCGCGTTCAAGGTCGCCGTCGCGACGCGATCGCCCGGCGCATGCTGGATCTGGTCGAACGGCAGCGTGACGAGATACGCGACATTGGCGAGGAGATAGAGGCCGATGACCACGAACGTGCCGAGCGCGAGCGAGAGCGGGATATTCCGCCGCGGATCTTTCACCTCGCCGGCGGTGAACGTGATGTTGTTCCACGCATCGGCGGAAAAGAGCGATCCAGTCTGCGAGACGCAGACGGCGACGAAGAGTCCGAACACGGTCGACGCACTGAGCCCTGGAACAATCTCGACCATCCCGCGGACCGCCCAGAGGTTGCCGAAAGTGTCAGCGACCGCGGTGTGATTCCACCCGAGCAGGACGCCGACGACGATCAAGCCGATCAGGGCGCCCGTCTTGGCGGTGGTGAAGACGTTCTGAATGATCTTTCCGTATTCCAGGCCGCGTGTGTTCGTCCACGTCAGCAGTGCGATAACGGCGAACGCGACCACCTGAGTGGTCGACAGCGAGAGCGCGTAGCCGGTCGACAGATGGATTGGCGCGACGAGATAGCGATCGTCTGCGATCCAGGGAACGAGCGCCCCGAAATAGCGCGCGAACCCGACCGAGACAGCCGCAATCGTTCCCGTCTGGATCACGAGGAACAGCGTCCAGCCATACAAAAAGCCCCACAGCGGCGAGAACGCTTCGCGCAGATACACGTACTGCCCGCCGGCGCGCGGCATCATCGCCGCGAGCTCGCCGTACGACAGCGCGCCGACCACCGTCAGGATGCCCGTCAGCAGCCAGGCGCCGAGCAGCCAACCCGGGCTCCCGATATTCCTCGCCATGTCGGCCGACACGATGAAGATGCCCGATCCGATCATCGAGCCGACGACCACCATCGTCGAGTCGTACAGACCCAGCCCGCGGTGGAATTCGGTGTCAAGGGTCGTCGCGCGCTGGTCCGTACTCGGTACTCGTGCGGGATTTGGCATAAGATGCGGAAACTTATCATGAATCGAGACGATGCCTGGGCCCTCCTGACGGAGTACACGAAGAGCGACAGCCTGTTGAAACACGCGCTGGCCGTCGAAGCGGCGGTGCGCGGTTACGCGAGGAAGTTCGGCGAGGACGAGGAAGGCTGGGGCATCACGGCTCTCCTGCACGACTTCGATTACGAGCGATGGCCGACGCTCGGCGATCATCCGAACAAAGGCGCCGAGATCATGCGCGCGAAGGGCTATCCGGAGTGGATGATCCGCGCGATCCTGTCGCACGCGACCGAAATCACCGGGGTGGCGCGCGATGGCCTGCTCGAGAAGACGCTCTTTGCGTGCGACGAGCTGGCGGGCTTCATCACGGCGGCGTCGCTCGTGCGTCCGAGCAAGAGCGTGCTCGATCTGGAAGCAAGCTCGGTGAAGAAGCGGATGAAGGACAAAGCATTCGCCCGCGGCGTGAAGCGCGAGGATCTGACGGCGGGCGCGGAGCTGCTGGGTCTCCCACTCGAGGAGCACATCACAAACGTCATCAACTTCATGCGCGAACGCGCCGATGCGCTCGGATTGAAGGGAGCACTGTGACGGGCAGTCCCAAAGCGACGCGCGCCTTCTCTCGCGAACATCGCCCGAAGCGCGACCGTATATAAAAACGGATGGCTGATTCCGCCGCGGTGGTGACGCTCGACAACGTGACCGTGACGTTCGGGAGAAACGCCGCGCTGCGCGACGTCACCACGGGATTTGCACCCGGCGCAGTCGGCCTCCTTGGCCCCAACGGCGCGGGCAAGAGCACTCTCATCAAGACACTCCTCGGATTCATCGTTCCGGAGGGCGGTCAGATGCGCGTGTTGGGCCTCGATGTCGCCGTTGCGCCCCTGGAGATTCGGTCACGCGTCGGGTACATGCCGGAAAACGACGCGCACATTCCAGGCATGAACGCCGTCTCTTTTGTCGCGTACTGCGGCGAGCTCGCGGGATTGCCGCGGGTCGACGCCATGCAACGCGCGCACGAAGTGCTCTTCTACGTCGGCCTCGGCGAGGCGCGCTACCGCAACATCGAGACGTACTCGACCGGCATGAAACAGCGCATCAAGCTGGCGCAGGCGCTCGTCCACGATCCCGACCTGCTCTTCCTCGACGAGCCGACCAACGGGATGGACCCGAAGGGTCGCGACGAGATGCTGGAGCTCGTGCGCGATCTCGCCCACAACAAAGGCGTGAACTTGATCCTCTCCTCGCACTTGCTGCCGGACGTCGAATACACCTGCGATCACGTCGTCGTGATGGACAAAGGTGCGGTGGCCACGGCGGGTCCGATCGCCGCGCTGAAGCAGCCGCGCGGCCGGGTGTACGAGCTGCGGGTGAAAACGGCGTCGGGTGATATCGAGGCCTTCCTGGCGCAGCTACGATCGGCCGGCCTCGAGTGTCATGCTACGGATGAGGACGTGATGCGGGTATTCGTTCCGGGTGAGGGCGGCGCCCGCGAGCTGTTCGCGCTCGCAGCGGCCGAACACGTGCAGGTACGTCACCTTCGTCCAAGCGTCCCGACGCTCGAAGATGTGTTCGCACACGCTATAGGGGAACAATGAGGTTCGTGGTTCGAGGTTCGAGGTTCGTCGTGTGGAGCGTGAGCGTGCAGACATCGGACGACCGAACCACGAACGACGAACCACGAACGACGAACCATGAACGACGAACCACGAACCACGAACGACGAACGTCGATATGCCGATTCATGATCAAGGCTACCGCCGCTACGGCGGTCTGAAAGCGCGCACCGGTACCGGCTGGATGGTGATCACGCGCGCCGGCATTCGCAGCCAGCTCGGGAAGCGTGCGTTCCTCGGCCTGCTGCTGATGTCGTGGTTTCCTTTCTTCGTGCGTGCGGTCCAGATCTACGCCGCGGCGAACCTGCCGCAGGCGCAGTTCCTGGCGCTCACCGCCGAGACCTTTCGCCAGTTCCTGGATCAGCAGCAGATCTTCGTCTTTTTCATCACCGTGTACGTCGGCGCCGGCCTGATCGCGAACGATCGGCGCGCGAATGCCCTTCAGATTTATCTCTCGAAGCCGTTGACCCGCGGCGAGTACATCTTCGGCAAACTGGCCATCCTCATGTCGTTCCTGCTGCTCGTGACTTGGGTCCCGGCGATCGTCCTTCTCATCGTGCAGATATCCTTCGCCGGCAATTTCACGTTCCTGCGGAACAACCTCTATCTCTTTCCGGCGATCACCCTCTTTGCGTTCATCCAGGTGACGATGGTCGCGGCGGCGATGCTCGCATTGTCGTCCCTCTCGAAGAGCAGCCGCTACGTCGCCATCCTGTACGCCGCCGTGATCTTCTTCACGCAGGCCATCTACGGTGTTCTGTCGCTCGCCACGCGGAGCACCCAGCTCTCGTGGATCTCGTTCCCGGCAAACCTGTCGCAAGTCGGGGACGTGATCTTCCGGCTGCCGCCCAGGTACCCCGACACGCCGTGGCCGGTGTCGCTGCTGATGATCCTCGCCCTGATTGGCGCGTCGGCGTTCGTTCTCGAGCGCCGTGTGCGCGGCATCGAGGTCGTCGCATGACCATGGCCGGCATCGTCGCCGCGGATCACCTCTCGAAATGGTATGGGCAGGTGATCGGCCTGAACGACGTCTCCGTTTCGGTGCCGCCGGGCGTCACCGGCCTTCTTGGGCCGAACGGCGCGGGGAAATCGACCTTCATGAAGCTGATTACCGGTCAGCTCAAGCCGAGCAAGGGCAGCGTGACCGTGCTGAGCGAGCCGATCTGGCAGAACCC
>Ga0114129_10000736_pt1 | contig 41657 bp, 41 predicted proteins | sample RhiMetdeltSRZDD1_FD_80071 | JGI IMG/M metagenome (GOLD analysis project Ga0114129, IMG submission 80071) | Populus rhizosphere microbial communities from Tennessee, USA - Rhizosphere MetaG P. deltoides SRZDD1 (version 2) (version 2) | ecosystem: Host-associated > Plants > Roots > Rhizosphere >...
GCTCATGGCCGACGGCGCGCTCGGCTCGCGCGGCGCCGCGCTGCACGAGCCCTACTGCGACGATCCCGGCAACACCGGGCTCATGCTGATGGACGGCGCCGAAGTCGAGCGGCTGACGCTCGAGGCGCTTTCTCGCAGGTTCCAGGTGTGCGTGCACGCGATCGGCGATCGCGCGAACACGCTGGTCCTCGACGCGTTCGAGCGCGCGCTCGCGCGCATGCCGCGGCCGGATCATCGCCTGCGCGTCGAGCACGCGCAGATCCTCACCGAGCGCGACGTGCCACGCTTCAGGCACCTGGGAGTGCTGCCGAGCATGCAGGCGACCCACTGCACCTCGGACATGGCCTGGGCGCCCGAGCGACTCGGCCCCGAGCGGCTGGGCGGCGCGTACGCCTGGCGCTCGCTGCTCGCCACCGGCGTCATCATCGCCGGCGGCTCGGACTTTCCCGTGGAGAGCCCCAATCCGTTCCACGGCATTCACGCCGCCGTCACACGTCGCCCACGCACGAACGACGATCGGGGCTGGCAGCCCGAGCAGCGCATGACGCGGGAGGAGGCGGTACGCTCCTTCACGACGTGGAACGCCCTCGCCTCCCGGCAGGAGCGTGAGCTGGGCTCGCTCGAAGTCGGCAAGCACGCCGACGTCGTCGTCCTCTCGGACGACGTCTTCACGTGCCACGACGCGCGCATTCCCGAGATCCGGCCGGTGCTGACGCTGGTGGCCGGCGAAATCGTCCACCGAATTCAATGAGCACCGCGTATCGGGACGCCTGCCGGTCGTTTCGCTGGGACGAGATGGTGCAGGCCCTCGGCTGGACGTCGACCGGATCCGTGAATCTCGGGCGGACGATCGTCGACCGGCATGCCGGATCCAGCCGGCCGGCGCTCTACTGGTTCGGCAAGGCGGGCCAGCGGCGGACCGTGACGTTCGACGAGCTGAGCCGGCTCAGCGATCGCTTCGCGTGCTGGCTCTCCGCGCACGGCGTGGGCAAGGGCGACCGCGTCGCAGGGTATCTTCCGCGCATCCCCGAGACGGTCGTCGTGATGCTCGGGACGTGGAAGGCCGGCGCTGTCTACGTGCCGATCTTCACGGGATTCGGTCCGGATGCGATCGATTTCCGGCTTCGGCACAGCGGAGCCAAGATTCTCTGCACGCACTGGGAGTATCGCTCACGAATTCCGACAGGGCCGAGCAGCGTCACAACCGTCACGGTGGAAGGCGCCGCCGCGCTTGCCGATGGTGACGTTGGCTTCGGCGCCACCATCGAGAAGGAATCGAATGACGCCGATGTCACCGAGGTGCGACGCGACGAGCCAGCGGTCCTGCTCTACACCTCCGGTTCGACGGGACAGCCGAAGGGTGTCGCGATCGCGAGTAACTTTCTCGCGGCGATTCAGCCGTACATGCGATATGCGCTCGACCTTCATCGGGACGACACATTCTGGCCAACCGGCGATCCCGGATGGGGCTATGGCCTCGTCTGTTACATGGGCGCGCTCGCGATGGGAGTCCCCGTCATCGTCCACGAAGCGACGCCGACGGCCGAATACGCGCTCGAGCATCTCTGCGCTGACGCCGTGACGAATCTCGCCACGACGCCCACGCTGCTCCGCGGCGTCATGGCGCTGCCCGAAGAGGTACGGCGCCGACGTCCCGTCCGCGTGCGCAAAGCCAGCAGCTGCGGCGAGCCGCTGAACGCGGAGGTCGTGATCTTCTTCCAGCGCCACTGGGGCATCACCATGATGGACCAGTACGGCGCCAGCGAGTTCGGTCTGCCGATCGGCAACTGCAACGCGCTCCCCATGGAGATCAAACCGGGCTCCATGGGTCTGCCGCTGCCGGGCTGCACGATGGCCGTCGTAGACGACGACGGGCAGCAGGCGGCCTCCGACGTCGTCGGCCACATCGGAATGCGCGCCGATCCTGAGGGCTACTACTCGCTCGGCTACTGGAAGGATGACGCACGCACCCAGAACCTGTTCCGTGGCGGCTGGATGACTATTGGCGACCTGGCCCGCCGTGATCGCGACGGCTACTTCTGGTTCGAGGGCCGCTCAGATGATGTGATCAAGAGCGCCGGATACCGCATCGGTCCGTTCGAGGTCGAGAGCGCAATCCTCGGCCATCCCGCGGTGGCGGAGGCGGCCGTCGTTGGCAAGCCCGACCCGCTGCGGGGCCACATCGTCAAGGCGTTCGTGGTCCTCAAGGCGGGACACGCCTCATCCGCGGAGCTCGGCGAGGCGATCGCCGACGTGGTCAAGGAACGAGTCGGACGACACCAGTACCCGCGCGAGATCGAGTTCGTCGACGCGCTGCCGAAGACCGAGACGGGCAAGATCCAGCGCTTCCTGCTCCGCACGGCGTCGCGGCGTTCATCGAGCGAGGAGACAGCATGACGACCTGGGACATCATCACCGGGCCGGAGCCGTGGCCAGCCCGCTACACGTTCTCGCCCGCCGTGCGCGCGGGCAATCTGTTGTTCATCTCGGGAACCACGGCGAGTGACAAGGACGGCCGAATCGTCGCGCCGGGCGACATCGTCGGCCAGACGCGTTACATCTTCCAGAAGTTCGAGCCGCTGCTCAACGCGGCCGGCGCGGGATTCGAGCACATCGTGCAGACCACCGAGTACATCACCACGACGGAGAACTACGGCCGGACGGCCGAAGTCCGGCGCGAATTCTTCCGGGGCAGGTTTCCGACCGCGACCGGCGTGATCGTCAAGGGCTTGCTGCGCGAAGGCGCGCTGATCGAAATTTCCGCGCTCGCGGTTCTGAGTGGCTAGTTCCTGCCTGGGGTAATCACCAGCGCGTTTGGCACACCCCATCCGCCGGGCACCGACAGCGCCAGGGTGGGAAGCTTGACCACGAGCTGGGTCGAGGGCCCGCCATCGAGGTTCAGCGCGTCCCGGCATCCCAGGCCGCCCTTGGCCGGCGGATCCGCAAGAAAGCGCGCGAACGCCGTGGTCTCGGCTTTCGTCGAGACGACCAGCACGACGACGCTGCCGTCGGCGCACACCGCCGTTCGCTCCGCGAGCTGCGGCTTGAGCTGCTGGACCTTGCCGTCGACGACCAGACGCGGGAGGCCCTGGACGACGAGCCGATAGGCGAGCGGCGCGGCGACGTCCGCGCCGAGCACGATGCGCGCCTTCTGATCAGCGACCACCAGAGCGCCCCAGCTCTGCCGCTTGCGGCTCGCAATGAGTTGTCCGTTATCGACAGCCACGCCCATCGCGCGACCGTCTTCGTCGAAGAAGCTGGCATTGATCGCGACGACGGCCGCGTAGGGCGCGACGATCTCGGCCACGGCTCGCCGTGACGACGGGGCTCCGGCGGCAATCAGGCGGAGCTCCGCCACGTCGAGATACACCTTGAAGGCGTGGCCAATGAACGCCTCGCTATCGGCGGGATCCACCCCAAACCGCGCGTGCTCGATGCCGGGAGCGACTCGCAGAAACCGTGGCGTTTCGGCGCTCACGACGCTCGAGACAGCGGCGCTCAGGATCACGAGCACCGGCAACAGCCAGACGCCAACGGTGTGCCGCCGCATCGGTTGCATTGTCGCTCGTCGAGACCCTCCAGCGATAAATCCTTCGTAGGGCCGCCGGGCTCGCTGGGACAATGGCGCGTGCGGCTCTTCGACCGGAAGTTCGGCGCCGACTTTGTCGCTTCCGTTCCGCGCGAGCCCGGCATCTATCGCATGTACGACGCCGCCGGCCAGCTGCTCTACGTCGGCAAGGCGCGCAATCTCCGGCGGCGCCTCTCACAGTACCGGACGGCGCGCCGGACGAAAAAGGAGCGCAAGCGTCGCGCGCTCGTGAGATCGGCGGAGCGCATCGAATGGCAGGTCTGCGCGACGGAGCTGGAGGCCTCGCTGCGTGAGATCGGTCTCATCCAGGCGTTACACCCCCGGCGAAACGTCGCCGGCGCTTTTCCGTTCCTGTATCCCTTCATCGGGATTCAGGTCGCCGGGGCCGACACGCGCTTCTGCTTGACCGCTGCGCCGGAGGCGTTCGCCGCCTTCGAGCTCCACGGCGCATTTCGCTCGCGCGAGGTCACGCGCGAGGCGTTCTTCGCGCTGATGCGGCTGCTGCGGTTCGTCGGGCACCCGACCGCCCGGCGCCCGCGTGATCGGCTCAGCATTCCGCGGCACTCCCATCTCTGTACGTTCCGCCGACTCCCGGGCGATTGGCCGGAATTGTGGAGCGCTCTGTTACGCGGCGTCTCCCGAGCGGCGCTGGAGCAACTGTCCCTGCGCTTGCTCGACTACGACGGGGCGTGCGCGCGAAGCGAGGCCATCCAGACGGATCTGAGCGCGGTGGCGCGCTTCTTCGAGGATGAGGCGTCAACGCTCGCCAAGGCGATCACGGTTACCGGATACGTCGGCTACCCCGTGCCCCAGCACGAGCGTGACCCGCTCTTCCTCCGATACCGCGGGCTTCATGATCACGTCGCCGCGGCGACCCGCGCTCACTTGCCATAGAGCCAGTGCGGGAACCAGAGGCCGATCTCCGGGAACAACATGACGATGAGGAGGCCGATCAGCTGGAGCACCATGAACTCGGCCATGCCCCAGTGGATGTCGGTCAGCGTCCAGTCCGGCGCGACCGCCTTGAGGTAGTACGCGGCGGTCGCCAGCGGCGGTGACAGGAACGTCGTCTGGAAGTTCACGGCGACGAGCACGGCGAACCAGAGCGGGTCGATGTTGAGCGCCATGATCGCCGGCTGCACGAGCGGCACGAACACGAAGACCAGCGTCGGCCACTCGAACGGCCACCCGAGCAGGAAGAGCAGCAGCATGACGACGAGCAGGATCCCGAACGGCGGCAGCGGCAGAGCGAGGAGCGTCTGCGTCATCGCGGTGGCCGAGCCCAGGTGCGTGAACACCGCGCCGAAGATGTTCGAGGCGACCGCGAGGAAGAACATCATGCTCGACTGCTGGGCGGTGAGGAGCACCGCGCTCTTGAACTGCTTCCACGAGAGCGTCCGGTAGCACAGCGCCATGATGGCGGTGCCGACGACGCCGACGGCGGCGGCTTCGGTCGGCGTGGCCATCCCGAGCAGGATCGGGCCCAGTGTGACGACGGTCAGCACGAGGTGCGGCAGCATCCCGAGTGACAGCTCGCGGAGGAGCGCTCTCGGCGGCACCGCGCGCTCTTCGGGCGGAAGCGGTGGTCCCAGACGGGGATCGATGAGCGAGCGCGCGACGGTCCACACGATGAAGATGCCCGACAGCAGAAAGCCGGGGCCAAATGACGCCGCGTAGAGGTCGATGACCGGGACACCCATCATCGGCCCCATCACGACCAGCATCACGCTCGGCGGGATCAGAATGCCGAGGCTGCCGCCGGCCGTGATGGCGCCGGCCGAGAGCCGCGCGCTGTAGCCCGCTCGCACCATCGTGGGCGCCGCCATGATGCCGACGACGGCCACCGTCGCGCCCACCGTGCCGGACGCGATGCCGAACACGGTGGCGGTGAAGAGCACGGCGACGTAGAGGGAACCGGGCAGCGGCCCGAGCAGCATGCGGAGAGCGTGGAACAGCCGCTCCATCAGCCCACCCTCTTCGAGCAGGTAGCCCATGAAGATGAACAGCGGCACCGCGACGAGGACCTGCTCTTTCATGATCCCGATCGTGTGAAACACGCTCAGGTAGAAGACGATGTCGCCGAACGCGGCATAGCCGAAGACGAGTGACAGGAACAGCAGCGTGAACGCAATCGGAAACCCCGCGAAGATCGCGACGAAGAACGCGGCGAGGAGCAGAAAGCCGAGCAGCTCCGGGCTCACTGGCCGCGGCTCCGCAGCACCCGCGCGCAGCGGATCAGCTCGGCGAGACCCTGGAGCAGCAGCAGGCCCGCGGTCAGCGGAATCACGCTCTTGAGCGCGTACATCGGCACCGACACGCCGAGGATCCGAAGCCCCGTGCGCTCGCCGATCTCCCACGCCTGCCGGGCCTCGACGGCCCCCGCGTACAGGATGCACAGCATGCCGGGGAAGAAGAACAGCACATAGCACACGGCGTCGACGCTCGCCCGCGTCCGCGCCGACCAGCGCTCGTACAGCACGTCCGTCCGGATGTGGCCGCCCTTCAAGAGGGTGTACGCTGCGGCCAGCATGAATTGGGCGCCGTAGAGCATGTAGCCGACTTCGTAGCTCCAGATGGTGGGGGCGCTGAACGCGTAGCGCGCGATCACCTCGTACATGATCGCGAGCGTCATTGGCACGATGAACCAGCCGGCGAGCCAGCCGGCGGCCGTGCTGATGGCGTCGATGGCGCGGACGAGGCCTCCGAGCCTTTCAGGCACGGCAGGAGTGTACTGCCGACCCTTCTACGGAGACGCAAGGCTGTCCTACAATGGCTGCGCAGTGATTCCTGAAAAGGCGACGCGAGTCAGCCGGCGCCGGTTTCTGAAGCTTGGCGTCACCGCGGCGGGTGCGACGCTGACAGCTGGATGCCAATCGACTCGTCTCAGCCTGCCGCTCAACGTTACCCTCCCGGGCAGCGTCCAGCCGGAGTTGGCGGCTGGGGCGCAGCTCAATTACCGGAACAGCCTCGTCGCCCTTCGTCGTCGCGTCCCGCTGCCGGATGGGACGGAAGCACCGGAGGCCGGGAGCGGCACGCTGGCCTCGGATCCGGCGCTGCTGCGCGCGTCTCGCGGCGCACGTGCCGGGCGAGCCGACTTCGACGTCCTCATCATCGGCTCCGGCTACGGAGGGGCCGTCTGCGCCGCTCGCCTCGCGGCGCAGCGGCGTCCCGGCGTGAGGATCGCCGTGCTGGAGCGCGGCCGCGAATGGGTGCCCGGCACGTTTCCCCAGCACCTGCTGCAGTTCAATCCGCTGAATCCCTTTGCTCGGCGCACCTCGTGGATGAGCGAGCAGCGGCCCCACAATCCACTCGGGTTGTTCGGCTTCCACGACGGCGACGTGCAGGTGGTCATTGGCAGCGGCCTGGGCGGCGCATCGCTGACCAACTGCGCGGTCGTGCTCGAGGCGGAAGATCGCGTGTTCCGCCAGGCCGCCTGGCCCGAAGAGCTTCGCTCCAAGGACACGCTTCGTCCGTACTACGACCGCGCCCGTCGCATGCTGGCCCCGCAGACGACGCCCGAGGAACGCCTCACGCCAAAGCTGAGCGTTCACCTCAAGACCGCGGCCGGGCTCAAAGCGAAGCGGTTGTGGGACGCGGACGCCTACCGGGCGCCGCTCGCCATCACGTTTGCGGCGCGCACGAATGCGCAGGGCATACGGCAGCACGGTTGTGTGCAGTGCGGCGACTGCGCGACCGGCTGTAACGTCGGCGCGAAGCATTCGCTGGACATGAACTACCTGCCACTGGCGTGGACCGGCGGCGCTCTCTTGTTCGCCCAGGTGGACGTCTCCACGATCACGAAGACCGGCGAGCTCTACCGAGTGGACTACGTTCTGCGTCCCGATGCCTCTCGCCCGGGCCGCCACCAAACGGGCTCGGTGACCGCCGCCATGGTGGTAATCGCCGCCGGAACGATGGGCTCCAACGCAATCCTGCTGCGCTCGCGGGACGAAACCGGGCTTGCCACCTCCGCGTGGCTCGGGAAGGGCTTCTCCGCCAACGGCAACTACCTGGGATTCGTCGACTACCAGTACACCGATCCACCGGTGCAGACGAATTCCGGCGGCGCGGGCATTGGTGCGGGCGCGCCGAAGAATCCGGTGGGGACGTACATCGAAGGCGTCATCGACTTCCGCCGCGGGAACCGGCCGCTCGATCGCCGCGTCCTGATCGAAGAGATGTCGCAGGCCAGCTCGCTGGCGGACGGGCTGTCGCTGTTGATGCTCGTCGACCTGAAACGCGCGATGACCCTGCTCGGCATGGGTCACGATCGGGCCGAAGGCGAGATTCGCCTCCAGGGAGGCGCCCCGACGGTGCGCTGGCCGGACTACGAGCATCAGCCGAGTCACGCCGAGCTCGCCCGCCTCATGACGCAGTACGCGAACGCCCTCGGCGGACGGTACGCGGTGTTCTCGCCGGCCAGGAACACCACCGCGCACCCGCTCGGCGGCTGCCGGATGGGCGAGTCAGCGGCCACGGGTGTCGTCAACCATAGCGGTCAGGTCTTCGACGCGTCGGCCGGCGACGGCAGCAAAGCCGTGCACTCCGGTCTCTACGTCGCGGACGCGTCGATCATGCCGACCGCGCTCGGCAACAACCCGCTGCTGACGATCACCGCCCTGGCCGAGCGGATCGCCGAGCTCATCGTCAACGATCCGCGCAACGCAACATTGTTCGAGCCGACGCGCGTCCCGCCTGACCCTCCGATCCAGGCGATGTGACCGCGGCCGTTCTCCGTGTGCTGCTGGCCCTGGCGCTCCTCGCCGGTGGACTGCTCGCCGCCGCGCCCGCCTCGCTGCGCGAACTGTCCGAAGATGACCGCAAGCGCCTGAAAGCGGGCGACGTGCTCGTCGCCGACACGCTGCCGCGCGGGGCGAGCGAGTCCGCGCGCGGCGGCACCGCGCTGGGCCTCGTGCGGGCGTCGCCGGAGCAGGTGTGGCGCGTGCTCATCGACTATCCAGGCCACCCTCGCTACTATCCGCGCGTCGTCGCCGCCGAGGTCGTCGGGCGCAGCGAGCGTGGCGTGCTGGTCCGTTACGAGGTGGGGCTCGGTCTCTTCTCCTTCGGATTTCACATGGAGAAGTTTCCCGACGAGCGACGCCGCCGGATCGACTGGCATCTCGCGGAGGGATACAGCCACGGCCTCTTCCGCGAGAACTCGGGCTACTGGCAGGTCGACGCGGCCGACGCGGACAGCCTGGTGACGTACGCGCTCGCCGTCCGCACGCTGCTGCCCGGCTTCGTCACCCGCAGCGCCGAGCGGGAAAGCCTCACGGAGACCGTCGTCGCACTGCGGAAACTCGTCGAGGCCGAAGCCAGACCGCGGTAGCCCTCACTCCTGACGAGCGGCCAGGATGGTGAGTGAGATCTGCACCCGCTCACCGAGATACGCGCCGCCCGCGTCCATCGCGGCATTCCACGTCACTCCGAAGTCGCGGCGGTCGATTGTCGTCTCCGCCCGGAAGGCCGCGGACATCTTCTTGCTGAACGGGTGCTGGGCCTGGCCGAGATAGTGCGTGTCCAGGACGATCGGACGCGCCACACCGTGAATGGTGAGGTCGCCCGTCACCTTCCAGTGCGCCGGGTCGAGCGCTTCGACGCGGGTGCTCGTGAATGTGATCGTCGGGTGGTCTCTGCCGCCGAGGAGGTCGCCGTCCATGAGTCGGCTCATGAGGCGATCGTTGGTCACGTCGACGCTGGCAACCGGGATCGACGCGTTGACCGACGACGCGGCGGGGCGGGCGGGATCGAACGCGAGCGTCCCCTCGAGCGCGCGAAAGCCCGTACGGTACGTCGAGAAACCCATGTAGTCGAGTGAGAACTCGACGCTCGAGTGCACCGGATCGATGGTCCATGTGGACAGCCCTGTCGCCATCAGTGGTCTCCATTCAAAGCGGGTTGGGACCGACGATCTCCCAGCGGTAGCGCTCGCGGAGCTCCTTGCGTTCGGCGTCATTCATCGGGCCCGGACGATTCAAAAGCTCCTCGACGTAACCGCCTGCGGCGGCCGGGGTATAGAGAAACACGACGCGGCCGGTTTCGCTGCCGGTGTTCTTCCACGCATGCGGCACGTTGCGCGGGAAGAACGCGCAGGTGCCGGGCCCGCCGACGGTCACCTCGTCGCCGATCTTGAAGGTGATCTCGCCGGCGAGCACCCAGGCGACTTCGTCACTGTCGCGGTGGAGATGGAAGAGACTTCAAGGCGGAGAACCGGCCGGGCGCCGCCATGTCGAGATGCTTTCCGCCGCCGGGGGGGACGACGAGGCCGTTCGTTGTGGTCATACTGAAGTCCTTTCTGAGGTCACCGGCTGGAGCCGGGTCTGGCCACCGGCCGCGAGCGGCCACACCCAGCGATCCCACGTGAGACCGATGACGTCCATCTGCCCCGCGCCTCGCGCGCCGGACCGTTCGGCGACGCGCCGCGAGCGGGCGTTCTGAGGATGAATCGCCGAGACCGCGTACGACAGCCGCAGAACGTCACGCGCGTAGTCGCGAACGCAACGCGCTGCTTCCGTCGCAAAACCGTGGCCCCAGACGGCGGGGTCGAACGTATAGCCGAGCTCGCACTCGAACGTCAGCGCGACCCCGGCGGGGGCCCCTTCGCGACCGAACCATCCTCGGCGAATCCTTGGCTCGGGTGCCGCCGCGGCTTCGACAACGAGGTCCATCAGGCCGCAGCGCCCGATGAGCGCGCCGTCGTCCTTGCGCATGACGGCGAGATAGCCGAGCGCGAGCTTCTCATAACTCGCGAGAGTGTACTGCAACCATCTGGCCGTCTCTTCGGGCGCGCGCGGTCGACCTTCGGGGTAGAGATACCGCGCGACGTCGGGCAGTGCGTGGATGCGGGTGAAGAACGGCAGATCGTTCGGCGTGACCCGCCGCAGCACGAGGCGAGCCGACTCCAGTCGGTCTGTGCCAAGAGCCAGAGTCATGTTGAAGCTCGGGGCGCGTTGGCGGGGCTCAGAGTCTGTTCGCATAGGATCAGCGGCAGTAGCAGCACGACGAAGACGATCGAGAACAGGATTCCGAGCGCGGACAAGATCGACGGCAATCCCCAGACGTCGATGCCGTAGCCGACGAGAGGGCCTAGCAAGGCGAAAGAGGCGCGCGTGCCCAGCTGTGCCATCGAGATCACGGTCGCGCGGAATGTGGAGGAAATCTTCTCGTTCAGCGCGTTCAGAAAGAGCACGTCGCCCACGCCTCGGCTGATCTGAATGAGAAGCCCGAACACGATCCCGGGCCAACCGAAGAACGCAGCCATTCCGAAATACGCAATGATCGGAAAGACGCCGACCGCGGCAAGCAACGGCCGGGGGCCGTATCTCGCGCTCAGGGCACCGGTGGATCTCCCGGCAAAGCCGGTGAGCAGCTGGTAGCTCGCGTCCAGCAGTCCGAAGTAGGCCAGGGGCACGCCGATGTCCTGCCAGTATTTCTGGCGGGTCCAGATCATCACGAGCCCGCCGGCCCCCACCACGACGAGATTGAGGAACACGAGCCGCGTCACGGCGTCTCCTACCAGGGTGGTGGAGAGCACCTCCTTGAAGCCTTCGTATCGTTTCTTCGTCTTCGGCACGATCGCGGGCGGCTCGGCGACGCCCAGCACGAGAAGCACGGGGATCCAGCTGAGGATCGCGTTCGTCCACAGCAGATGCCCATAGGAGAGGCTGACAACCGCGCCGCCCAGCAGCCCGCTGGCCGCGGCGCCCGTTTGTGCGGCGAGCTTCATGTTCCCGAGGAGCGCCGTTCCCCGCGACGTCTCGCCGCCGGCCGCGAGATGCGAGTCGTAGAGGAGCGCGACATCACCTCCCGAGATCATGCTGAGCGCGATCCCCATCGTGAGGTGGTAGAAGAGGAAGCCTTCGTAGGTGCTCCACAGCGGCAGGAGCGAAAAGCTGACGGCCTTGAGCGCCGAGCCCAGCAGCAGCGTTTTCTTCCGCCCCCACAGGTCCGACAGCAAGCCTGAAGGCACTTCGCCGCAGAGGATCACGACGGCGAACACCGCTTGCAGCTCCATGAACTGCCGCATGGTGATCCCCTGCGTCGTGAGATAGGGCACCCACACAGCGATCACGATCATGAACGGATCGAAGAACGAGAAGCCGTAGAGAAGTTTGAGGTTCCGATTCATTTTGCGGCGGCCATTCGCGGGGTGCTCCTCTGGCCGAAGCGCCAGCGGTGGCCCTCGAGGTCGAGCGCCCAGTAGGTGCGCTCGCCCCAGGAGTGGTCGCGTAGCTCGTCGGCGATCCGCGCACCCGCAGCGACGGCACGCTGATAATGCGCATCGATGTCGTCGACCTGCACGCTGATGAACTGGCTCTCGACGCCGCCGCTCCTGGGGCTGATCGCGCCGTGGTGGCCTTGCCCACCGACCCCGACCAGGCCGCCGCGGAACTCGACCGTCGCGTGGAGCAGCTCGCCGTCCGCGCTCACGAACCGCGCGGACGGGATCTCGCGGAACCCGAACGCGCGCTCCAGGAACGCGAGCGCGGCGCGGATGTCCAGATAGGGAACCTGGGGAATGATCGTCGGCGCGCTCCTGGACTCGACCTCCTGCCGGATTGCCGCCATGAGCACTGCCTTTCCCCGTTCGAGCGCCGCCGGCTCGAAGACGGCCTCGCGCCGAAGCTTCCTCGCCAGGTCCACGGGCTTCATCGCGACTTCACCCTGTTTTTCCCCTTTGCCTCGAGCAGTTCGCGCAGGCGCGCGCGGGCGCGGTTGAGCCGTGAGCGGACGGTACCGATCGGAACCTCGAGCGCGTCGGCGACGCTCTGGTAGGAGAGCTCCTCCCACGCGAAAAGCAGGAGCGCCTCACGCTCGTCATCCGCCAGCGCCTCGATCGCGTCGGCGACGCGCGGAAACAGCAGGCGCGCGTCGAGCGCCGCGGCGCCCGCGCGTCGGTCCGCCGCCTCGCTGGCTGCGGCCATCCGCGCGCTCGCCCGCAGCCACCGAGCCTCGCCACGGCGATGCTTCGCCAAGAGATTCGAGCCGATCCCGTAGAGCCACGGGAGAGCCGTCGTGCGCGACGCGTCGAAGGTCTTGCGCCGCTCGAACGCGATGCGGAACAGCTCGCCGACCAGGCCCTCGGCGACTTTCGCGCCCGCCCGGCGGCCCAGGAAGCGCAGCAGGGTCGCCGCGTGGCGGTCGTAGATCAGCCCAAACGCCTCGGGCTCGTCCAGCGAGCGGCTGATCACCTCCGCGTCCGAGGGAGGGCTCATCTTCTTTCTTTTCCCGATCGGCGGGTTCGGTTCACGCGCCGCGGCTTCAACGCGTGGGTCCTGAGTTTGCTACGCTATCGCGGCCGATGCGATTGGTCACCCGGACGGCGCTCTTTTGTATCCTCGTGCTTTCCGGGACGGCTTCGGCGCAGACCACGACCATTCCGATGCCGGCGGACCTCAAGGTCGATCCGCCCGCTGCTGACGTCCCCGCCAACATCGCCGGATTCATCGGCGCCTGGGCCCGCGGTGCCTGGGATGGCGTGCTCCCGCACGTTCTGGTCGTCGAGATCGTCGATAGCACCGGTCGCGCGCAGGTTGTGTACGCCCTGGGCGACTTCGCCGTGGCGAATGTCACCCGGGGCTACCGACGCGTCACGGGGCGGATCATTGGCGACCTGCTGACGATCGATCTGAGCCGCGACACCTCGGTGGCGTACCGCATCGCGGGCGAGACGCTCCGCGGGGTTTACACGAGCCCTCGGCGCCGGTACGCGGTCACGCTGACGCGAGTGATGCTCGCTGAGGTGAGGGCAGCGCCCGCGAGCGTGCCCGGCGTCGTTGCGGGGACGACAGTACGTATTCCGATAGCGGAGCGGGACTCCGCCGGCACACAGGTTACGCTCGAGGCGACGCTCTATCGTCCTTCGGGGCAGGGCCCTCACGCGGTGGTTGTCTTCAACCACGGCTCCACCGGCGGTGGGACCGTCGCGCCCTCGGCGACCATGCGCCCCAGCCGTCAGGCTCAGTTCTTCGTCGAGCGCGGAGTCGCGGTGTTGGCACCGATGCGGCGCGGTCGCGGTGCTTCCGGCGGCGCCCACGAAGAATACGAGGGAACCTGTGACGCTGGTGTCCTCGGTGCCGGCCTCGTCCGCTCCCTCGAGGACGTGGATGCGGCGATGGCGTATGTTCGCGCCCAGCCATGGGCCAATCCCGAACGAGTGTTGGTCGCCGGGCAATCCCGGGGCGGCATCCTGTCCGTGACGTACGCCGCGCAGCGGTCAGGAATGGTCCGGGGTGTCATCAACTTCGCCGGCGGGTGGACGAGTCAGCGTTGCGACGATGGAGGTCGCGGCTTCAACCCGTCGACATTCGCCTCCGCGGGAGGGCGAACTAGAATCCCGATGCTCTGGCTCTATGCCGAGGAGGATCAATACTACTCGGCGGCGTCGATTCGACGGTACCACGACGCCTTCGCAAAGGCCGGTGGCGTCGCGACGTTTCAGCTGTTCCCGGCGTTCGGCAGCGATGGCCACCGCCTCGTGGACCGACCCGACATCTGGGCGACCGCGGTGGACGAATTCTTGCGCGAGCTGAATTTCACATCGCGATAGGGACGAACGACTACCGTTTGTCGCGCTGCCAGCCACGTGCCGCCATGCAGGACTGAACCCTGCGCTGGTCGGTCTTCATTCCCCCGCCGCTCAGTGGTCCCGCAACAGTGGCGCTCGGCTCTGTGTTCTCCTGCTTGCACTCGAACAGATCGCGGTCGTAATCGGACTGCGTGGCGCGAGGATCCTGAACGTTCCGGTAGTAGCTGAAACAGCCACCGAGGGCGACGAGACAAACACCGACACACATCAGCATTCGGCAGATTGCGCGGGTTGTCATCATATTGCGATCGTAGCATGGTGACTTTTGCGGCTGATAGCATCCTATGGGGTCGTCATCCGCGTGGACGGAGCAGTGTAGGATGGCGCCCATGCCTAAGAAGCTGACCGAGGCACAAATCGAGCGCTATCACCGCGACGGCTTCGTCTACCCGATCGACGCCTTCTCCGCCGAGCAGGCGCGGCGGTACCGGGGCGCCATGGAGGCGTTCGAGTCGGCCCAGGGCAGAGAGCTCACGCGAGGGCACAACTTCAAGCCGCATCTGCTGTTTACCTGGGTCGACGAGATCGTCCATCATCCGGCCGTGCTCGACGCCGTCGAAGATCTGATCGGTTCGGATATCCGCCTGTTCCATCTCTCGGTCTGGCCGAAGAACGCGGGTGACCCGGCGTACGTGAGCTGGCACCAGGATGCGACGTACTTCGGCCTCGAGCCGGCCGTGGAGGTGACAGCCTGGGTCGCGCTTACCGACGCCTCGGTGGAGGCTGGCTGCATGGAGGTGATTCCGGGCTCGCACAAGCTCGGCCAGCTCCATCACGCCGAGCAGAGCGAGGCCGCTCACAATCTCCTGTCGCGCGGCCAGACCATCACTGCCGAGCTCGACACCAGCCGCACGGAATTCATGCCGGTGCGCGCCGGCCAGTTCTCGCTCCACCACACGTATCTGGTGCACAACTCGCGCCCGAACCTCTCCGCGGATCGGCGCATCGGTCTGGGCCTGAGCTACATCCCGACCAGCGTGCGCTGCGCGAGCCGCACGCGGCTCACCGCGATGTTGGTCCGGGGCACAGACCGCTACCGGCACTTCGACGACGAGCCGCGGCCTCGCGTCGATTTCGGCGCGGCCGAGCAGGCCATCCACGCGGACGCGGTCGCGCGCTTCCGCGCCTCGAATGTGGAGCAGACGGGGCGCTACGCGTCGGCGGTGCAATAGTAGGGTGAGGCCGACGGGGACGCCGAGGTGGCGTCCCCGTCGGAGCAGCCGGAAGCGTACCTTCAGGGCGTCAGGCAGAACCCCGCGCCGGTGATCGCACCCTTGGCTACGGTATCGTCCTCATCGACTCCGTCGCCACTGACCCCGACCGCGCCGAGCAAAATGCGCGGTGCGGTGCACCGGTAGACCGGTTGGCCGCCGGCGAACGTGACGATGCCCCGGTGTCGCAGACCGGTGTTGTCATCGCTCACCGCTCCGGCCAGCGGCCGGAACGGATTCGTATTGCCGATGCCGAACAGCGGAGCGACGCCGGCATCCGTGCCGATGTCATGTGGTCCCTTCTTGCCGGGGCCATCCGGTCGCGCGAGCAGCCCGAGCGTCCGGGTGTCGAGTGCCTGCTGGTTGCTGCTGAAGGCCACCGCGCTGAAGGCCTTGGCGATGGCGATCTCAATGCTTCCCCGCCACGCGTCGGACGTCAGTGACGTTGCGGGGGACTCTGCCGTATCCGTCGTCTTGATCAGCTGGAGCGCGCCTTCTCGATCGACCACTGCACACCACATCTTCGTGTTCGCGCCCGGCCGAACGGCGGACGGAGTCGCATTCGCCGTGTCGCGGCACGCGTTGAAGATTGCGCCGAGCTCGGTGTCGTTGAACGCCGCCGCCGCAGCAGGCCACCACAACAGCAGAAGCCCCACGAGAATCATCAGACGTCTGAGCGATGCCATGTCATCCTCCATGTTCGTCGTCAGCCTTCACCGCTGTGTTCCGCTCTGACAGACCCTTTTCATCCCTCCTTCGTCACAGACGTGTCGTGTCGGTGGCACGATGCTCGCGGCTCGTCGGGTGGAATAGTCTCTAGCCGATCGGTCCACGCTGCCGAAGCAGCCTGGCGAGGACAGCGGTGAGATGCTCCGGCGACACGGGCTTCGTCAGGTGGGTGTCGAAGCCGGTCTCGAGCGAGCGCTGCCGGTCCTCCGCCTGACCGTAGCCGCTGACGGCGACGAGAATCGTCTTGGGGTCGCGTGCGCGAATCTGCCGCGCTACCTCGTAACCGTCCATGATCGGCAAGCCGATGTCGATGAGCCCGACGTCGAAGTGGCCCGACTCGGCGTGAGCGAGGCCGCTCGGACCGTCAGACGCGACGCTGACGCGGTGCCCCTCGGCCTCCAGAAATGTGCGTAGCGTCTCCTGCGCGTCGACGTTGTCTTCGACGATGAGTACCCGGCAGGACGGACAGCGATCGGCTGGCCGGCGGTCCGCCGCCGCGGGATCGTCCGATTTCTCGCCGAGCGGCAGCCGGATCGTGAACTCGCTGCCTCGGCCCGGGCCGTCGCTGTGGGCCCATATGCGACCGCCGTGCAGCTCGACGAGCCGGCGCACCAGCGTGAGGCCGACGCCGAGCCCGCCCGACGTATGAGCGAGAGACTGATCACCCTGCGTGAACAGTTCGAAGATGTGCGGCAGCATCTCCGGCGAAATGCCGATGCCGGTGTCACGAACCCGGAGCACGACCTCGCCGCGTTCTTCAACGACGTTCACGCTGATCGTGCCCTTGAGCGGCGTGTACTTCGCGGCATTGTTCAGGACATTGACGAGGATCTGCTCGAGCCGCGTGGGATCCGCATCGACATGGATCGGCCTCTCGGGTAGCGAGAGCGAAATCACGTGTTTCATGGCCTCGACTTGCGGACGGGCCGTCTCGAGCGCATGTCTGATCGCCTTCTCCAGCCCGACAGGTTCACGCCGGAGCTCGATCGTGCCGCGTGTGATACGTGAGACGTCGAGGAGATCGTCGAGGAGTCGCGCCAGGTGACCGGCCTGTCGCTCGACGATACCGATGGAGCGCTCGATCGACGGCGGAGCGCCGGTTCGGCGCATGACCACGGCGGCGGTGAGAATGGGCGCCAGCGGATTGCGCAGCTCGTGCGCGAGCAATGCCAGGAACTGATCCTTGGCACGGCTGGCCGCCTCGGCCTCGGCGCGGGCGGCCTGCTCACGCGCCAGCAATTGCACGTTCCAGATCGCGAGCGCCGCCTGATCGGCGAACGCCTGGAGCAGATCGATCTCCGCCGTGGAGAAGCTTCGAATGTCCAGGTGAGCCGTCGAGAGTGCGCCGATGATCGTGCCCTTCACCTGAAGCGGGATCGCGGCCACCGAGTGATGTCCGGCGTCGGCAACGCTGCGACGGAACTTGTCCGTCAGAACGACCGTTGGCTCGCTCAGGAGGTCGGAGGTCCACACGGCTCGGCGTTCCCGAACGGCCCGTCCGACCAGGCCGATGCCGGGCGGCAGGACGTCACCCAGGAATTGGTCCAGCCACCTCCCGGCACGACCGACGCATGCGAGACTGCCGTCCGGCTGCAATAGCCACAGCACCGACGCCTCGGCGCCGAACAGCGGTAAGACGCTCTGGCCGATCGCCTCCACCACCGCGGAAATATCAGCGGACTCTCTTAACGTGCGCGCGGTCCGCGCGAGCTCCTCGGCGCGGCGGCGCAGCTGCGCCCGCTCCTCTTCGGCGCGCTTGTGGTCGGTGATGTCGGTGACGAGCAGCGCAAATCCGCGGACGCTGCCGTCGTCGCGCGCGTCGGGAGCGAAGGTCGCCCGGATGTGCCGCGCGTTGCCGTCGGGATACATCAGCGACTCTTCGAACGTCACGAGCTGACCGCCCAGCGCGGCTCGCACGTGTGGGACGGTGGCTGCGTAGGCCTCTTCGCCGAGGATCTCACGCATGGTGCGACCGTAGACCTCGCCCCGCGGCCGGCCGAACCACTGCTCGTAGGCGAGGTTGTTGAAGCGGTAGCGCTCGTCGCCGTCGACGTAGGCGATCAGCGCGGGTACGGCATCGACGATGAATTGAAGCCACGCGTCGCTGTTCGTGGCTGATGGCGAGTCGGAGGCGCCCCGTCGGCGCTCGGAGGCGGGATCCCGCGACACAACCACCGACTCTATCGCAGGTGTGTCATGCTCGATAGGGCCATTCGGTCTGGTGGCAACGATGGGACACTCCACCGGCCACGCTGACGTTGATGCGCTGCTGTCAGAGCTGCTTGCTGGCGTGCACGGCACGCTCGGGCGAGAGCTCGTCGGCGTGTACCTGGACGGTTCGCTCGCGTCCGGCGATTTCGCCGAGCACAGCAGCGACATCGATGTCCTGGTCGTGACGGAAGACGTGCTGTCCGACGAGGTCGTCGCGGCGCTCGCAACGATGCATGCGCAGCTCGCGACGGGAGCGTCGAAGTGGTGCCGCGAGCTCGAGGTCTCGTACATCCCGCGCCGTGCGCTTCGCCGCTTCGATCCCGATGACAATCGCCATCCGTGTATCCAGCGGGGCAGCGATCAGCTCCTCACCGAGGAGCACGACCGCGCCTGGGTGCTTCACCGGCATGTCGTCCGCGAGCACGGCGTGGCGCTCGCCGGTCCCGATCCTCGCACGCTCATCGATCCGGTTGATGCCGAGGACCTGCGCCACGCCGTGGTGAGCTTGCTCCATGGCTGGTGGACGCCGACGCCCGCGTGTCGGCGGTGGCTCGAGAATCCGTTCTACCGCTCGTATGCCGTACTGACGATGTGCCGCATGCGCTACACGCTGCAATATGGCGTGATCGTCTCGAAGCCGACCGCCGCGCGCTGGGCGCAGGCGACGTTGGACTCGCGCTGGACCCCGCTGATCCAGGCGGCGCTCGCGTGGTCGAGTGACATCGTTCCGGATCCTGGCGAGACGCTTCGTTTCATCGACGACACGCGCCACGCGAGCGAGCGGTGAAGGCGCTTACGCCGGCAGCCTGAACCCCTGCCGCGCCAGCAGCTTCCAGGCGCCGTCTTGCTTCTGCCACACCTGGAGCGCGCCGATCCGGGTCGTCGTCGCCTTGCCGTCGAGCTCGGATTCCGACAGGAAAATGTGCCGGACGATCGCGGCATTGCCGACGACGGAGAGCTTGAGGTCGGGGAAGGTGATCGACTTCACGGTCTGTTTGCGCGTCATCACCCCGTTGATGAATTGCTCCTTGGTCTCGACCCTTCCGTCCGAGTGGCCGTAGCTGACTTGCTCGGACGTCACCTCCGCCAGCTTTGACCTGTCGGCCTCGAGCTGCGCCTTTCGCAGCGTCTCCACGCCCTGGGCGACCGCGGCCTCGTCTCCGCCTTGCGCACCCACGGAGCTGCTGAGCAAAACGCTGGATGCTCCGAACGCCACTGCGCCTGCAACGACCACGTCACGACGCGATACGTTCATGAGTGCCTCCTGAGGATGCGGGCTCGATACCGAGTGGGCGCAAGCATACCGCTTTCGCCCGGATGCGACTACGCGGTGGTGGTGGCGCTGCGCTCAGAAGGCGCGGCGGAGCGGGCTGTGTCCGTTCGGTAGTCGGCGAGGCCCAACGCGCCGAGCGTCTTTCGGCCGTACGGCGTGACGGAGAGCGCCCGGCTGTCGGGAATGCGCGCGACCAGCCGTCGCGCGAGGAAGGCGTCCGCGAGGGCGGCGCCGACGGCGCCGGAAATGTGGTGGCGCCGCTCGGTCCAGTCGATGCAGCCGCGGCAGTACTGACGTTTCGCGCCACGCGCCTTGGGAAGATCGACGCCGAGCCCCGCGAGAAATCGCCCACCATTGGGAGTGACTTCGCCGCCGCCATCGGCGAGTACGACGTAGTGGCGGCGCAGGAGCATGTCGCACACGGCGACGCCGAGGCGCCCGGCCATGTGGTCGTAACACATCCGCGCGTCCCGGAGCGCGGGCTCAACGTGATGGTGCGGTGGCCAGCCGTTCGATGGAACGCTCGCCACCGTCATCAGCCCCTCGATCGCGCCGGCGACCTCAGCGGAGCGCAGGCGGTAGTAGTGGCAGCGGCCCTGCTTCTCCATCACGAGCAAGTTCCCGGCGATCAGGCGCGACAGATGACTGCTGGCCGTCGCCGCCGTCACGCCCGCGAAGTACGCCAGCTCCTTCGCCGTCAGCGCGCGCCCCGTCAGCAGCGCCGTCAAGATGCGCGTTCGCGCGGGCTCGCTCAGGAGTCCCGCCACCGTGGAGAGCATGTCTGTGTCGCCCATCGCCTGACGAAAGACTAGACGGTAGGCGCAGGCGCGGCAACTCTGGATGCTTCGGGCTGCATCGAAGTGTTCCGCGTGGACGGACGGGCGACGCGTGGCGATACTCGGGCATACAAGGAGGGAATCATGCTCACACTGTGCATCCGCTACACGCTGGACACCGCCAAGCTCGCCGACTTCGAGGCGTACGCGCGCACCGTGGCCGGTCCCATCGAGCGCTGCGGCGGGAAGATCGTCGGGTACTTCGCGCCGACGAAGTTCGCCGGGCCGACCAACGCCGGCCTTGCGCTCATCGACTTCCCGAGTCTCGCCGCTTACGAGCGATACCGCGAGGCGCTCGCCGCCGACTCCGAGCACTCGGCTGTGGCGGGACGCGCGGCCCAGTCGGGCGTCATCCTGGTGGAAGACCGCTCGTTCATGCAGCGCATGTCATAGGCGCGGCGGCGGCTGAGCAGGTGACCGCGGCAAACGCGTCGAGGTCCGCGCTTTACGGCTACTATGCTCGCTCATGGTTCCACGGCTTTCCCGCGGCGCCGTCGCGATGTGTGCGGCGCAGGCATGTGCTCAGATCGGCGCGTTCAGCGTCGCGGCAGTCCTCCCGACACTGATATCGGTCTGGGCACTCACCAACACCGAGGCCGGCTGGATCAGCGGCATCTACTACGCCGCCTATACGCTCGCGGTTCCGCTGCTCTCGTCGCTCACGGATCGGGTGGACCCCAAGCGCATTTATCTCGGCTCCGTCGCCCTGACCGCCGTCGCGTTCGCTGGGTTCGCGTGGATCGCCGCCGGCTTCTGGTCGGCGCTGTTGTTCCGGGCCCTGATGGGCGCCGGCTGGGCCGGCAGCTACATGCCGGGACTCAAGGCATTGAGCGACCTGACCGAGGGACCGCAGCAGTCCAGGGCAGTGGCGGCACACGCGGCGGCCGTCGGCGTGAGTGGTGCCCTCTCGTTCGGCATCGCGGGCGTCGTGAACGCCTGGCTCGGCTGGCGCTGGGCACTGCTGCCGGGCGCGCTCGGCGCCACGCTGGCGTTCGGACTCGTGCTACTCGGCGTGCCGTCCCGTCCCGTCAGAACGCCGGTCGGCCCGCGCGGCGCGCTGCTCGATTTTCGGCCGATCCTTCGTAATCGATCGGCGCTCGCGTACTCCATTGCCTATTGCGTGCATACGTGGGAAATGTCCGCGCTCCGCGGCTGGGTCGTCACGTTCCTCACGTTCGTGGCCGCCCAGAAGAGCGCGGCGTGGACGCCGCTGGCGCCCGCCACCGTCGCGAGCGTCATGGGCCTCGTCGGCGTGTGGGCAAGCGTCTGGGGCAATGAGCTGGCCATTCGATTCGGTCGCCGGCGCTTTATCCTCGGCATCATGCTCGCCTCGGCCGCCATGGCCGCCATGATCGGTTTCAGTGCGGCGCTCCCGTACGCGGGCGCGGCCGCTCTCGTGCTCTTGTACGCAATGCTGATCTGGTCGGACTCGTCGTCGCTCACCGCGGGTAGCGCCGGCAGCGCCGAGCCGGGCCGGCGTGGCGCGACCCTGGCGGTCCATTCGACACTTGGTTACGCCGGCGGTTTTCTCGGACCGCTCGCCCTCGGTGCGACGCTGGATCTCTTCGGCGGCGCGAGCGTGCTGGGCTGGGGCGTGGCGTTCGGCCACGTGACGGCCGCGGTCCTGCTCGGGACTCTTGCATTCGTGTGGCTGCGTCCGGCGGATCTTGCCGGCGATCGCTCGGTGGCGGCGGCGAGAGCCGTCGCACCACGAAGCCGCGTTTAAGGAGACATCACATGGGCCAGCTGGACGGCAAGGTTGCCATCGTCACCGGAGCGACCAGCGGTATAGGCGAACGCATCGCCGAGGTGTTCGTCGGCGAGGGCGCCCACGTGGTCGCGGCGGGACGGCGCGAAGAGGAAGGCCGCGCTCTGGAGAAGCGCTGCGGTCCGGCGGTGAGTTTCGTTCGCACCGACGTCACGGATGAGGCGAGCGTCAAGGCGATGGTTCAGCATGCGGTGACACGGTTCGGGCGGCTCGACTGTCTGGTGAACAACGCCGGCAGCGGGTCGCCGATGGTCAGCATCACGGAAGTCACGGGCGAACACTTTTCGTCCGTCTTCGCGACGAACGTCCGCGGCGTGATGTTCGGCATGAAGCATGCCGTCCCCCTCATGACGGCACAGGGATCAGGAAGCATCATCACGATCGCCAGCGCCGCCGGCCTGCGTGCCGGCATTTCGGGGCACATCTACAGCGCCTCGAAAGCCGCGGTGATTCACCTCTCGCGGTGCGTGGCGGCCGAGATCAGCGGCAAGGGCGTGCGCGTCAATACGATCTCGCCGGGTGGCATCGTGACGGGGATCTTCGCGAAGGCCGCGGGCCTGGACGGCGCCAAGGCCGATCGCGTGCTCGACATGATCTCCGATCTCTTTGCGACGGTGCAGCCGATCTCCCGTCCCGGTGTGACCAACGACATCGCGCATGCGGCGGTGTTTCTCGCCAGCGACGCCGCGTCGTTCATCACCGGCCAGGAGCTCACGGTCGACGGTGGTCTCGTCCCGCTCGGGAAATATGGCTGGGACGAGAGCCTCGAATTCCGCGCGGAGATCGCGCGCCGGGTCAGGCAGGCTTCATGATCGAGGCATTCGCCTCGACGGCTCGCCGGCGTTCGTACCATCGCGACGTCACCTCCATGGCGAGCCACGCCGCCGAGCAGCCGACCAGGAGCGACACGCGCGCCGGCCCCCAGCCCCATCGATCGACGATCCACGCGAACACGGTCGGGGAGGCCGCGTTGATGATCAGAATGGGTGTTGCGATGACGCCGAGCACCGCGCCATAGCCTTTCGCGCCGAACAGCGAGAGCGGCACGGCTCCGCGGACGATCGTGATCACTCCCTGCGACGCTCCCATGAGCAGCGTGAACGCGACCACCAACGGGAGGTGCCCCGTCCCGGCCAGGAGCAGGAGTAGCGACGGCGGCAGAATTCCGATGGCGATACGGCCCACGGTCATCGCCCGAAGGTTGCGCGCAAACGCGATCTCGACGACGCGTCCGCCGAACTGCGCCACGCCCTTGAGCGAGGCGACCCACACCGCCGCCGCGGTGGCGAGGCCGGCCGCTTCGAGCAGCGGGACGAGCTGCACCGAGATGACCCCGAACACAAAGCCGTTCAACGACATGATCACGGTAAAGAGGACGATGGCAACCGAGCGCGCACGTCCCTCGAGCGGTGGTCCGTCGGGCGAGGGCGTAGTCGCTGGCGTCGTCTCCGCGCTGTCGTCGGTGGTTTCTCGTCGCGCCAGCCCGAACCAGTGCAGCGGCAGGCACACGACCAGATTGATGACCGCGAACAGGACGAGCGTCTGCCGCCAGCCCACGTGCTCGTTCAGCGCATGGCCGATCACCCAGAACACCGATGAAGCAAACGCACCGAACAGCGTGAGATACGAAATCGCCTTGCGCCCGCGCGACGGCGCGACCTGCACCAGCGCGGCGAAGGCGGCATCGTACAGGCACAGGCGCATACCGAGCCCGAGGAGCGCCCATACCGCCAGATACGCCGGCTCACTTCGGACGTGGGCGAGCGCGAACAGTCCCGCCGACACGATCACGGTGCCGAGGGTCATGACCGCGCGTGCGCCGCGGCGGTCGATGGCGCGGCCGACGGAGGTCGAGACGAGACCCATGGTGAGCAGCGCGACCGTGAAGCCGAGGAACACGAAGCCGCGGCTCCAGCCCGTGTCCTGACTGATCGGCCCAGCAAGAACGCCGAGGCAGTAGTAGCTCGTTCCCCAGGCCGTGATCTGCGTGATGCCGAGGGCGAGCACGGCGGCCACCATCGGATCGGCTAGGCGGGCACGCCTGCCCGCGCGCTGGGTCGAAGACGCGGAAGCGCTCACGTGAAGCGTAGTATGCCAGTCCTCAGGAGGCCTCACACATGGCAGCGGTCATCACGGCGGAGCATCCGGCGAGTGCCGACGCGACAGCGCTGATTGCGGAGCTCGACGCGCATCTCACACCGCTCTATCCGAGCGAGAGCCGTCATGGTTTCAGCGTCCAGAAACTGATTGCCGACGCCGTCGCGTTCTTCGTCGTCCGGGATGGTGAGGTTCCCGCCGGCTGTGGTGGCATCAAATTATTCGACACCGAGTATGGCGAGATCAAACGAATGTGGGTGCGACCGCAGTTTCGAGGCCGGGGCTTCGGCAAGCTCATGCTCGACCATCTGGCGGACTACGCAAAGAATCGCGGCGTCGGGCTCCTGCGCCTGGAGACCGGGATCCATCAGCACGCCGCCATCCGGCTCTACGAACGCGAGGGCTTCAAGCGTATTCCGCCGTTTGGAAACTACAGAATCGACCCAGTCAGTCTTTGCTACGAAAGGGCCCTCTAGGCTCTCTCGGGTGCCCCGTCAGTCCCAAAGGGCTCTGCTGCGGCATGTCCGCGCCTCTTAGCATCGCGCTTGCATTCGCAAGGCGATCTGCGAAGGAGGCAGACACACATGGGCATGTTCAGCGATCTCATGAACAAGATCTTTCGCCCGTCCGCTGCCGCGTCGGCCCAAGCCGCACCCGATGCGCCGGCCGGTGGCGGAGCGGCTGCGACCGCGCAACCTACCCAATCGACAGGCACCGGTGGCGGATCGGCGCCGGCGGCGCAGCCGATGCGAGCCGTGGATGTCGCGGCGACTCTCGACAAGATGGCGAGCGAGAACAAGCAGAAGCTCGACTGGCGGCATTCGATCGTCGATCTGATGAAGCTCGTGGGAATGGACAGCAGCCTGGAGGCGCGCCGTGAGCTGGCAGCGGATCTGCACTACTCCGGCGACACCAAAGACACCGCCACGATGAACATGTGGCTGCACAAGGAAGTGATGAAGAAGCTCGCCGAGAACGGCGGGAAGGTGCCTCCCGAGCTGCTCGCCGCGTAACTGACCGCGCCGCAATCCGCGCGACGGCGAACTCTTTCGTGGGACGAAGGTCTGATAGCAGCCGGCTAAGCCGGGGCGTACAGCAAGTGCAGGACCCGGGCTAGAGAACGGAGGCGATCGACCGTCAGCTTGCTGCCACCGCGTGTGGCCGTCGTCGCGCTCATCGTGGCATTTTCAGCGGCAACGGTCGAAGCCCAGGAGCTCGAGCCGCGGGCGTATGCCAACGCTCCGGTCGGTCTGAATTTCCTGATCCTCGGCTACGGCTACTCGCGTGGCGACGTGTCGCTCGAGTCCTCGGTGCCGATCGAGGACGCGAAGCTGACGGTGCACGGCGCGTTCCTCGCCTATGCGCGCGCGCTGGACGTGTGGGGCCGGGCGGGGAAGATCGACGTCGTGCTCCCGTACGCGTGGGTGTCCGGAACGGCCCGCGTTGCCGGAGATCTGCGAGAGCGCGAGGTCTCGGGCCTCGGTGATCCGCGCCTCCGTTTCTCGGTCCTCCTGTACGGTGGCCCAGCGCTGTCGGCCACCGAGTACGCCGGGTACACGCCGGACCTCATCGTCGGCGCCAGTCTGGCCGTTACAGCGCCGCTCGGGCAGTACGACTCTGACAAGCTCATAAACATCGGCACCAATCGCTGGTCCGTGAAGCCGGAGCTCGGTGTTTCCAAGACGCTCGGCCGTTTCACGCTGGAGGTCGACACGAGCGTCACGTTTTACACGACGAACGACGACTTCTTCGGTGGCAGAACGCTCGAAAGAGAGCCGCTGTACGCCGCACAGGGACACGTCATCTACCAGACGCGCTGGGGTGTGTGGGCAGCCCTGGACGCGACGTACTACACCGGCGGGCGCACGACGATCGACGGCAAGCGCGGTGAGCAGCCAGAAAACCTTCGCCTCGGGGTAACGGTGGCCATCCCGATCGACCGGCGAAACTCTCTCAAGCTCTACGGAAGCACCGGTGCGATCTCACGGGCGGGCGGCAACTTCGATACGCTCGGCATCGCCTGGCAGTATCGCTGGGGTGCGGGCTTCTGATTACGGCGCCGCGCGCGTTACGGCGCCGCGCGGGACGGCTCAGCGAAGCGCGAGCCGAGCGCCACGAGCGCGGCCGCGGCGCAGAGCAGCGCCATGACGACGAACGCCTGGCCGCCGAGGCGCGCGTAGAGATGGCCGGACGCCAGCATGAGCAACGCCGTCGCCGCACCGGCGCCGAGCGCGTAGATCGCTTGGGCGGTTGCCGCGAGGCCCGACGGGACAACCGCCGCGATCACGCGCATGCAGGCCAGGTGCAGCGCCGCGAAGGTGAGGCCGTGCAGCGGTTGGACGAGGGCGAGAGCCGTCACGGCGCTCGTCGATGCCACGACGACCCAGCGGAGCAGCCCCGCCGTGGCCGCGAGCGCCATGACCCGACTCACGCCGAGCCGCTTCACGAGCCAAGGACCGACGAGAAAGAAGACGACGACCTCCGCGGCGACCGATTCCGACCACAGCACGCTCACCACGCCCGGACCGACGCCGGCATTGCTCCAGCGGATCACCGCAAAGGTGTCGTGCATGGCGTGGCTTCCGAGCACGAGCATCGAGATCAGCATCACACGTCGAAATTCGGCAATGCGCAGCAGCACGATCACGCCGCCTTCGCTCGGCGGCGGCGCGACGGTTTCGTCCACAGTGCGCGGCGTTGGGGCGGGGACGAGCAGCGCCGCGCACGCGGCAAGCGCGAGCAACGCCGCCTGTAACGCGAGAATCGAGCCGAGGCCCCAGGCGCCGACGACCTGGCCGCTGACGAGAGTACCGAGCACGAACACCGCGGAGCCCGTGCCGCGCACCCAGCCGTACTCGAATCGCGAGCCCTGCGGGCGTGGCGCGCTGGCGCTGACGGCCAGCGCATCGGCGAGCGTCGTCATCGGCGCCAGCGCCGCCGCGTGGAAGAGGCTGACGACCAGCAGCGCGGAGAAGCCGGCGACGCTGAGCAGGCTCACGGCAACGACCGCGGCCAGCGCGGCGCATAGCGCCAGGAGCCCTCGAAGCGCCCCTGTGACATCGGCGAGGCGCCCGCACAGCGGCCCAGAGAGCAGCCGGATCGCCGTGCCGGTGCCGAACAAGACGCCAAGCTGTTCGGCGGTCAGCCCTCGACGCTCGAAGAAGGCAGGCATGAACGGAGAGGACACGCCGTAGGCGCCGTACATGAGCGCGTAGAGCGCCACGAAGCGCAGCAGCGCGTGCGTGTCCACAGGCGTGATTGTCAGGTGCGCACGCTCACCTCATCAACACATGACTTTCGTCGCTGGCCGCTATCCTCCGTACCCCAAGCACCACGGCCAGCCCCGGCAGCGCTGCGACTCTTCGTCGGCGCTCTGCTGCTTCAGTCGAAGCCGCTGATACTCCCGATACTCACGCTCACCGCCGACGTACAGGCACCGGCAGTCTACGGGATCCGAAAAGACGTACGAGACGGCGCCATTTTGCGGCCGCGGCACCAGCTGCCCGGCCGGGAGCGACTGCAGCTCGGTCACCCTCTCCGGCGTGTCCGCAACCTGCACCTGAAACCCCGCGGCCGCCAGCATCTGTTCGGTGGACCGCGTTCCGGCCGTCTGAATGCTCGCGCAGCCGGTTGCACCCACGACAATGAGCACGAGAACCGCCCATCTCATTTCACTGCTCCTTGCTCTCTCCGTGTTCCGCTTGCCCTCGTCCATTTAGATGGGGTCCTCGGCACCACGTTACAGACGATCCGCCAACCGAGCTTGCGTTTGATGTGCTTGCTACAAAGCCGCGTGCCCGGTTTGACAGGTCGATGTCGCTGCCCTACTGTTCAAGCCAAACTATGGCCAAACCGATCATCTCTGCCGACTCGCACATCACTGAGCCGCCGAACACGTATATCGACCGCATCGAGCCGAAATTCCGCGACCGCGCGCCCCACGTCGTGCGCGATCCTCAGCGCGGCGATCTCTTCGTCATCGAGGGCCTCTCGAAGCCGATTCCGATGGGGCTCGTCGCGGCGGCCGGCAAGCGCGCCGAGGAGCTCACCATCTTCGGCGCCCGGTTTGACGAGCTGCATCGCGGTGGCTGGGATCCGCGCGCCCGACTGACCGATCAGGACCGCGACGGCGTGGCCGCCGAGATCCTGTACCCGACCGTCGGCATGATGCTGTGCAACCATCCGGACTTCGACTTCAAGCACGCGTGCTTCGCGGCGTACAACGAGTGGATCGCCGAGTATGCGTCCGCGCATCCCGAGCGCCTGCTCGGGATCGGGCAGACGGCGATGCGGTCGGTCGAGGACGGGATCCGTGATCTGCAGCGCATCAAGGCGCTGGGACTGCGCGGCGTGATGATGCCGGGCAACCCGGCTCTCGCCGACTACGACGACGCGATGTACGACCCGTTCTGGGAAGCGGCCGTCGATCTGAAGCTGCCGCTGTCGTTTCACATCCTCACGAGCAGCAGCGACACCTTCACGGTGCGCGGGCCCAAGCTCAACGCCTTCATGTCGATCATCCGCGGCTGCCAGGACATCATCGGCCTGTTCATCTTCAGCGGCGTGTTCGAGCGTCACCCGAAGCTCAAGCTCGTCTGCGTGGAGGCCGACGCGGGCTGGGTACCGCACTTCATGTACCGCATGGACCACGCGTACGAGCGCCACCGGTACTGGCTCACAGGCAGCGCGATCACGAAGATGCCGAGCGAGTACTTCCGCGAGCACGTCTACACCACGTTCCAGGACGACTGGGTCGCCTTCCAGGTGAAGGACCTCTGCAACGTCCGCCGGCTCATGTGGGCGAACGACTTTCCGCACAGCGATTCGACGTGGCCGAACTCGCAGGCCGTGCTGGCCAAGCAGGCCGCGCACCTGACGGAGGCGGAGCGCGACCTCGTGCTTCACGACAACGTCGCCGAGCTCTACGGGCTTGGAGGCTGAGATGACCTACGACCTGGTGGTCCGCGGCGGCACCGTGGTGGACGGCTCGGGGCTCCCGCGCTACCGCGCCGACGTCGGGATCCTCGGCGACCGCATCGCACGCATCGGGAAGATCCGGGAGCGGGGCCGCGAAGAAGTGGATGCGCGCCACCACGTCGTCGCGCCCGGATTCATCGATGGCCACACGCACATGGACGCGCAGGTCGCGTGGGACCCGCTCGGCACGTGCTCGTGTTGGCACGGAGTCACCAGCGTCGTCATGGGCAATTGCGGCTTCACGCTCGCGCCGTGCCGTGCCCACGAGAAGCACCTCGTCGTCCGCAATCTCGAGCGTGCGGAGGACATCCCGGCCGAGGCGATGCAGGCGGGGATCGAGTGGACGTGGGAGACCTACGCGCAGTATCTCGACGCCGTCGCCCGCTGGCCGAAGGGGATCAACTACGCGGGCTACGTCGGCCACTCGGCGCTGCGTACCTACGCGATGGGTGAGCGCGCGTTCTCCGAGCCCGCCACCGCCGAGGATCTGGCGGTCATGCAGCGCGAGCTCGCCGACGCGCTCGCCGCCGGCGCCATGGGGTTTACGACGTCGCGGACGCGCAATCACGAGACGGGCGACCGGCGGCCCGTGGCCAGCCGCGTCGCCGAGTGGAACGAGGTCCGCGCGCTGGTGCAGGTGATGGGCGACCTCGGAGCCGGCATCTTCGAGATCGCCGGCGAGGACACGGGCCGCGACCTCGACCGCCGGCGCGACTACTTGCAACGGCTGCGCGACCTCGCCATCGACACCGGCGTGCCGGTCACGTGGGGCATGTTCAGCTCGCGCTTCATGCCGGACGCGTGGCGCGCGTACTTCGCGACGCTCGAGGAGACGGCGCGCGCGGGCGGCCGGATGTTCGCGCAGGTGCACAGCCGCGCCCTCTCGGTAGTCCTATCGTTCGAGACGAGGCTGCCGTTCGATCGCCTGCCCGAGTGGCGTGAGGTGCGCGAGCGTCCGCTCGACGAGCAGCGCGCGCTCCTGCGCGACCCCGACGTGCGTCGGCGGCTGGTGAAGGCGGCGGCCGAGGCGGAGTACGGTCGCGGTGTCGTCGGCGCCGAGGCGCGGAAGCCCGACTACGAGTGGCTGATGCTGATGGAGGATCCGTGCGGGCCGCACCGGTCCATCGCCGAGATCGCGCGCGAGCGCGGTGTCGATCCCGTGCAGGCGCTGATCGAGGTCGGGCTGGAGCGCGATCTCAAGGCGTTCTTCGTCCAGCCACTCTTCAACGAGAACCTGGACGATGTGCTGGAGATGATGAAGCACCCACGGTCGGTGGTGACGTTTTCGGATTCCGGCGCGCACGTGTCGCAGATCATGGACTCGTCGCTGCAGACGCAGGTGCTCGCGTATTGGGTCCGCCGCCGCCAGGCGCTCACCCTCGAAGAGGGCGTGCGGATGCTGACGCTCGAGCCCGCGTCGGCGTGGGGTCTGCACGACCGCGGGCTGCTGCGCGAGGGGCTGGCCGCGGACGTGATCGTCTTCGATCCCGACCGCGTCGCGCCCGACATGCCCGAGGTGGTGAACGACCTGCCCGCCGGCGCGCGGCGTCTGCGCCAGAAGGCCAGCGGCTTCCGCGCGTCGATCGTGAACGGGCAGGTCGTGCTGCGCGAGGGCGAGCACACCGGCGCCTATCCCGGGCGCGTCCTCCGCGGCCCTCTCGCCGCGGGCCGGTGACGCGCGACGAGTCCTCATGATGGCGAAGCTCGAGGATCAGACGTAGGGAACGACCCGCTCCCCAAACAGCTTGATCGCCTCCATGATCCTGGCGTGCGGCGGCCCGCCTGAATGGGCGTGGCGGAGCCGGAGCAGGAACGTGCTGGCGCCCGTCGCCTTCTGCCAGCGCTGGAACTCGCGGACGCAGCTCTCCGGATCTCCCAGGATGAGGCGATCGGGAGCGAGGTTCTCCAGCGTGAACTGTGAGCCGGCGGCGAGATTGCGAAACTCGGCCAGCCGATTCTCCCAGTAGTAGCGGTACGCGGTCATCACATGCGGCCCATAGACGGCGTCGGCCTCGGCCCGTGACCGCGCGACCCAAGCGTCTCGCATCTGAACGACCTCGGCGGGCCGGCCGGCCTCGCTGGCGGCCTTCTTGTAAACGTCGGCAAGATGCGTGGCGTTCGTCAGGCTCGTGCTCGGCGTGCCGACGAATCCGTCGGCGATTCGGCCGGCCCGCCGCGCGGCCGCGTCGATGCTGGCGCCGATCCACAGCGGCGGCCCCGGCGTCTGATACGGGCGCGGACGGACTTGGACATCCTCGAGGGTGTAGTGCTTGCCACGGAATGAAAACTTCTCGCCCGCCCACGAGAGGCGCAGGATCTCGATGCTCTCCTCGAAGCGGCCGGCGCGATCGTCCATTGGGACGGAGAACGCCCGGAAGTCGGCCGGCTGATAACCGATGCCCACGCCCAGGATGACGCGGCCCTTGGAGACGAGATCCAGTGTGATCACGTCCTCGGCCACGTGCACCGGATGATGGAGCGGTAGCAGGATCACCGAGGTGCCGACGCGGAGGCGGGTCGTGCGCGCGGCCACCGCGGTGGCCACGATCAGCGGTGAGGGCAGGAACCCGTCCTGGTCCTGGTGATGCTCGCCGAAGAAGCAGGAGTCGAAGCCGCTCGCCTCCGCCAGCTGTGCCTCGGCGATGACCTCGTCGATGCAGCGGTCGAGCTGCTCACCGCGCGGCGGATTCGCGATCGAGCTGTAGAGACCGAACTTCATGATTCACCTCCCGGCGTCCGGATCATCGTCGCGCGGGCCGTTGTAAGCAAGACCGACAGTTGCCGGGCCACAGACGACGTCGATCGCGCAACGTCCGCCTGTTAGCTCCGCGACAAATCGCCGCCTTGACGTCGTAGCCGTTTCGCACCATTCTCCCGCGCACCAAGCGGCCGGCGTGCCGGCGCGTTCAGCGCCTGCTCGAGTCCGATCAGTTACGCCACCCTCGGTGGCGGCGCGCATACGTTCCAGGTTCGCGCGGTCGATACGTCCGGCAACGTGGACCCGAGCCCGGCTCTCTTCAGCTGGTTCGTGTCGGGGAACAAGAACAAGTAAGCGGCTTCGCGGCCCCAGCGCGGGCGCGACGACCATGTCTCGGCCGTCGCGCCCGCTTCGCCGCTGGTAATGGCCGTGACGCGGCGGCATCGCTGTTGCACCCTGCCTGAATGTGTCTGGTGAGCGTTCGCTGCCGACCGTCGAGCCCGCCCCGGTGGCTGAATCGTGAGATTCGTGCGCGCCGTTGGTCCGATGCTGGTGCTGTGTCTTCTCGCGGCCAGCCCCGCCACCTCGAGTGGCGAGGCGGTCGCGGTCCGCGTACGCGAGAGTCCCACGGCGGCTTACCCCGTCCTGCGCTCGTCGGACGACAAGCTTCTGGCGCACGGCGAGCTGGTGCAGACCGTACGCGGAGACCGCGTCGACTCCCGGCTCGTGTTCCGGTTCAACGACGGCTCATCGTTCGACGAAACGGTCGTCTTCTCGCAAGCCAGGGTCTTCCGCCTGCTGAGCTACCGCCTGGTCCAGCGCGGACGCTCGTTCGCCGAGGCAAGCGACATCGTCTTCGATCGAGGGACCGGCCGCTATCGCGCAAAAGTCGGCGACGACACGGCGGAGGGGGAGATCGACCTACCGTCCGACGTGCATAACGGCATGACGGGTTTGCTGCTACGGAACCTCCCGAATGGCGCGACGGGGCGCGGGCACCTGATCGCCTTTACCCCCAAGCCCACGACCCTGAAGACGACATTGGTGCCTGAGGCTCAGGATCGCTTCTTCATCGGCGACGAGGCGCGGAAGGCCACGCGCTACCTGGTCAAGGTCGAGGTCGGCGGATTGAAAGGGGTCATCGCGTCCACGATCGGCAAGGAGCCGCCGGACCTGCGTTACTGGATCGCCGCCGGACCGGTGCCCACGTTCTTGAAGTTCGAAGGACCGATGTTCTTGAATGGACCGAGCTGGCGGATCGAGCTCGGCGCCCCGCGCTGGTCGAAGTAAGACGGACGTGCTTGCGAGGCTGGGCGACAGGCCAGGAACGCGCGGCGCCGATTACCGTTCGGACCACTTCATCGTGAGCTCTTGGACCTTCTTGTCTCGCAGGATCTTCACGCGCAGGTCCTTGACGACACCGTGAGCTGAGGTGGCCACGCCTCCCGTGAGGCGGAGAGAGCCAAGCGGGCAGCATGCCGGAGCGAATGACCTTACGTCCGCCCTCTCGTGAGGCAGCGCCGGTGTACACTGCCGCCGCGATGGCGGGCGTCCTCGACGGCATCCGCGTGCTCGACTTCGGCCGGTACATCGCCGGCCCCTACTGCGCGGCGCTCCTGGCGGACCTCGGCGCGGACGTGATCCGCGTCGAGCGGATCGGCGGCGGCGAAGACCGCTGGGTCGCGCCGATCAATGACGACGGGATCGGCGCGATGTACGTGGCCATGAACCGGAACAAGCGCGGCATGACCCTCGATCCCTCCTCGTCGGACGGGCGCGAGGTCGTCCGCAAGCTCGTGGCGACGGCGGACGTGGTCGTCGCGAACCTCCCGCCCGAAGTGCTGCGCTCGCTGTCACTCGACCTCGACAGCCTGCGGCGCGTGAAGCCCGACATCATCCTCACCACGGTCACGGCCTTTGGGGCCGGCGGTCCGTGGAGCCACAAGCACGGCTTCGACGGCATCGGCCAGGTCATGAGCGGCGCCGCGTACATGACGGGCACGCTCGCGCAGCCGTACCGCGCGGCCGTCGCGTGGGTGGACTTCGGCACCGCGTCGCTCGCGGCGTTCGGCACACTCGCGGCGCTGATGGAGCGCGGCAAGACCGGCCGGGGGCAGAAGGTCGAAGGCGCGCTGCTGCGCACCGCGATCGCGTTCAACAACCCCGCACTCATCGAGCAGCAGGCGATCCAGGTCAATCGCGTCCCCACCGAGAATCGCGGCCAGACGTCTGCGCCCTCGGATCTGTTTCGCACCAGGGACGGCTGGATCATCGCCTACGCCATCGGCAACCCGATGTTTGCGCGGTGGGCGAAGATGCTCGGCGAGGATCGCTGGCTCACGGATCCGCGCTTCAAGGATGACGAGGCGCGCGGCAACCACGCCGAGGAGATCAGCAAGCGCGTCAGCGAGTGGACGTTGCAGCGCACCACCGAGCAGGCCCTCAAGGAGCTCGAGGCCGCGAAGATTCCCGCCGGCCCGCTCTACACCCCGCAGCAGGCCCTCGACGACGCGCACATCCGGCAGGCCGGCCTGCTCGTCGACACCGACTATCCAGGCGTCGCGCGTGGCGTGCCGCTCGCGCCGACGCCCGTCGATCTCTCGGACACGCCGGGCCGCTTCCGGCATCGCGCGCCGACGCTGGGCGAGCACACCGAGGCGATTCTCGGCGAGCTCGGCTATTCCGCGCCGCAGATTCAGGCGCTCCGGAACAAGGGCGTCGTCTGATGCCCCGCCGCAAGCTCGTGATCGCGTCGATGATGCACGAGACCAACACGTTCTCGCCCGTGCCCACACCGCTCGAGGCGTTCCGGCCGTTGAGCGGTGAGGCGGCCGTCGCCGAGTTCAAGGATACCAATACGCAATTGGGCGGGTTTCTCGACATCGCCAACCGGATGGGGGCGGAGATCGTGGTGCCGCTCGCCGCCAATGCGCATCCATCCGGTTACGTCGAGCGTCGCGCGTACGAGGACATGTGTGAGGCGATCGTCGGCGGCATTCGCGGCGGCTGCGACGCCGCGTTTCTCGCCCTGCACGGCGCGATGGTCGCCGAGCACGTCGACGACGGCGAAGGCGAGCTCCTGCGCCGCATCCGTGCGGTGGCGCCGCGCCTGCCGATCGCCGTGGGCCTCGACTTCCACACGCAGCTCACGTCGGCCATGGTCGACAACGCCACCGTCATCACCGGCTACCGCACGTACCCGCACATCGACATGGCGGAGACGGCGCAGCGCGCGGCGACGACGCTGGTGCGCGCGCTCGACGGCGCGGTGAGGCCGGTGATGGTGTGGGGCATACGGCCGATGCTCACGAGCACGCTCGAGCACACGCCATCGCGTCAGCCGATGAAGGACGTCATGGACATGGCGATCGACGCCGAGAAGCGCGGCGTCGTCCTGAACGCGTCGGTGCTCGGCGGCTTTCCGCAGTCCGACATCCCACACCTCTCGTGCTCCGCGATCGTCGTGTGCGACGGCGACATCACGCAGGGCCGGGCGCTGCTCGAGCGCATGCTGGACCTCGCCTGGCAGCGCCGCCCGGACTTCCTCTACAAGGGCGCGCCGCTCGCCTCGCAGATCGCGCACGCGCGGACGCTGACCGAGGGGCCCGTCATCCTCGTCGACCACGGCGACAACACCGCGTCGGGCGGCACGCAGGACGTGATGAGCGTGGTGGCCGAGGTGATGCGCCAGGGACTTCACGATGTGCTCGTCGGTCCGATCTGCGATCCCACCGCCATCGCGCGCATCGTCTCGGCCGGCACGGTCGCGAGCGTGACGATGGATCTCGGCGGTCGCATCGACATGCGCAGCTGAATCTGAAAGGCACGCCGCTGACCGTGACGGCGAAGGTCACGCGCATCACCGATGGCGAGTTCACGGTCACGGGCCCGATGGCGACCGGCATGCGGGTGCGCATGGGCCGGACGGCCGTGCTCGACACGGGCTCGATGCAGATCGTCGTCTCGGAGCGGCGCGCGGAGCCGTCAGATCTCGGCGTGTTCACCCACGCCGGCATCGATCCGCGCCGCAAGCGCTATGTGCTCATCAAGTCGCGCCAGCACTTCCGGGCCGGATTCGAGCCGATTGCCCGCCACATCGTGCTCTGCGACGGCGACGGCGTCACCAGCTCGGATCTCTCGCTCTTCGACTATCGCCGGCGACGCCGCCCGCTCTACCCGTTCGAGGCGCTGTAGGCCGACGTCGTCAGCCGCCCTGGACGGCTGGTCGCTTGGCCCGCTCCATCTCGTCCTGCCAGATGGCGAAGCAGTCGCCATCGAGCCAGAACGATCGGCCCGAGAACCGGATCTCGTACCACGAGCGACCCCGCACGAATGGCCTGCCGCACAGAAGACCGCAGGGGATCTGATCGACGTTGTCCCTCGCGGTGATGCTCGGGATCTCGCGCGCATCGACGAGCAGACGCGCGCGCGGCCGCAGGTCGTCGTCGGCGGTGCTGCCGCCTCGAATCACGCGTCGGTCGGGTGCCGATTCCGAGGACTGACGAACGGTATAGACGCCGCCGACGTCGCCACAGACTCGACAGCGTTCGTCCTCGAAACGAACCACGACCAACGCGGTCGCGATCGTCGTGAGATAGCGCTCGACTTCGACGGACGTCAGGCGGGACTTCGAGGCCACACACCGCACGCACGTGGGACGCTCACGCAATAGCACCGCAATCGTTGCGGCGTGCTGAGGCATAGCAAATCTCCGGCATGGCAAAAACGCCGGAGTCGAGGCGCGAGTCGACGCCGTGCCCAGAGAATATGTCGCTGGCGAATCGACTGTCAATGGAAGTACCGCTACGGGTGCCGGGTCTCACGAATTGCCAGCTCGTCATCATGTCGGGGATCCGGCGCGAGTTAGTACCCGCCTGTCTCAAAGTGGAAACTCGGTTCCTCGTGCTGCCGAGACCCAATGCGAAAGCCGCCAACGCCATCCGGCGTTTATGCGACCGCTGTGTCCGGCTGACCTGGCCACATTCTTGCGGCGACAAGGGCGTATGGCCCTAGACACGGAGGTCCTCTGACCCATCGGCTGCTCGAAGTGGACGGTCACACCGTGACGGTGACCGACCCCGATCGGCGGCTCCATGGCGATCACGGGCCAAGCAAGGCCGAGGTGTTGACGTATTACATGACGGTTGCGCCACGGCTCTTGCCGTATCTTCGCGGCCGCGCGGTGAGCACCATTCTCTGGCCCGATGACTCGACGCCGGAGCTCCGGTTTGCGCGGACGATGCCGGCACGGTGCTCCCCGCGATTCGCCAGCTATCGTCTCGGCGGTGTCGTCCGACCCCAGGTCGAGCGATACGTGACGGTGCCGGACAAGGGCACGCTGGCCGCGCTCGCCGACTGCGGCTGTCTGTCCTTTCACCCGTGGAACAGCACCGCCGACGCGCCGCTCCAGCCGACCCAGATGGTGTTCAACCTCGACCCCGAAGCGATCGCGTTCCGGGAAGTGCGGCAGGCCGCACTGCTCTTGCGTACGCTTCTGGCCGAGGGCCGCCTGACGGCATGGGTCAAGACGTCGGGTCGACAGGGCCTGCACGTGCTCGTTCCGCTCGACGGCAACGCGTCATTCGACGACGCGCGTGTCGCCGCGGACACCATCGTGAACCACGCGATCCGGCGTGAGCCCAAGCTGTTCACCCGCGATCCGCGCCGCGGCCGACGGCGCGGCCGCATTCTGCTCGACACGTCACGGAACGAGCGCGGGGCAACCCTCATCGCGCCGTACGCGATCGCGACATCGGGACTCGTCTCCGCCCCGCTCGCGTGGGACGACCTGCACCGTCCGATCTATCCCGATGAGTTCGACATGGAGCGCATCGCGGCGCGCGCCGCCGTCGACGCCGACAACAGCGCGGCACTCCCGGCTGCCGAGCAGTCGCTCCAGCGGCTCCTGTCCGGCATCCGCCGACGCTGCTCGACGCGTGAGAGGGGCGACGCCGCTCAGCTCAGCTCGGGTTCGTCGGTGCGCAGATGAACTCGGAACGTCGCCCCGCCGGCTGGATCGTTCTCGGCGAGAAGCCGGCCGCCGTGGGCCTCGACGATCGTGCGACTGATCGCCAGCCCCATCCCCAGGCCGTCGGGCTTGGTGGTGAAGAACGGCTCGAAGATTCGACCGAGGTCGCCGGCCGCGATGCCCTGACCCGAGTCGTGAACGCCGAGCTCGACGTACGGCGGGGCCGCCATGGCCGTCCACACCGTGACCGTGCGGGTGGGTGATGGGCCGCTCGCCGCGGCGGCGATGGCGTTGCTGAGCAGGTTCAAGATCACCTGCTGGATCTGCACGACGTCGCCGTAGGTGACCGGCAATGCGGGGGCGGGCTTGAAGTCGATGCTCACCGCGTGGAGAAGCGCATCGTTGGCCACGAGCCGAATCGTGTTCGCCGCCAGCTCGTTGAGCGCCAGCGGTGTGCTGACAGAGTCCGCCTTTCTGAGCATCTGCCGCATGCGCCGGATCACCTCGCTCGCACGCTTGTCATCGGTCACGATGTCCGCCAGACATGCCCGGAGCTCGTCGAGATCCGCCTGCCGGCCCGCCAGCAGCCGGGTCGCCGCCTGCGCGTTGGCAAGAATGCCCGTCAGCGGTTGGTTCAGCTCGTGGGCGATGGCCGACGCCAGCTGTCCCATGCCCGCGACGCGGTCGAAATGGGCGATTTGACCGAGGTGGCGTTGCGCGGCCGCCTCGGCCTGCCGTCGCGCCGTCACGTCGAAGTGCATCACCGCGGCTCCTCCGCCGAAGCGGGCCAGGCGGCGTACCCGCACTTCGAACCAGCGGTCCTCGCCCCGCCGGGACGTCGGATACTCCAGCGCGAACTCGTCCCGCTCTCCGCGAAGGATCGACTCGATGGATGAGTGCAGTTTTTCGGCGACGTCGCGAGGCATGGCAATCGCCTTGCGGCACGCCTCCAGGTAGTTCGCCCCGATCTTCAGCGCCATGTCGGCGGCGGTTCCGCTCCGTGCCGCCGTCGCCCATGCGTCGTTGGTCTGCACGATCGTGCCCGCCGAGTCGACGATCGCCGTCTCGCCCGGCAGCGCGGCGAGAACGGCGCCGGCCATCGCGGCGCTTGTCTCGACAGCGGCGGCGCTCTGCATGCGAATGAGCGCCGTGGCGAACGGCTCGGCCAGCGTCTGTAGCTGCTGCAGGACGTGAGCGGGCCACGCGCGCTCGGAGCGCAAGCTCAGGAAGACGAGAAACCCGGCGGGCCGATCGCCGGCCAGCAAGGGGATCGCGGCGGCCGAGCGGACGCCCGCCTCGGCACATGCCGCGCGCTCCGCGGACGCCTCGGGGGGAAGCTCGTCTGGATGTGTGAAGCACACGACATTGCCAGCGTCCGTCTGCTCTTGGAAGTAACGGAAGGACTGCAGATCGGCGATGGTCGGCGTTGGGGCGGCGCCTGACTTCTGCCAGACGTGCGTGACCGACAGCACGGAGCTGAGCGGCGCCCGCTGCCACACGCTGCCGCGATCGACACCGAGGAACGTCACAACGCGCTGAAGACCGTCGCGGATCCGGTCGTCGAGCTGATCGAGCGTCGCGGTCGCGCATGCCGCGACGACTTCGCTCACGAGTGCCTCGAAGCGAAGACGCTCCGCGAGGCCCGCCTGAGCCTCGCGGCGGCGCCGGCGCTGCACGAGCAACGTGGCGATGAGTGCCGCCTGCGCGCCGATGAGTCCGACCGCGCCCACGACGTGCCAGCGGTACGCGTCCCAGAGCGTGCGGTGGCCGAAGACGATCTCGCTGCCCGGCGGTAATCGCCGCTCGTCCAGGTTCCAGCGGGCGAGCTGGCGCCCGTCGAATCGTGGCACGCTCGTCGCCCGGCTGAGAGCCGACGGCGGTGCCTCGCCGCGTAACAGCCGTGACGCGAGCTTTCCGGCGTCGCGGCCCATATCGTCGAACTCCACGATCGACCCGCCGACGACGCCTCGCCCGAGCGCGAGACCCATCGGCGTGAAGACCGGGCGGTTCGCCGCTTTGGAGACGTGCGGGACGAGGTCAATCCCGAAGAAGCGCTCCCCGGCGCCATCGACCTGATAGCTGGATTGCACGATAAAGGTGTGCTCAGGCAAGCGCGAGACCCGGGTCAGCGTCTCCCCGATCGGCAGCTTCGTGAGGTCGATGATGTCGAGCCCGCCCACGGCCGACACCGCCTGGCGGATGAGGTCGTGGTAGACCTGTTCGGGCTGGCTGGCGCCTCCGACAAGCGCAACGTGGCGCGTCTCGGGCAAGAGCGCAAGCGCCGCACGGACCGTTCCTTCCATGTCGAAGCGCACCGTGAGGATCGCGAAGCCGGGGGGCGGCTTGAAGTCGTGCACGATGCGTTCGTCCACCCCGCAGACGACGACCGGTGTTCCCGGCCACAGCTCGTCACGCGTGCGAAGGACGAACTGAAACGGCTCGGGGAGCGCCGCCACGATCACGTCGAAGCGCTCGCCTCGATACTTCGAGCCGTAGATCGTGCGGAGTCGCCGATCTTCTTCTTCGCGCGACGCGAAGCGAGCGACGTCGACGTGCTCCATCTCGATGCTGACCCGGAACTCCCACTCCGTGTTCAGCACGTCTCGGATGGCGGACGCGATCGCCGTCGCAGCCGGCAAGCCCGGCTTCCCGGGCAAGAGGATGAGCACGGATTTGTGCTCGGACGCGGCGTGCGCGACCGGGACGGCGCCGAGGCAAGCGCCGAGGAGTAGCACTGGCAAGCGCCATGTGCGCGGGCGCCAGCGAGAGCGCATGGCGCGCCAATGTAGCAGAGCCAAGGGGAGACCGCCCTACGACCAAGGTCCTAGTGGGGCCCGGAGCATCAGGAAACCCCTGATGGGGGGATCGGCCGATTCGAGGCTAGGATGCGGCCATGGCCCGCCTCCTGATCGTCGACGATGACCAGCGCATCGTCCAGCTGCTCAGTGACTGGTTCAAGCACGCCTACGCCGTGGATATCGCGGTCAACGGCGGCGAGGCCCTGGCCATCGTGCGGCGGCAGCGTCCGGATCTTGCCTTGCTCGACATCATGCTGCCCGGGATGCGGGGGATTCATCTCCTGAAGGAGATCAGACGGATCGATCCGACGATCGCGGTCATTATGATGACCGGCAACGACAACGTCGGCCTCGCGGACGAGACGCTCCGGAACGGCGCGGCCAGCTATGTCTTGAAGCCGTTCAATATGCCGGATCTGGATCGTCTGGTCGCCGACACGCTCGCGAACCCGCCGGCCTGACGGCCCGTTAGAGGCGCGCGCCGCAGTACTTGCAGTGACGGGCGTCGATGGCGTGACCCTCGGCGCCACACGACGGGCAGGCCTGCCGTGAGACCGCGCGGCCGGCGTTGGCGAGCTCCACGGTGACGATGCCGGTCGGCACCGCGATGATGCCGTACCCGAGAATCATCAGCAGCGCCGCCAGAAATTGGCCGAGCGGTGTCCGCGGCGCGATGTCGCCGTAGCCGACCGTCGTCATCGTGACCACCGCCCAGTACATGCTGGTCGGGATCGACGTGAATCCGTGCCCAGGAGCTGGCTTCAGGCCGACGTCGAAGGCACGACCCCGGCGCGTGTCGGCCTCGAAGATGATTTCGTGCAGCCGGGCGCGCCAGCGCGGCCGGGCGATGTGAGGCTCAGTTGTGGTTGCCACTGCCAGCGTCAATACGCCTCGCGAGTATTTCTTGCAAGCAC
>Ga0114129_10000737_pt1 | contig 41607 bp, 39 predicted proteins | sample RhiMetdeltSRZDD1_FD_80071 | JGI IMG/M metagenome (GOLD analysis project Ga0114129, IMG submission 80071) | Populus rhizosphere microbial communities from Tennessee, USA - Rhizosphere MetaG P. deltoides SRZDD1 (version 2) (version 2) | ecosystem: Host-associated > Plants > Roots > Rhizosphere >...
CAGTCCCGGAAGGATCTGCGTCAGGTAGTCCGCCTGGCGGTCAACGGCCACGAGCATCAACAGGCCGGCGCCGCCGATCAGTGGGCCGATTGACATGAAGAATCGCGGTCCGAAGCGGTCCGCCATTGCCCCGAAGCGGCCGGAGAGGAAGAACATCATGACCGTGACCGGCAGCAGCGCGACGCCGGCGGCGACGGCGCTGTAGCCGGCGGTCTCCTGAAGGAAGATGGTGAGGAAGAAGAGCGCCGCGCCGAGACCGGCGTAGATGACGAGCGTGGCGAGGTTCGCCACCGCGAAGTTCCGGCGCTGGAATAGCTCGAGGGGAAGCATCGGCTCCGGGCTGCGGTGTTCCTGCACCAAGAACGCGGCCAGGAACAGCAGTCCCCCCAGCAGCGGCACGAAGACGCGCGGATCCCCCCATCCGTACGTCGGCTGCTCGATCAGCGCGAACACCGGGCCCGCGAGGCCGAGCGCGCACAGCACCGCGCCTGTCACGTCCACGTGGACGTGCTCCTGGCGCTCGTCCAGGCTCTCCGGTAGCGCGGTCGCGATCAGATACAGCGTGCCGGCGACGGGGAGCAGGTTGAGCGCGAACACCCACCGCCACGAGGCCGCGTCGATCAGCACACCTCCCGCCAGCGGGCCGATCACGGTCGATATGCCGCTCCACGCCGTCCAGGTCCCGATCGCGCGGCCGCGCTCGTTTTCGGGAAAGACGGCCACGATTGTGGCGAGCGTGCTCGGCACCAGCAGCGCGCCTGCGACCCCCTGCAGTGCCCGCGCGGCGATGAGCAGCTCCGAATTGGGGGCGATCGCGCAGAGGAACGAGGTCGCTCCGAAGAGCGCCGTCCCAAGCGCGAACACCCGCCGCCGCCCGAACAGGTCGCTGAGCGAGCCGCCGATCAGGATCAGCGAGCCGAGCGTCAGGAGATACGCCTCGACGATCCACTGCTGGTCCGCGAGCCCGGTGTTGAGATCGTCGCGGATCGCAGGCAGGGCCACGTTCACGACCGTGCCGTCGATGAACACGATCGCGGAACCCATGATGCATGCGACGAGGGTGAGCCGTTTCTGGCGATCGCTCATCGCCGCTCGCCCCTCCGAATCATCCTGGACACGTTACCGGCGGGCTCCCCGGCGGATACAATCCGCCGCTGACGGTCTCGAAGAGGGGGGGATCGATGGATTGGCGTCGGATCGTAATCGGCTTCGCCGCAGGACTTTCGGCGGCGGCCCTGTCCGCAGCGCCCGCAGCGGGGGCGACCGCGCATCGCGCGGACGGCAACCTCTCCGACTGGACCGGCGACCCGACGATGCTGTCGGGCCAGACGCGCATCTCGAACGGCGAGCTGATCTACGACGACTGGCTCTACGACGACTATGGCGCCGATCTCGACCAGAGCACGAACCGGCCGGCGTTCCGCGCCGCGCTCGCCCCTACCCAGGGCGACTACCGCTACCCCACCGACGAGGCACGCTACGGCAACAACGCCGCCGACCTGCGCGAGCTTCGCGTGGCGGCGGACAGCTACGGGTTGCACCTGCTCGTTTACCTCCAGACGATGAAGGTGCGCAACGCGGCCGCCTTCACGCTCGCGATCGACGCTCCCGATGTCTCCGACACGGACGTGTGGCCGGACGGCGTCGGACTCACCGCGCCGAAGGCCGATCACTTCATCACCGGGTGGGGCACCGGCGGCTTCATCACGGACGCGGTCGGTCATCGCATCCGCATCCCGCGCCAGGCCACGAACCTGACCGAGAACGCGATCGAGGTCGACGTGCCGTGGAAGGACCTTCCCGGCGTGCGGGGACGCACGGTCCAGATGTACATGGTGACCGGGCTCGCGGACCCCGCGAACGGCCGCTACCTGCAGCCCCAGCCCGGTAACCCGACCGCCACCACGCCCGGCGGAGGCCTGCCCGGCGCCACCGCCGCGTTCGACGTCGCGTTCGACCCGAACGAGACCTTCACACGCTTCCTCAGCCACTGGGGCGAGGAGAAGCAATCGCAGGCGCTGCAGCAGCAGGACGTCTCGAGCCTGGGTCAGACAGTCGACCTCGGCGAGCTCGAGTCCCGGTTCACGGACAACTACCAGGCCGCCCCGGGGAGGTTCTACGACCGGATCTTCCGGTCGAGCCAGTCCTACGGTGAGGGCATCAATCTCAAGAACCCGAGTGGATCGGACGTGGGCGGCACCCCGGACCCGCAGTTCCTCTCCCCCTATCAGCCCTATGGCCTCTACATCCCGGCGAGCTACACGCCGGGGACGCCCGCCCCTCTGCTGATCAACGGCCACTCGCTCGACGTGAACCACAACGAGTACGAGGCGGTGTCACCCAACCTCTACAAGCAGCTCGGCGACGACCGCCTGAGCTTCGTGATCACGCCGCTCGCGCGCGGGATGGACACCTGGTACATCGACTCGGGGTTCGAAGACGTGCTCGAGGCGTGGAACGACCTGAAGGCCCACTACTCGATCGACGGCGACCAGACCGCGATCGGCGGCTACTCGATGGGCGGCTACATGACGTACCGCATGGGCCTGCTGATGCCCGACAAGTTCTCCGCCGCGGCGGCGTACGTCGGCCCGCCCGCGTACCAGCTGTGGGCGCCCCCGAACCCGCCCCAGCCGCCGGGCAACTATCAGGTCGCCGGCCAGACGAACAACATCATCACGAACGCGCTCGACCTGCCGTACGAGATCAACGACACGGGCGGGGACGAGTTGGTGCCGGTGGCGGGCGCGATGCAGCAGGCGCAGACCTACACCGACCTGGGCCGCGCGCATGAGTTCTTCTTCTATCCGGCGGGCGACCACTTCGCCCTGATCTTCGGCGACGAGTGGGGCCACACCCAGGGGTTCCTGGACCGGTATCCCGAGCGCAACCTCTCCCCGATCGAGGTCGCCTACCGGCGCTACCCGTCGATGGACCTGCCCCAGCTCGGCCACCGGTTCGACGGCGCCTACTGGGTGCACGGGATGGTGGTGCGCACGCCGACCGACACCTGCGCCGCGGGAGACGCCTCGTGCCAGAGCGCATTCGGGCAGGTGGACGCGACCACCTACGGGTTCGGCGGCAACCGGACGGTGCCGTTCAACTATTCGTGGGAGTACCCGGGGCCGCCGCTGCCGGCCCACGTGACCGGGACCTCACGCGTGCCAGGCGCGGCGATCACGCAGCGCAACGGGTTCGAGGCCACGTTCCGGAATCTCAAGGCGGCGACCTTCGACACCACCCACATGGGGCTCGACCCCTCGCAGCAGCTGACCGCGAGCCTGACGGTCAACAGCGACCCGGGACCCTTCACGCTCGGGCTCCAGGGACAGTTCGGGACCGTGACGGCGACCCTCGACAGCTCACCCGTGCCGGTCACCAACACTGCCGACGGGATCGAGATCGCGCTGAACCTGAGCAGCGGCTCGCACCAGTTGGTGGTGTCACCTTAGGGCGCCCGGAAAGCGCTCAAAACCAGGCAGTACCGGCCGCCGCAAACCAAGCGCCTTCGGGCCTGATCGGCCGCCCTGAACCGTCCCCTCATTGCCCGGTTTTCGACGCTCCGACGGAAGACGCGGCCGGCTGCGCCTCAGACAGACCGATTAACCGCGCGGGTCGCGCCACATGCGCCACAGCGGCGGGCCGTGCTCGGGCAGCCTGAACTCCTCCATCACGTGGAACCCGTGGCGTAGGTAGAGCTCCCGGCTGCGTGGCGAGCCCGCGTTCAGGTACGCCGGCATCCGCTCCCGGTCGCACCGCTCGAGCACCGGCTGCATGAGCGCGGAGCCGATGCCACGGCCCTGCCACTCCGGCGCCACGCCCAGCGAGTCGAGATACCAATGCGGGCGGCGCGGATGGCCCGCGTCCATCACGGTCAGGCCACGCTGCGCGCGCGGCAGGTCGCGTCCGAACACGCGGATCATGCCGGGCAGCAGCCTCAGCTGCTGCAGGAGGCCGAGTCGCCACCGGCCGGGCGGCACCCAGAGCGCTCCGCCCGTGACCTCTTCGGTCGTATAGCAGGCGTCCCGTGAGATATGCACGTTCCGGAGCATCACCTCGAACATCTGGCGGGCGAGGTCGACCCGGCGTTCGTCGTCCTGGATGAACCAGCGCATCGGCGGATCTCCGTCGAACGCTCGGCCGAGGGCGAGCGCGAGCCGCGGGACGTCCTCCAACGTCACCTTGCGAACGCTCGGAGCAAGCGTGGCCGCGCCGCTCATCGGGTCGAGGCTACCGGCTACCAGCGGCTCGACGAATCGCGCGTGAACGAGCGCTTCTTGGTCGGGTACTGGCGGCGGTTGACGGCGATCATCGTGCCGACCACGGCCACGATGATCCCGCCGAAGACCACCCAGCCGGCCCAGCCGTTCGCGGTCTGGACGACGATGATCGACAGCACGACTGCCAGCAGGACCACAAGAAGCGCTTGCATCCACAGCGGGAAGCGCAAATACTCCTCCTCGCCTTCGAGATTGCTGAGCATCTTAACCGCGCCAAGGCGCAAGGAGGAACAAATGATCCAGACCATCACGGTCGGCACCGACGGCTCGGACACCGCCAGCAAGGCGGTCGACTTCGCGCTCGACGTCGCCGAGAAGTTCGGCGCGAAGGTCGTCGTAGCGAGTTCGTACCGTCCGGTGAGCGAGGATCGCCTGCGCCGCGAGCAGAAGGACGCGCCGGAGGACATCCAGTGGTCCATCAATCCGACCGAGGACGTCGACAAGGCCCTGCGCGCGGTCGAGGACCGGGCGCGGTCGCGCGGTCTCGACGTGACGAGCGAGGCACGCGAGGGCGACCCGGCCGACGTCCTTTGCGATATCGCCGAGCAGCACGGCTCGGACGTGCTGGTGGTCGGCAACAAGGGCATGCAGCGCCGGGTGCTGGGCAGCGTCCCGAACAGCGTCTCCCACAAGGCTCCGTGCTCGGTGATCATCGTCAAGACGACCTGACCGCACGGTGAGCCCGGGACGGTTCCAGTCCGAAGACGCGCCGATGAGCGACGACGTCGAGACCCTGCGAAGCGCATACGAGGCCCTGAATCACGGCGACACGGAGGGTGCCCTGGCGGTCCTCGACGAGGACGCCGAGTGGTCGGAGCATTCGGACCTCCCCGAGGCGGGCGTGTATCGCGGGCGCGCGGCGATCCGGGCGTTCCTCGAGCAGTTCCTCGAGAGCTGGCAGGACTTCCACCAGGAGACCGAGGAATTGATCGCGGGCGAGTCGTGCGTGTTGATCATGCTGCGCTCTCGCGTGCGCGGCAAGGGCAGCGGCGTCGCCGTGGAGGCGCGGTATGCGCATCTGTGGACGATGGCGGACGGGCGCGGGGTCCGCGTCGACGCTTACCTCGACCGCGAGGAGGCCCTACGCGCCCTGAGGCACCGCGCGGCGGCTCAAAGCTGAGCCGGCGATCCCGGTGAGCAGCACGAGCACCACGAAGGCGACGTAGATCACGCCGCGCGCCCCGCTGCCGTCCAGCTCGTGCTGATAGCGAAGTAGCGCGATCAGCTCCAGCAGCCCGAGCGTCGCGAACGCGTACGCGGAGCCGGCGAGGCGGTCGATGTCGTTCTCCCACACGGCCTGGAGGGCGGCCGCGCCGAAGCCGACGAGGAAGGCGCCGATCGCGCGGGCCGCGAGCGGCGTGAGCGTCCACGGCCACAACGAGTCCCCCGCCGCGTCGGGGGCCACGAAAAGCGCGACCCCGACGCCCGCCAGCACGAGCCCCTCCACGACCAGGACGGCGCGCAGCGCGGGCGCAAGCGGCACGCGGGGCGGCTCAGGCGCGGGCGGCGCGTGGCGCTGGCGCCAGAGCGCCAGCGCGAGCAGAGGCGGAACGACGATGTAGGCGACGATCCAGAAAACTCCGAAGAGGCTGTGCTTGTGGAACTTGTCGAGATGGATCAGCGTCGCCACCAGCAGCAGCACCGCGATCACCGTGACCGGAAGCACGAGCGGCCTGGCGCGCACCCAGATCTCCTGGCGCGCGCTCCATGCGAACAGCACGAAGGCGGCCCAGTAGGCGCTGCCGAGTAAGGCCGCCGTGAGGGGCGGCTTGATGGTCCACGAAAAGGTGTCGTCAGTGTTCCCGGACAGCAGATAAAGCAGCGCACCGGCCCCGAACGCGAGCGACGCGAAGAACCACAGGAGCGCGCGGAGCTCGCGGGTCAGCACACCCGCAAGCTAACGACTTTTCAGGCTCCGAGGGCGGTGCCGCCGAAGAGGCACGCGACGGTGTTGCCGAAGGCGTTGCCTTCCTCTGACTGGAAAGTGACGGTCACGTGCGAGCCCTGCGGCGTGCTGTACGCGATCGTTCCTTGGGCATCGTCGTCGTTCGGGTTGGTCATCACGGCAAACGTCGAGCCCGGGCTGAGGTTCGTGTCCTGGCGGTAGAACGGGGCGTTGCCCGGGTCCTTGTTCCAGGCCACCTGGATCGTGGAGTTGGGCACGGTCGTGGTGGCGATCACCTGGAGGTCCGGGCCGGCGCCGCAGCTCGCGCGCAGGATCAGGCCCGCGAGGTTCAGCACGTCGGTCTGCGCGGTCCCGACGGGGGCCCGGAAGTCGATGCGGGCGGCACTCAGGCTGTCCACGCGGTCGGCGTTGAGCCCGGTCGCGACGCCGGTCGCATTCGTCGTGAACGGACGCGCGCTGTCTCCGCCGCTGGCGGTGATCCTGCCGGCCTCGCCACCTCTTGTCGCGAACTCGAACGCATGGCCGTTCTTGAGGTTGGACGAGCGGATGCACGGCTCGTTGCCCGACTTCGAGCGGCAACCGTAGATCGCGCCACCGCCGTCGCCGTCGCGCACGTTGGACTGGCGCGTGCCGTAGGTCTTGTTGTTGGCGATGATCTGGGTCTCGTGGGTCGTGCTCCCGCTGCTCGGGTTGCGCTTGCCTTCGTGGAGCACGTCGCCGGTGGCGCCAATCGCGAACGGGGACGCCGTCAGCGCCAGCACCACCGCGCTCGCGAAGATCCAGCGGCCCGTCCCGGTCGACGGCCGCCTTTCGGCGGGCCTGCGGGCGCGCCGCGCGTACGCGTCGATCGCCTCGGTCCAGGCGCGGTCGTCCAACCGGAGATCACTCATCACGCCACGTTTCTGCCCTGCGGCGGCTACTCCTGCTTGGCAACGGTGCTTGCAGGAAGGGCGGCCGCTCGGTAGATTTCATCGCCGAGCCAGGCCTGGGGAGGGCTGGTGGGGATGCTTTCGATCGCACGTTCAGTTCGTCTTTCACGGCTTGAAACCACGATCGCGACGGTAGTTGCGCTACTGCTCGTGCCGGTCGCGTCGGCGCACGCCGTAGTGCCGGCGCAACCGATTCCGGAGGGACCCGAGGCGAACAGCGTGCCCGCCTTCATCGGCGCGCCCGCGCGGCCGAGGCGCGTCCGCGCGCCGAACGTCCCGACGCACCCGTTCATGGCCCCGAACGGACGCAGCAACATCCACGACGACGCCTACCAGACCGACACCTACCGAGGGCCGGGACCGCTCGGGTACCACATGCTGCGCACGTCGACCTTCCAAGGCTCGGAGTGCGCCTCGGTGACCTTCGACGCGCTCGGCCGGATCGAGGCGGTGTGCGTCGGCATCGAGCATCCCAAGCTCGTCCTGCTCGACCCGGACACACTCGATCTGGAGGCCTCGTTCGACCTCCCGCCGCGGGTCGTCAACAGCGGGTCCAGCAACCCGTTCACCGACTTCTCCGGCGGCGGCTATTTCTATCTGGACCAGGCGGACCGCGCCGTGGTCGCGACCACCACCAGGCACATCTGGGTCGTCGGCCAGACGAGCGGCCCGCTGGGCCCGGGGTTCGCGCTCGAGCACGACTACGACCTCACGGGCGCGGTGCCCGTGGGCGACTCGATCATCTCGGCTCTGCCCGACTGGTCGGGCCGCCTGTGGTTCGTGTCGGCCGCCGGCGTCGTGGGGACGGTCGATCCCGCGAGCGGGGCCGTTCAGTCGATCGCCCTCGGGGAGAAGATCGGCAACTCGTTCGCCGTCGACGAGACCGGCGGCGTGTACATCGTCTCCGACGGCGCCATGTACCGGTTCGACGCAACAGCCGCGGGTGCCCCGTCCGTGACCTGGCGCGAGCCCTACGCGAACACGGGCGTGAAGAAGCCCGGCCAGACCGAGATGGGCTCGGGCACCACTCCGACCTTGATGGGGCGGGACTGGGTGGCGATCACCGACAACGCCGACCCCATGGACGTGGTCGTGTACAAGCGCGCGAGGACGGTGGACGGCCCGCGGCTGGTGTGCACGCAGCCCGTCTTCAGCGCCGGCGCGAGCGACACCGACCAGTCGCTGATCGGCGCCGGTCGCTCGCTGGTGGTCGAGAACAACTACGGCTACAGCGGCCTCGCCGCCACCGAGCAGGGCGCCACGACCACGCCCGGCATCGAGCGCGTGGACATCAACTCGCTCGGTACCGGCTGCCGCAGGATCTGGCACAGCGACGAAATCGCCCCGTCGGTGGTGCCGAAGCTGTCGCTTGCCAACGGGCTCGTCTACACCTACACGAAGCCGCCGATGAGCGACGGCACCGACGCCTGGTACTTCACCGCGATCGACTTCTACAGCGGCAAGACGATCTTCAAGCGCCTGGCGGGCACCGGGCTCGGCTTCAACAACAACTACGCCCCGGTCACGATCGGGCCGGACGGCTCAGCCTACGTGGGCGCGCTGGGCGGGCTCGTCCGCCTCTGGGACGACTGAGCCTGCGAGCGCAAGCGGGCCGAAGATCCGCCTGATCGCGAGCCCGCCGTTCGCCCAGAGGGCGGGCAGCCACACCGGGATGCCGAGGAAGTCCGGCTCGGTGTAGTGGAACGCTCCGGTCGCGTGGATCGCGGCCTCGACCGCCGGCCCGGCGATCCCGGCGACCAGCGCGAAGACCCAGTCGCCGCGCACGCTTGTGAATGCGAGCCGGGCCGCCACGAGGACGAGCAGCCCGGCGGCGAACAGTTTCGCGTTCGGGCCGTTCGCGCCCACGCTCGTGACGTAGAGCCCGATCAGCAGCGGGACCTCGCGCACGCGCTCCCAAAGCGGCCAGTCCCGCGGCGCGCGGCCACCGGCGACGCGTTCGAGCAGCGGCATCGCAAGCGCCGAAGCGACACCCGCGAGACCGAACTCGATCGGGACGAACCATCCGAGGCGCCCAAACACCTCGTTCCGATAGGCCTCCACGTCGCCGTACACGTGGATCGCGTCGAGTCCGGTGCCGAGCGCGGCGCCGAGCGCGAACGCGGTCAGCAGACGGCGGACGGTCCGGGACCGGCGCCGATCAACCTGCGAGATACTTGCCCTGGCGTGTCGCATGGGGATGTCGAGATCGTGCGCAGGATCTACGAAGCTGTCGACCGGCGTGACTTCGACGCACTCAGCGACCACTTCGCGCCGGAGATCGAGATCCATCTCGCGGGCATCTTTCCGGACCTGAACCCACTGCATCGAGGCAAGGACGCGCCACGGATTCTCGCTGCGCACGGGGAAGAGCCGTGGGAGGAAATCACGATCGAGCCCGACAGGATCATCGACCTGGGCGACCGGCTGCTCGTGCTCGCTCACTTCCAGGCGAAGGGGCGCGACGGGATCGAGGTGCGGCGTCCGATCGCCCATCTGTGGACACTGCGAGACGGGCAGGCGGTGCGGATGGATGCCTACTCGGACGAGCACGAGGCGATGGCAGCCGTGAACCTCGAGATTGTCCGTAAAGCGTTCATGGCCACGAGCGGTGGTGATCCGACGGCTGCAGCGGCGGCATTCGATCCGGCGATCGAGTGGGACATGTCCGGGGTGACTGGATGGACAGAGAAGCGCGTGTACCACGGGCGCGAAGTGGAAGAGTTCCTTCGGGAGTGGGCCGACTCCTGGCGGGATTGGCACTTCGATGTCGTGGAACTGCGCTCCGCGGGCGACGAGCAGGTGTTCGTGGCGATACACGAGTGGGGCACGGGCGTCGAGAGCGAAGCAAGCGTCGATCAGCGCCGATACTTCGCGATCGCGCTCGACGAAGGCCGGATGAGGCGCGTGCAGATGTTCTCTGACCGCGGCGCAGCCCTGGAGGCGCTCGGGCTGACGGATCGCGGGGAGAATGTCGCGGTCATGCGGGCGGCGATGGAGGCGTTCAACAGGCGCGATGGCGAGGCCTTCGGGGCGCACCTCTCCAGGGATGCAGAGATCGTGCCGGTGCGGGCAGCCCTGGAAGGGACCGTCTACCGCGGTCCCGACGCTGCAGCGCAGTACTGCGCCGCTGTCGACGAGAGCTGGGAGAACCTCAGATGGGAGATCGACGAGATCCGGGACGGCGGCAGTTGGGTTCTTGCCCTCGGACGCATTCGAGGCGGCGGCCGGGGCAGCGGTGCCGCGATTGACGTCAGAGCGGGCTGGGTCGCACGGTTTCGCGAGGGGCTCGTGACGAGCTTCCACACATATGCCGACCGTGCGGAGGCCCTCCAAGCCGTGGGCCTGTCGGAGCAAGACGCCCGGTCGTAAGCGCTCCGGGCGTCAGCTCTTCTCGATCAGCTCGATCCGGTACCCGTCCGGGTCCCGCACGAAGCAGAGACGTGAGCCACCCTCGCGAACGGTGTACGGAGGCTTCTCAGGCTCGATCCCCTGCGTCTGCAGACGTTCGAGCGTCCCATCGAGATCGTCGGCGGTGATCGCGATGTGGCCGTAGCCGGTGCCGATCTCGTATGAGTCGACCCCGAAGTTGTAAGTGAGTTCGAGCCGCGGCATGTCGCCGTCGCCGGGCAGGTTCATGAATACGTTGATCGCCTCGTCGCGGATCGGGATGCGGCCGATCTCCTCGAACCCCAGGGCCTTGTAGAACTCTGTCGACTGGTCGATGTCGGTGATGCGGTAGCACGTGTGGATCAGTTCGCTCATGGCGCCCAGCATATTTCAGCGGCGCCAGGGCCCGTCGGTTTCGGCGATGATTAGCGGCGATGAGGCGCGTCGGTCACAAGGGAGCAGATCTGATCGAGCCCGGGAACACCTTGGCGAGCTTCGATGCCGCGCTCGCACACGGCGTCGACATGATCGAGCTGGACGTGCTCCCGGCGCCCCTTCCGGGTGAGCGGCACGGTACGCCGGGCGGCCCACTGGTGCTCGCGCACGACTACGAGGACGCCGATGAGCGCGAGCCGCTGTCGCTCCAAGACGGCCTCGCCCACCTGGCGTCCGAGCCCTTCTCGGCGATCGAGTTCATCGTGGACCTGAAGCTGCCCGGGTACGAGGCGCGCGTCGTCCAGGCGCTCGCGGACGCCGGGGTGAAGGAGCGGGCGATCATCTCCACCACCTATCGCAACAGCCTGACGCGACTGCGTGAGACCGACCCGAAGCTCCGGGTCGCGTGGTCGGTGCCGCGCGCGCGGCGGGACTACACGCGCTCCGTGCTGATGGCGGGACCGGCGCTCGCCGCCCTGCGCGTGATGCGGCGCACACTGCCGAGGCGCGCCGCGATCGCGATCCGCGGTGGAACGTGCGATGCGATCTCGGCGCACTGGCGGCTGATCTCGCCGGCGCTCGTGGCTGCCGTCGAAGGCGCCGGGGGCGAGCTCTACGCCTGGACCGTGGACCACTCGCCGAAGATCCGCCAGCTCGAGGAGCTCGGCGTCACCGGCGTGATCACGAACGACCCGAGGCTTTTCGGCCCCCGGCCGGCGACCTCCATCTAAACCGGAGAGGCCGCCTACGGCGGTCGCTAGGCGACCTTCAACAGCGCGCGTCGGCGGTCGCCGGTGGCGGCGGCACCAGTCGGCTGCGTCGACCCCAGCTGGGCCTCGGCGCGAGCCAGGATGTCACGCGGGCCCAGATCGGTCGGCTGGCGCTCGGCCATGCCGACCACGGCATGCACGCGCATCTCCTCGAAGCGGGACTCGAGCGCGCGCGCGAGCGTCTCGCCCGAAGTGGCGGTCGCCTCTGGGCAGATGACGGCGAACCGAGAGTGACCGAGCCGGGCCACGATGTCCCCCGAGCGCAGCTTTTCCTGGATCGCCCGCGTGACGTCGCGGAGGGTCTGATCAAGCAGCGGCAGGACCGACTGGCGTGCGTCGCTCACGTCGAGTACGACCAGCGCGAGTGGCCGCTTGTAGCGCCGCGCGCGCTCCAGCTCACGGCCGAGCAAGCCCTCGAATGCGGGGGCGTTGGCAATGCCGGTGACCGGATCCACGAACGCGTTCCGCGCGAATCGCCGGCGGCTCCGGACCCACGCCGCCCAGATCGCAAGCGCGACCAGGGCAAGTGCCGCGATTCCCGCCTTGAGGAACCCCGGGATGTGATCGACGAGCTCGAAGAACGGGAGCACGTGCGTGCTGTTGTTGCTCGAGGGTCCGCCCGCCTGTGGGTTGGTATTCCGGATCCTGCGGGGGTCGCCCTTGGCTGCCGCCCGGCGCGCGGTCGTGGACCCGGAGGCGCCCGGCCGCGTCGCCTGGCGCGCACGGCCGCCGGCAGACGGCCCGAAGAGGACGGCCGATGGGCCGCCACCTGCGAGCCGCGAAGCGTTCCGTCCGGGCCGAAGCGTGGGGATGCTGACGGGGGTGCTGTCGCCGGCTCCGTTACCGGCACCGGAGCCGCCCCGCGTGCCGCGCTTGACACTTACGCCGCCCGTGCCCGCACCGACCTGCAGCGTGGTGTCGCCAACACCCGCGTCCACGGTGGCTCCGCCGCCGCCGGGCGTGACGCCCACGGTAGGCGCCTCCGGCACGGCGGGCAGAGCAGGCGCGTCCGGCAGCGGGCCCGCCGGTGCGGCGGCGGCCGGAAACGCCAGTGACAGGGCCAGTGCCGCGAATCCGGTCGCGGCAGAGCGGGGCAATGAGACCATCCGCATTCGTTATGGGCGAATCTGCACAAGCGAAAACGCGGTTCTGCCTCGCGTGGACGAATGTTCGACCGGCGCGGCGGCCCGTGCTTTTTCGCCGCTCACGGGAACTTTTTAGGGCATCTTCAGCAAACCACGTCAAACTTTGAGCATGCAGATCCTCGTCGTCGACGACGAGCCGGCCGTCCGCGACTCGCTCGACCGTGCGCTGCGCCTGGAGGGATACAAGGTCGATCTCGCCGCCGACGGCGCTGAGGCGCTCACCTCGCTCGAGGGTGAAAGCCCGGACGCGGTCGTGCTCGACCTGATGATGCCCCGCGTGGACGGCTTCGAGGTCTGCCGCCGCATGCGCGCCGCCGGCGACCGCACGCCGGTGCTCGTGCTGACAGCTCGGGATGCCGTCACCGATCGCGTGAAGGGCCTCGACGCCGGCGCCGACGACTATCTCGTCAAGCCCTTCGCGCTCGACGAGCTGCTTGCCCGGCTGCGCGCTCTGCTGCGCCGCTCGGGCGCCGGCGCGCCCGGCCAGACCCTGCGCTTTTCGGACCTGATGCTCGATCCGGTGGCACACCAGGTCAGGCGCGGCGATCGCGAGATCGAGCTCACGCGAACCGAGTTCCTGCTCTTGGAGCTGTTCATGCTCCACCCGCGCCAGGTGCTGACCCGCGCGGTGATCTTCGAGCGTGTCTGGGGCTACGACTTCGGCCCCGACTCGAACTCGCTCGAGGTTTACGTCAGCTACCTCCGGCGCAAGCTCGAGGCCGAGGGCGAGCCGCGCCTACTGCATACCGTGCGCGGGGTCGGGTACGTGTTGCGCGAGCAATGAGAGCGATTCGCTCACGACTCCACCTCATGTCCTTCCGGGACCGGCTGGTGCTGCTGTCGGCGACGGCGGTCGCGGTCGCCGTGATCGTGGCCTCCGGCGTCGTGTACGTGGTCGTCAGGCACGAGCTCCGCGCCCAGGTCGACGACCAGCTGCGAAATCTGGTGTCCGACGTGAGGCCTCCACACGAGATCTCCAACCCCCTCACCGGACAGAGCTTCCTGATTCTTCCGCCCACCCCACTCGGCGGCGCGGAGGGCTACGCACAGATCGTGCGCCTCGACGGCACCGTGGTGAAGCCGTCCGGCACCAAGGTGGATCTCCCGGTCGACCAGCACACCTTCCAGGTCGCCTCCGGTGACAAGAAGTCCTTCTTCCGCGACACCGAGATCGGGGGCGAGCACGCCCGCATGTATACGCGCAGGTTGATCGACTCCGACGGCACCGAGATGGCGGTGCAGGGCATCACGACCCTTGCGCACGTGGACAACACCCTGGGCCGCCTGGCGGTCGCGTTGTTGCTCGTTAGCCTTGGCGGCATCGCGATCGCAGTGTGGCTCGGGTGGCTCGTCGCGCGCGCCGCGTTGCGGCCCGTGCGGACCCTCACGTCCGCGGCCGAGCACGTGGCCCGCACGCGCGACCTGAGCCGCCGCATCGAGACGGAGGGGACCGATGAGCTGAGCCGCCTCGGGGCAAGCTTCAACACGATGCTCGAGGCACTCGACGATTCACTGCGCGCGCAGAGGCAGCTGGTCGCGGACGCCTCCCACGAGCTGAGGACGCCGCTCACCAGCCTGCGCACGAACATGGAGGTGCTCACCGAGCTGGATGCGCTCGCGCCTCAGGATCGCGAAAAGCTGCTGCGCGACGTGGTTGCCCAACTGGACGAGCTGACCGTCCTGGTCACCGACCTCGTGGACCTGGCTCGCGGCGACGAGCCCGTCGAGATTACCCAGGACGTGCGGCTCGACCTGCTGGTGGCAGAGGCGGTCGAGCGTGCGCAGCGGCACGCCGGTGATAAGCGCTTCACGGCCGACCTGCAGCCGTGTCTGGTGCTTGGTGTGCCCGGCCGTCTCACGCGGGCAGTGGCGAACCTGCTCGACAACGCAGCCAAGTGGAGTCCGCCGGGCGGCGAGATCGAGGTGACGGTTCGCGACGGGGAAGTGAGCGTCCGCGACCACGGTCCGGGCATCGACGAGGCCGACCTCCCATTCGTGTTCGACCGCTTCTACCGTGCGTCCACGGCGCGCGGCCTGCCCGGCTCGGGCCTCGGGCTCGCGATCGTGCGGCAGGTGGCCGCATCGCACGGAGGCGAGGTGATCGCCGAGCGCGCCGAGCCTGGCGGCGCCAGGATGCGGCTGCGGATCCCGTCGGTGCCGCTCGGGGCGGAACAGGCGGAGGACGCCGGCGGCGTCGAGCGCACGCGCCAGCCCGTTTAGACACAGTGCTGGTGGGCGTCATCGCCGACACTCACATGGCGGGCGGCCGGCCCACCCTGCCGCAGGCCTGCGTCGAACGGCTCGCCGGCTGCGACCTGATCGTCCACGCCGGCGACCTGATGACCGGGGACGCGCTCGACGCGATCGAGGCGATCGGGCCGCCGGTCGCGGCCGTGCTCGGGAACATGGACGGGCCGGAGCTTCAGAGGCGATTGCCGGCCGAGCTCTTACTGGAGCTGGAGGGCGGCGTGCGGCTCGGTGTGCTGCACGACGCGGGGCCGCGGACGGGTCGCCTGGAGCGTATGCGCCTGCGCTTTCCGGGCGCGCACGCAGTCGTCTTCGGCCATTCGCACATGCCGCTGCACGAGCAGGCGGCCGGGTTTCAGATCTTCAATCCGGGCAGCCCCACCGCGCGGCGCCGGGCGCCCACGCACTCGATGGGCTTGGCGCACGTGGACGCCCGCGCCATCACGTTCGAGCTTGTTGCTCTCTGATCTCCATATGAGCAACTTTCTCGGCGCGGTTCAAACGGGCGACACTTCGACCGGGATGCCGTTCAGCACGGCATTTCCCGAGACCGGCTCGACCACGTCCTCGTCGGCGAGGACGTTGCTGTTGGTGCCGGGCTTGGCGGCGGCGACCCGCAGCCGCGCACCGGGGGCATCGTGGCCCCACCCGTGCGGAATGCTCACCACTCCCGGCATGATCGCGTCGGTCACCTCCACGGGCACCTCTACCTCGCCCACGCGCGAGCGCACGCGTGCGGCAGCGCCGTCCGCGAGGCCCAGGCGCGCCGCGTCGTCGGGGTGGATGTGCATCGTGCAGCGCTCCTTGCCCTTGACGAGCACATTCAGGTTGTGCATCCAGGAGTTGTTCGAGCGGAGCTCGCGCCGGCCCACCAGCACGATCGCGCCGTTCCGCGGCACTAGCCTCGATCGGAGCCGCTCCACGTCCGCGACGATGTCCGGCGGAGCCAGCTCGATCTTGCCGGACGCGGTCCGGAGCACTTCGGGGATGCGAGGCTCCAGCGGTCCCAGGTCGATCCCGTGGGGATTCGCCTCGAGGGCGTCGAGCGACAGCTCGTAAGGGCCCGTGCGCAGCAGCAGGTCCAGCAGCCGCTCGGGGCCGCGGCGGGGCTCGAGCTCGGCCAGGACCTCGCCGGGCTCTCGCTCGGCCAGCGCCGGGTCGCCCTTGCCCGCCTCGGCGACCGCCGCCGCGGCCACGAAGTCGTCGAGCGCGTCGAGGTCGGCATCCGCGCCTTGCCCTCCGAAGGTGCCGGCGAGCCGCAGCATGATCTCCCAGTCCTGAGGACGCTCGGGAGGTGCGTCGAAGAGCGGCGGCGAGAAGTTGGCGACGTTCCGGATGGCCAGCTGGTAGAGGCCGATGTCGTAGTGGGAGCGTTCGAGCGGTGAGCTGCCGGGGAGGATCACGTCCGCGTGCCGGGTGGTCTCGTTCAGATAGATGTCGACCGACACCATGAAGTCGAGCTGTCCAAAGGCGCGCTCGAGCCGCTCGCTGTTGGGCGTCGAGCGCGCCGGGTTGCCGGCGTAGGTGACGAGCGCGCGGACCTGCCCGTCGCCAGGCGTCTCGATCTCCTCCGCGAGGCACGCCACGGGCAGCTCACCGAATGTCTCCGGCAGCCCCCGGACGCGGCTCTGCCACCGGCCGATCTTGACGCCGCGGCCGCTGCCGGGAGGGCCGCTGGTGTTGCGAGCGCCGGCGGCCGCGCGTGTGAACATCGCGCCGCCGGGGCGATCGAGGTTGCCCGTGATCACGTTCAGGACATCCACCAGCCAGCTCGCGGTGGTGCCGAACTCCTGGGTGCAGGTGCCGATCCGCGCGTAGCAGGCAGCCTTGTCGGCGCCCGCGAATTCGCGCGCGATGCGACGGATCTCCTCGGCCGCGATGCCGCAGGAGTCGCTCGCACGCTCCGGCGTGAAGTCCTCGGCGAGCGCGCCGATCGCGTCGAGGCCGTTCGTGTGCTCGGCCAGCCGGCCGGGATCGTCGAGCCCCTCGGCGAGCATCACGTGCACGAGCGCCATCAGGAAATGCGCGTCGGTGCCGGGCCGGATGAAGTGGTGCTCGTCGGACTCGTCGGCCGTGCGGGTGCGCCGCGGGTCGATCACGACGACCTTGCCGCCACGGGCTCGGATCGCACGGATGCGCCCGCGCATGTCGGGCGCGGTCATGAGGCTCCCGTTCGAGACCAGGGGGTTGGCGCCGAGCATCAGCAGGTACGAGGTACGGTCGACATCGGGCACGGGGACGCTCAACGCAGTGCCGAACATGAGACCGGCCGAGACCTGCTTCGGCATCTGGTCGACGGTGCTGGCCGAGTAGATGTTCTTGCTGCCAAGGGTCCGGAAGGCGGCGCGACCGTACAGCAGCGCGGCGTAATCGCGCGCCGTCGGGTTGCCGAGATAGACGGCCACCGCGTCGCGACCGTGCTCGTTCATGATCCCCGTCAGGGCGCTGTCCACCGTCGCGAACGCCTCGTCCCAGCCGATCTCCTCGAAGGTCCCGTCGGTGCGGCGCCGGAGCGGAGTCCGGAGCCGGTCGGGGTCGTGGTGCAACTCCTTCAGCGAATACGACTTCGGGCAGATGAAGCCCTTGGAGAACACGTCGTCGGCGTCCCCGCGGATCGAGATGACGCGGTCGTCCTCGGTCTCGATCTCGAGCCCGCAGGTCGCCTCGCAAAGCGGGCAGGTCCGGTAGTGGGTGGCGGTCACGAGCAGACCAATCTTTTCAGCCCGGCGTTACGAAGTCGAGGCCCAAGATTCTCCTCAGGTCGGCCGCGAGCACCTCGGGCTCGATTCGCAGCTGGCGCCACGTGACGCGGACCGTGCGCCAACCGGCCGCAGCGAGCGCGCGGTCTCGGACGCGATCGTGCTCGAAGGCTTGGTCGGTGCCGTGGAACGCGCGGCTGTCGAGTTCGACGATCACCCCCTGCCGGCGCCAGACGCAGTCGCATTGGCGGCCCTCGACCAGCACGTTGGCGTCGGGCTCGGGGAGGCCGCGGTCGCGCGCGAAGGCGACGAATAAGGCCTCGAAATCGTTTTGGTTCGGAGCGCCCTCCTCCAGCTTCGCAAGAGCGGTCTTGATCGCCGCCACTCCGCAGCGCCGGGGATATCGGGTCATCAGGTCGGTCAACGAGAGGGCGCTGTCGAGCCGCCGAATCTCTGCCTCGTTCATGGCGCGTTCGAGCTGGTGAGGACGTAGGACGGACGCGAGATCCAGAAGTGTGCGCCCGACATCCGTGACGGGAATGCCGCGCTCTACTCTGGTCTCGTCGCTCGGAACCCGCGCACGGTGGGCGCGAATGCCAGGCCGCACGCGCCGAGTCGGAGCGGTCACCTCGATCCAGCTCGATTGGCACAGGCCCCAAAGCGAGCCGGCGGCGCGGTGGCTCAACATCGCTCCCCACCCCACTGCGAGCACTGCCGCCATCCATCGTCCTTCCCGCGTCAGGCGTCGATGCCCCACCGCGTAGACGCCTCGGTGTAGGACATGCAGCCGGCCTTGTCGTAGCCGGTGATGGATGGCGTCGCGACTGAGTCCAATGTCACGCAACTGAGTCCTGGTGATCACGCCATGCTGCCTCTCCACGACCTCGGCAATCACACGATCGATCGCAGGACGAGTTCGGGTGGTCATAGCGCTACGAACTCGTCCCGGGTCGGCATGGGCGGGGAGCTTGCCCGCCAAACGTGCGCGCGGGGGTGAAGAACGTTACGGCGTTGTCACGGCGACGCGCCAGGTCGCCGCGAACGTTCCACCGGCATCGACCACCGGCAGGTCCTCGCCGGAGCGCAGGGCGTTGGTGGGAGCGGTCATCGGCTCGAAGCAGATGAACTCGGCACCCGGCGGCGAGTAGACCTGGGCGAACGGGAACAGCTCGTCGAAGCGCACCTCCAGCCGGCGGCTGCCGCCCTCCAGCACGAAGGGGCGGCTGTGGTCGACGCCGGCGTAGCCATCGTCGAAGCTGCGGTCCCCCAGCGGCCCGTCGAGATCGCCGGCCGGCTCGCGCTCACCGGTCGGGATCATGTGGTCGTCGAGCACCAGGTGCTCGCGCACCGGCAGCTCGATTCGCCAGGCGCTACGCGGGACGCCCGGCAGCGTGAAGTACGGGTGGAAGCCGAACGACACCGGGACCGCGGAATCGTGGCCGGCGTCGATCGTGGTCGAGATCGCGATTTCGGAATCGTCGAGCGATATGTCGAGGCGCAGGGTGTGGGGAAACGGAAACGCCTGCACCAACTCCTTCTCAATGCCGAAGTCGAGAGCCGCCTGCAGCGCCGCGGCTTCCGTCTCCACCTCCCACTCCGACCACTTCCGCAGTAGGCCGTGGATGGGCAGGCCATTCGGATCGAGCTCGAGCAGTGGCGAACCCGGGTCGAGCCTCACCTGGTTCCCCAGCGCCGTGTAGTCGAACGCGGCCAGCCGGTTCGCCCACGGATACAGGAACGGGATGCCCTCCTGGTGCAACAGCTCGTCACCGTCGTGGCGGAGCGACCGTCCCGTCATTCCGGCGGCCGGGTCGAAGACGGCCTCGAGCTCGCCACGTGCGATTGCCAGCGTCTTCATTCGGACTGGGTTGGGGGCGCTCAGGCCCCCTCGATCGTCACCCGCGACTCGCCGGCTTGCCTTTCGCCACCAATGCGGCGCCGATCGCCCCGCCGAGATCGCCGAGCGCAGCGACGTGCAACGGAGGTGGGCGGTCGTCCACGAACAGGTGCGGCATCATCGCCTCGCGGATCCGCTCGACGTAGGGCTCGCCGAGCTTCGTACCGAGCCCCCCGCCGATCACGATCGCCTCGACGTCGAGCAGGTTGTTCGCGGACGCGATGCCCGCGCCGAGCGCCTCCACAGCCTGGTCGATCAGCTGTCGCGCCATCTTGTCTTGATCTTGCAGCGCGCGGTCCCAGACCCCGCTCGTGAGCCGCGTGCGGCCACGCTTCTCCATGATCTCGAAGAGCGCCGTGCGCTCACCCTGCTCGACCAGCCGGCGCGCTTTGGCCTCCATCGACGCCCGGCCGGCGTAGGCCTCGAGACAGCCGCGCCGACCACAACCGCAGCGGCGACCGCCGATCTTCACGACCGTGTGGCCGATCTCGCCCGCGGCCCCGCGGCCGGACCACTCGCGACCGTCGAGGATCAGGCCGCCGCCCACGCCGGTGCCCCAGAAAACGCCAATGATCGACGTGTAGGGCTTGCCCGCCCCGAGCTCGAACTCGGCCCTGGTCGCCACGCTCACGTCGTTGCCCAGCACGACCCGCGTGCCGAGCGACTCCGACAAGGTCGGCCCGAGCGGGAAGGGGCCGTCCCAGCCCGACACGTTCCTGGCCTGCGCGACCGTTCCGGTGCCCTCGTCGACCTCGCCCGGCGACCCGACGCCGACGGCAGTGAGCGCATCCGGCTTGGTGCTCGCGGCATCGGTGGCCGCGCGGACCGTGCGTTCGATCGCCTCAGCCACGGCCGGCGGCCCGCCGCTCGCGGGCGTCGGCTCGCGGGCCTCGCCCAGCACCTTCCCGCGCGCGCCCACGACAGCGGTCTGAATCTTGGTGCCGCCCAGGTCGACGCCGCCGTAAAGCCGAGGCGCAGGGCTCACAGCGGCAGCTCCTCTTCGAGCGTGCCGAGCACATAGTCGGCGCCGGCGTCCGTCAGCTGCTCTTTCGAGAAGTGGCCCGTCGCGACCCCAACCCCGGTTGCCTCCGCGCCGTGTGCGGCGGTGATATCGCTCGGCGTGTCCCCCACGACCAACACTTCGTCACGTGAGAGCCTACGCCCTAGGATCGTGGACGCGCGTTCGAGCGCCTTTCGCGTGAGCTGCACGCGGTCCGGTGAGTCCGATCCGTAGCCGCCGAAATGGAAATAGCGGTTGAGGTGGGCGCGTTCGAGCTTGATGTGAGCGGCGCTCTCGACGCCGCCGGTGGTGAGGCCCAGGAGATACCCCTGCTCAACCAGCCGCGGCAGCAGCTCCGGCACGCCGGGCAGCACGCGATAGTCCTTCGATTCGGCTACCGCCCGTGGGAGCAGCACGCTTCGCCGTGCGAGCAGGCGCGCGAGCTCGCGCTCGCTCGGCTTGTGGCCGATCACCCTCTCGAAGGTCACCCGGCCCACCTCCGGGTCAGTCATGCCGGCGTCCGTGAACTCGCCGATGTCGGCCGGCACTCCGTAGAGCTCCTCGAACGCCTCCCGCCACGCAGTCGCCCCTGCGCCCCCGCTTTCGATCAGCGTCCCGTCGATGTCGAACAGGATCGCGAGGCGCTCGCCGGCCGGCTCGGTCACCGCTCTGCGTGGCCGCCGAACTCCGAGCGCATCGCGGACAGGAGCCGGTTGGCGAACTCGGCCTCGCCGCGGGACGCGAACCGGCCATAGAGCGAGGCCGTGATCACCTCCGCCGGGACGCCCTCCTCGATCGCCGCGATCACCGTCCAGCGGCCCTCGCCGGAGTCCGATACCCGGCCGTGGAACTCGTCCAGCCCCGGCGAGCTTCGCAGTGCTGCGGCGGTGAGGTCGAGCAGCCAGGACGCGATCACGCTCCCGCGCCGCCAAACCTCGGCGACCGCGGCCGTGTCGATGTCGTACTGGTAGTACTCCGGGTCGCGCAACGGCGTGGTCTCCGCGTCGGCCGGGCGCTCCTCCGTGCCCACGTTCGCCTTGTGCAGGATGTTGAGCCCCTCCGCGTAGGCCCCCATCAGGCCGTACTCGATCCCGTTGTGCACCATCTTCACGAAGTGGCCCGCGCCGGCCGGCCCGCAATGGAGGTAGCCGTGCTCGGCCGGCGACGGCTCGCCCGCCGAGTCGTCGGTCCGCTGCGCTGCTTCGACACCCGGCGCGATCGTCCGGAAGATCGGATCGAGGCGCTCGACCACCTCGCGCTCGCCGCCGATCATCAGGCAGAACCCTCGCTCCAGCCCGAACACGCCGCCGCTCGTGCCGACGTCCACGTAGTGGATGCCGACCTGCGACAGCTCATGCGCCCGGTCCACGTCGTCGCGGTAGTAGGTGTTGCCGCCGTCGATCACAACATCGTCGGGCTCCATCAGCGACGCGAACTGATCGATGGTCCGTCCCGTGATCGCGGCCGGGACCATGAACCACAAGACCCGAGGCTTGGAGAGCTTCGTGATCACCTCCTCGGGCGAAAGTGCGCCGGTCGCGCCCTCGGACTCGAGCTGCTTGACGGCGTCCTCGTTCACGTCGAACGCGACGCACTCGTGGCCGTCGCGCATCAACCTGCGGACCAGGTTCGCGCCCATCCGTCCCAGTCCGACCATCGCGATCTGCATCAGTGGCCCACCTTTCTCGTGCGGGGCTGTGAGCGGAGTGAGTATCTCAGTCTCAGGCTGTCAGCTCCACGACCTCGCGGCTGTCCGCGCTCTTCCGCGCCGCCTCGATCACTCTGAGCGTCGTAACGGCGTCCCGCGGGTCGACCGGCGGCGGGCCGCCGTCTCGCAGAGCACGCTCGAGCGCGGCGTAGAAGCGCGGCCAGGCGCCTGGCTCGCTCGGAACACGCTCACCGTCGTCGCCTCGCACGAGCCGGCCCCAGCGCGACCGTGGCTCGACTCCCCACGGCCCCTCGCCGTCCGGGCGCTTCCCCGCCCGCAGCGCATCCTCCTGGCCGTCGAGCCCCTCCACCACGAACGCGGCGCGCGCGCCGAGCACGCGCAGCCGCGGGCCGGGCGCGGCCGCCACGGCCGACATCCAGATGTGGCTGTAGACGTCACCGTCGTGGCGCAATGCGACGAATGCGTCGTCGTCCCCGGCGCTGCCCCGGCGGCTGTCGACCTCGCCGTACACGTGCGTGGGCGGACCGAACAGCTGAACGGCCTGGTCGACGAGGTGGCTGCCGAGATCGAGGAGCACGCCACCGCCCTGCGCGGCGGGCGCGGTCTCGCGCCAGGCATCGGGACGCGGCTCCGGTCGCCACCGCTCGAAGCGCGACTCGTACCGAAGCACCTGCCCGAGCTCCCCCTCGCGAAGGAGCCGCGCGAGGGTGAGATGGTCCGAGTCCCAGCGGCGATTCTGGAACACCGTCAGAGACCGGCCCCGTGCCCGCGCGTGGTCGACCACGGACTCGGCCTCCGCGGCGGTGGTGGCCAGCGGCTTGTCCACGACCACCGCCAGCCCGGCGTCAAGGGCGGCTCGGGCGAGCTTCGCGTGCGCGTCGTTACGGGCCGCGATCACCGCGAAGTCATTCTCTTCGGCGCGCTCCCAGAGCGCGTCCACGTTCGGCACCACGGATACGCCCGGGTGCTCCCGGAGGGCCTGCTCGCGGCGGCCCGGGTCGCCCGTCACCACGGTCTTCAAGGCGAGGCCGGCGGTGGCGCCGATCAGGGGCGCGTGGAACACCGAGCCGGCGAGGCCGTAGCCCACGATCGCCCCTTGGAGATCACGCATCCGCGCCAGCGTAGTGCCAGTATGTCCAATGCGACGATTGAAACAAGCTCAGAAGTGATATGACCCTGTTAGGCATGGGTCGCGTGGGCCGCGGCCACCACGAGTGGAGGTGAGGAGATGTTGAGGAGAGTCCTCGGTGTAGGTGGCGCGGCAGCCATGCTGCTCGCGCTTGTACTCGTCGCCGCCGGCTGTGGCGGCGGGGGCGGGGGAAGCGGTCCGAAGATCGCGCTGATGCTGCCGGAGAACCACACGCCGCGCTACGAGGCATCGGACCGGCCCGACTTCGAGGCCAAGGTGAAGGACATCTGCAGCGACTGCGACATCCTCTACTTCAACGCTGGGCAGGACGCGTCCAAGCAGCAGAACCAGGCTGACGCGGCGTTGACCCAGGGCGCGAAGGTAATGGTCGTGGACGCGGTCGACGCGGGCTCCGCGGGATCGATCGTGTCGAAGGCGAAGGCCCAGAACGTGCCGGTGGTCAGCTACGACCGCCTGATCACGAACTCGGACGTCGACTACTACGTCTCGTTCGACAACGTGCGCGTCGGCAAGCTCCAGGGTGAGTCGCTGATCAAGGGGCTGAAGGCGCAGGGCCACGCGGCGGGCCCGGTCGTGTTCCTCGCGGGTGACCCCGCGGACAACAACGCCAAGCTGTTCAAGCAGGGCGCGAATTCCGCGCTCACGGCGGGTGGCGTCAAGGTCGCGAAGTCCTTTGACACCCCCGGCTGGCTCGCCAGCACCGCCCAGAACGAGATGCAGCAGGCGATCACCGCGCTCGGAAACGGCGGGTTCCAGGGCGTCCTCGCCTCCAACGACGACCTCGGCGGCGCCGCGATCGCGGCCATGAAGAGCGCGGGCATCAAGCCGGCCTCCCGTCCCACGACCGGTCAGGACGCGACGGTTGCCGGGCTCCAGCGGATCCTCATCGGCGAGCAGTACATGACGGTCTACAAGCCGATCCACCCCGAGGCGAACGCGGCCGCGCAGATCGCCGTCGCGCTCGCCAAGAAGCAGAGCGTGCCGTCGGGCCTCGTGAACAAGCAGGTCAACAACGGCAAGAAGAACGTGCCGTCGGTGATCCTGACTCCGCTCGCCGTCATCAAGACGAACGTGAGCACGGTCGTCAAGAACGGCGATGCGAAGGCGTCCGACATCTGCACGGGCCAGTTCGCAAGCGCATGCAAGTCGGCAGGTATCTGAGCGACGAGATGGAGAGCGAGCCGTTCGCATGAACGCGAACGGCTCGCTCCTCGCGCTCAAGGGCGTGAGCAAGCGCTTCGGGCCCGTGCAGGCGCTCCAGGACGTCGACTTCGAGGTGCGCCCAGGCGAGGTGGTGGCGCTCGTCGGCGACAACGGCGCCGGCAAGTCCACGCTCGTCAAGACCATCTCGGGCATCTACAGCGCCGACACCGGCACGATGTCGTTCGAGGGTCACCCGGTTTCGATCAGCTCGCCTGCCGAGGCCGCGCGCCTCGGTATCGCGACCGTGTATCAGGACCTCGCCCTGTGCGACAACCTGGACGTGGTCGCGAACCTGTTCCTCGGGCGTGAGGTGGTGTCGGGCGGCCTTGCGGAGCTCACGCGGCAGCTCAACGAGGTGGACATGGAGCACCAGTCGCACGAGCTGCTCGAGCAGCTCGCGGTCACGATCCCGAACGTCCGCAGCGAGGTCGGGAACCTCTCGGGAGGGCAGCGCCAGCAGGTCGCCGTCGCCCGGTCGCTGCTCGGCGAGCCGAAGGTGGTGCTGCTCGACGAGCCCACCGCGGCACTGGGTGTCGCCCAGACCGCACAGGTGCTCGCACTGATCAAGCGATTGCGCGAGCGCGGCCTCGGGGTCGTGGTGATCAGTCACAACCTCGCCGACGTGTTCGAGGTCGCCGATCGGATCTTCGTACTGTTTCTCGGCCGGCCAGGTGGCACGTTCGAGGCGAGCGACACCACCCGCGAGGACGTGGTCGCGGCGATCACAGGAGCGAGGCGCAACGGAGAGGCGGCTCATTCCGACGTCGCGGAGGAGGGGGGATGAGCGCCGCCACGCCAGCCGCCGCCGAGCCCCTGGCCGCTCGTCCGACCCGCGGCGAGGTGGTCCGGCGGGTTCTCCAGGGAGACCTCGCTTCGGTTCGGGTGATCCTCGGGCTCGCGCTGATCTGGATCATCTTCCAGTCGCAGAACAGCAACTTCCTCACCGCGGTCAACCTGACGAACCTGATGCTCCAGATCACGGCCGTGGGCCTGATCTCGGTCGGCATCGTGTACGTCCTCCTGCTCGGCGAGATCGACCTCTCGGTGGGAGCGGTGAGCGGCCTGACGGCCGCGATCATGGCCGTGCTCAACGTCAAGCACGGCTGGAATCCCTATCTCTCGATCGCGGCCGGCGTGATCTGCGGCATGGCGATCGGCTCGGTCCAGGGCGCGCTCTTCACAGGCTTCGGGATCCCGTCCTTCGTGGTCACCCTGGCCGGGCTCCTCGTCTGGCAGGGAGCGCTGCTCTATGTGCTCGGCGACACGGGCACGATCAACCTCACCAACCCGAAGATCACTGGCCTCGCGAACACGTTCTACTCGGACACCGTCGGCTGGATCATGGCCGCGATCGCGATCGGCGCCTACACGGCGTCCACCCTGTGGGCGTGGCGCGGTCGCGTCCGCGCAGGCCTCGCCGATCGCCAGCTGACCGGCCCCGTGATCCGGATCGTGATCGTCGCGGCAGCCGTGATCGCTACCGTCGCCGTCCTCAACTCCGACCGCGGCGTGCCGCTCGCGGTCCTGATCCTCGTCGGTTTCGTGGCCGGCATGGAGTACATCGCGAGGCGGACACGCTTCGGCCGCCACGTCTACGCGCTGGGCGGGAGCGCCGAGGCGGCACGGCGTGCCGGCATCAACATCCACGCGATCCGCATCACCGTGTTCGCGATCGCGGGGTCGATGGCCGCGATCGGCGGGATCATGCAGGCATCCCGCCTGCTGGCCGTAAACCAGAGCTCGGGCGGCAACGACCTGCTGCTGCTGGCGATCGCGGGTCCCGTGATCGCAGGCACGAGCCTCTTCGGCGGCCGCGGCAACGTCTGGTCCGCCCTGCTCGGCGCGCTGGTGATCGGCTCGATCTCGAACGGGATGGACCTGCTCAACCTGCAGTCGTCGGTCAAGTTCATGGTCACCGGTGGCGTGCTGCTCGCGGCCGTGGTCGTGGACGCACTCGCGCGGCGCCAGCGCCAGGCCGCCGGCCGCCTGTAACGGCCAGTTCCCTCCGGGCACAAAGAGGAGACGATGCGAGGGCTGAAGGGAAAGAACGTGCTCGTGACCGGAGGAAGCTCGGGCATCGGGCAGGCGATCGCGGTGCGCTTCGCGGAGCACGGCGCGAACGTCGCGATCAACTACCTGACCACTCCCGACGAGGCCGCGCAGACGGAGGAGATGGTCCATGAGTGCCTGAAGCACGTCCGCCGGCAGGACGTCAGGGACGTGCTCGTCCAAGGCGACGTCTCGAAGGAGGAAGACGCGATCGGGATGGTCCAGCAGACCGTCGACGAGCTCGGCAGCATCGACGTGCTGGTCAACAACGCCGGCATCCAGATCTCGCGGCCCTCGCACGAGCTGTCGCAGGCCGACTTCGAGAAGGTGCTCGGGGTCAACCTCCGCGGAGCTTTCCTGTGCGCGCGCGAGGCGATCAAGCGCTTCCTCGACGCGGGGAATGGCGGCGTGATCGTGAACGTGTCGAGCGTTCATCAGGACATCCCGAAGCCCGACTACCTCGGCTACTCGGTCAGCAAGGGCGGGATGCGCAACCTCACCCGCACGCTCGCGCTCGAGTACGCGGGCCACAACATCCGCGTCAACGGCATCGGCCCCGGCGCCACGATCACGCCGATCAACCGCGCATGGGTGGACGACCCGGAGAAGGCAAAGCTCGTCATCGCCCACATCCCCCTCGGGCGAGCCGGCACCGCCGACGAGATGGCGGGCGTCACGTGCTTCCTGGCCAGCGACGATGCCGCCTACATCACGGGACAGACGATCTTCATCGACGGCGGCTTAACGCTGTTCGCGGACTTCCGCGAGCCGTGGTCGTCGGAGTAGGCGCGGCCTTACGCGGCGCTGAGCTCCAACGGCCGTCGTTGAGCCAGCCGCGACTCGAGCACGGCGCGCGTGCCGTGCCGAGGGGCGAGCACGATCGCGCGGCGTATCGCTCGCTCCGGTTGCTCGGATGCCTTCCGGAGCCGAGCGTGGGCAAGGATCGTCTTCAGAACCACCTTCATCTCGAACATGGCGAAGCTCGCTCCGACGCAGCGGCGCACGCCTCCGCCGAACGGGAGCCAGCCGTAGGTCTCGGGAGGGTGCTCGAGGAAGCGTTCCGGCCGGAACGCCGCGGGCTCCGGGTAGAGACCCGCCCGCCGGTGGGCCAGATAGATACATGGGGCGACGATCGTTCCGGCGGGCAGCGCGTGTCCTGAGAGCTGGGCGGGCGCGACGAGCCGGCGGTCGACGAACGCGATCGGCGGCCGCAGCCTCATCACTTCCTGGACCACGGCGTCGAGGTACTCGTCACCGCCGTCGGCCCGGCATTCGACGAGCAGCCGTTCGAGCGCGTTCGGGTCGTGCAGCAGGTAATCGAACGCCCACGCGAGCGCGGTCGCGGTCGTCTCGTGGCCGGCAACCAGGAGCGTGACCAGCTCGTCGCGCAGCTCTCGGTCCGTCATCGGCTCCCCACTCTCGTCGCGGGCCTGCAGCAGCATCGCCAGGATGTCCTCGCGTTCGGCAAGCGCGGGATCCAGTCGCTGGCGTGCGATCTCCGCGAGCAGCAGCGCGTCGGCGTCAGCGACCGCCCGTTCGAATCCCGCGCGCACGTTGATCGGTCCGATCCTGCCGGGAAGGCCCATGAGCAGCTCCGAGAGCGGATTCGCGACCATGTCCAGCGCGCGTCTGATCGCCGCGCCGACCTCGCGGCGCCGCGCCGCGTCGTCGAGTCCGAAGACCGCCCGCAGGATCACGTCGAACGTGATCGCCTGCATCCGCGCCAGCATCGGGAACTCGCGGTCGAGGGGCCAGTTCTCCAGTTCACGCAGCGTGGCCTCCGAGATGAGCTCCTCGTAGCTCGCCATCCGCGCGCCGTGGAAGGGCGGCAAGAGCAGCTTGCGCTGGCGCATGTGCTGTGCGCCATCGAGCAGCAGGATCGAGCCGCTGCCGAACATCGGCGCCATCGGCGCCCTGAGCTCGCCGACGCGCAGAGAGTCGGGGCCACTCGTGAAGACCGTCTTGATCGCAGCGGGGTCGGAGAGGAACACCACTTCGCTGAAGCCGCGCTCCCCGAACCCGAGCAGCCGCAGCGTGAACGTGTCCCCATAGCGCTGGTGGCATCGGTCGAGGAACGCGCACGGTCGAGTCAACCAGGCCAGCGCCTGGACCGGCGCGGGTAGACCAGGGCCGGGCGGAAGCGACGTCAGCATCATTCGCCCATCTCCGCCCGAGCCTGCGCGAGCAGGGCCTCGAAGATGAGCGCGATCGTGGAGCCGAGCAGTTCGTCCGGCACCGACTCCGGATCGGCGAGCTTCTCGAGCGCGAGGCCGTTGCCGAGCGCGTTGATGACGGTGCCCATCCGCTCCGCGAACCCCGCGGGCAGCTCGATACCGAGCTCGCTTGCTCCCTGCTCGATCAGCTCCGCGAACGTTTGCCGGAACGCGGCCAGGCGCGCGGCGTATCTGCGGCGCAGCTTCGGGTCGCGGATCGCATACGACCAGAACTCGATCATCAGGGGGAACGAGTCCGGCTCGTCGTGCAAGAACGCCATCCAGTCATCGGCCCCCCCGCGCGAGCGTTCTTCGAGGTTCTGGCCGCGGTTGAAGATCTCCCGGTACTTGCGGTTCTGACTCGCAACGTGCTCTTCGAAGAGCGCGAGGAACAGGTCCTCCTTGCCGGCGAAGTTCGAATAGATCGCGCCCGTGGTCGCGCCTGCCTCGCGCGCGATCTCGTCGAGGGACGCGCCGTGGTAGCCGCGGCGGGCGAACACGCGCCGCGCTGCGTCGAGCAGTCGCGCGCGCGTCAATGCTCTCTGCTCGTCCCGGATCGTCTGCGGCGGATTCATAATGAACGTTATGCGAGATAATAGTCGTTATCGGCTCCGTGTCAAGAGCAGGAGCGATACTGAGCGCCAATGGCCGGGCCGACGCCCGTGCGCGGGCTCTTCGAAACACATCTCACGGTGCGAGACGTCCCGCGATCGATCGCCTTCTATCGAGACGTCGTCGGCCTTCCGCTCGCGCTCGACCTGCCGGAGCGAGACGCTGCATTCATGTGGATCGGCGGACCCGGACGCTCGATGCTCGGCATTTGGGGGATCGGGTCGTCGGTGAACAGCCTCACGCTCCACATCGCGTTCGATGTCGCCCTGCCGGATCTCCTGGCTGCGCCCGATGGACTCCGCGCGCACGGGGTGACACCGCTCTCGTTCTTCGGTGAGGAGACCGACGAGCCAGACGTACTGGCCTGGATGCCCGCCGCGGCCGTTTACTTTCAGGAACCCGACGGGCATCTTCTGGAGTACCTGACGATGCTCGACGCGGAGCCGAGGCCGGACGCGGGCATCGTGCCCTGGTCCGAGTGGAGCTAGAGGAAGAGATCCAGCGCATCGGCCGCGAGCTCGCGGAGGCGTATCCGACGGCCGCGCGTCATCCCGTCAGAGCGATCGACGAGCGGGCGATGGACCTCGCCACGCGCGACGCCGAGCTGCGCGCGGCGCTGTTCCGCTTCGTCGACGTGGTGCCCGCGTGCCGTTCGCTCGACGACCTCGCGCGTCATCTGACCGCGTTGCTGGACGAGGTGGACGAGCGCCCCCAACCGCTCGACGTGGCGGTGCGCATGGCGGACACGAAGGTCGGCGCGCAGGCGCTCGGGCTGGCAGCTGTCGCGGGCGTCCGGCACATGGCGCACCGGTTCATCGTCGGCGAGACGACTGCGGACGCGGCACGCCTCCTGCGTGGCCTGTGGAACGATGGCGTGGCAGCCTCGGTCGATCTGTTGGGCGAGGCCACGGTCACCGTCCAGGAGGCGGACGGCTACGCCGCCCGGTGCGTCGAGGCGCTGCGAACCTTGCACGAATCATCCGCGGCCTGGCCGCCGCGGCCCGGGCTCGAGCCGCGCGTCAACCTGAGCGTCAAGATCTCGGCCCTCACGCCGCTGCTGCGCCCGGAGGCACCGGAAGTCGGCGAGCACGACGCGGCCGCGCGCCTGCTCCCGCTGATGAGGCTTGCGCGCGATCTCGGCGCGCACCTGCACATCGACATGGAGTCGCTCGACTCGCGCGAGGCCGTTCTGGAGCTGGTGCTGGACCTGCTGGCGCGGGAGGAGCTGGCAGCCGGCCCCTCGGCGGGCCTCGTGCTGCAGGCCTATCTGCGGGACGCCGGCGAGACGCTCGATCGGGTGCTCGAGTGGGCCGCGGACCACCGGCGCGCGCAGCCGCTCGTCGTGCGACTGGTGAAAGGCGCCTACTGGGACCACGAGATCGTCGAAGCCCGCCGCCATGGCTGGCCCGTCCCGGTGTTCGAGGACAAGGCCGACTCGGACCGCAATTTCGAGACGCTCACGCGCCGGCTCGTCGATGCGCGCCCGCTCGTCCGGGTCGCGGTGGCCTCCCACAACCTGCGCTCCATTTCGCACGCGATCGCCTACAACCGGGCGTCCGGCGGCGCGGACCAGGACCTCGAGCTGCAGATCCTGCGCGGCCTCGGCGACGACCTCCAGGCCGCGCTGGTCTCCCGGGGGTTCCGCGTCCGCGCGTACTGCCCGGTCGGGGACCTGGTGGCCGGTATGGCATACCTGGTGCGGAGGCTCCTCGAGAACACGAGCAACGAGGGCTTCCTGTCGGCCCAGGCGCACGGCGCATCGGTCGAGGAGCTGCTCGCGGCGCCTTGAGAGCCTCTGACGAAATGCCCGGAGTGCCTGAGGCGGCGAAAATCAAGTCGTCCAAGGACGCAGGGAGCCCGCATACCCAGGTGGTATGCGGGCGACCGAGGACGCCGGACGGCGAAGATTTGCAGGCGCGTCAGGCATGGCGGGTGTTTTGTCAGAGGCTCTAAAGCCGTTCGCGAACGAGTCCCATGCCGAGCTTCGCCGGGCGCCGGTGCGCGAGTCGCTCGCGCTCGCGCTGCATGACCTCGATGTGGGGTTGCCGTGGCGCGTGCCGGTCCTGATCGGCAGCGAGCGGGGAGCCGAGGAAGGACTCGACTCCACCGATCCGGGGAAGCCGGACCGGCTGGTCGCGAGCGCCGGCCGGGCCACGCGATCCGACGCCGCGCGCGCCGTCGACGTGGCGCTCGCGGGCGCCTCGGAGTGGGGTGGTCGGCCTGCGGAGGAGCGCGCCGGCGTGCTGGTGGCAGCGGCTGCCGTGTTGCGAGGGCGTCGCTACGAGCTTGCTGCGCTGCAAGTGCGCGAATGCGCCAAGCCGTGGGAGGAGGCCGACGCGGATGTCTGCGAGGCGATCGACTTTCTCGAGTACTACGCCAGGCAGGCGCTCGAGCTCGAGGCCGGCCGGCCGCTTCTGCAGGCTCCGGGCGAGCGCGACGTCATGCGCTACCGGCCGCGCGGCGTGTGCGCGGTGATCGCGCCCTGGAACTTCCCGCTCGCGATCCCGACCGGGATGGTGGCCGGCGCACTGGCGAGTGGCAACGCTGCGATCCTCAAGCCGGCCGAGCAGTCGCCCGCGTCCGGCCTCGCTTGCGTAGAGGCCCTGCGGGAAGCGGGCGTGCCTCCGGAGGCGGTGCAGCTGCTGCCCGGCGAGGGCGATGTTGGCGCAGCGCTCGTCCAGCTTCCCGGGGTCGCGACGATCGCGTTCACCGGCTCGCGGCCCGTCGGCCTGGAGATCATCGAGCTGGCGTCGCGGACGGTGCCCGGACAGCGGCACGTGAAGCGGGTGGTGTCCGAGATGGGCGGCAAGAACTGCGTGATCGTGGACGCGGACGCCGACCTCGACGACACCGTGCCGGCGTTGATCACATCCGCGTTTGCCTATGGCGGCCAGAAGTGCTCGGCAGCATCACGGGTGCTCGCGCACGTGGCGATCGCGGACGAGCTGATTGAGCGATTGAGCGGCGCGGTCGAGCTGCTCCAGGTCGGGCAGGCGGAGGACTTCGCCACGCAGGTGCCGCCGCTGGTCGAGCGGGCGGCTCAGGAACGCGTGCTCGACTATCAGCGACACGCGGCGCACCGGGGCCGGTTGCTCGGCTCGCGATCGGCCGTTCCGGAGGAGGGCTGGTTCGTCCCACCGGCGCTCGCGACCGACCTGCCGTCAGACTCACCCGTGCTGACGGATGAGGTCTTCGGCCCCCTGCTGGCCGTCGAACGCGTGCCCGATATCGAGGCCGCGTGCGACATCGTCGACCGGCTCGACTACGCGCTCACCGGCGGCCTGCATTCACGAAATCCGAGGACGATCGATTACGTGATCGCACGCAGCCCGGTGGGCAACCTGTACGTGAACCGCCAGATCACCGGCGCGATGGTCGGCCGCCAGCCGTTCGGCGGCAACCGCCTGTCCGGCACCGGCTTCAAGGCGGGCGGGCCCGACTACCTGCTGCAGTTCGTGGATCCGCAGGTGATCACGGAGGACACCGTGCGGCACGGCCTCGTGGTGTAGGGATCCGTCCTTCGCGAGCGCGTCGAAGAGTCGAGGCTGACGTGGCGCCTTTCGTGTGCAGTCTCGGGTCGATTTCACCTGGCCCCGGCCGGCGCCGGCTCCGCCGCGGGCGCGGACTCGTCGCCCCGCAGCGCGCGCAGGCCGCCGCTCGGGTCGGACGGCCACCAGATGCGGTCGCCGATCACCTCCACCGCGGCGGGCAGCATGATCGTCCGCACCACGAAGGTGTCGAGCAGGATCCCGACGGCCACCATGAAGCCGATGTTGAACGCGAACGTGACGGGGAGCGTCATCAGCACCGAGAACGTCCCGGCGAGAACCAGGCCGGCGCTTGTGATCACCGGCCCGGTGGCGGCGAGCGCGCGGAGGGTGCCCTCGCGGGTCCCGTGCTTGCGCGCCTCCTCGCGCACGCGGCTCATGAGGAAGATCGTGTAGTCGACGCCGAGTGCGACCAAGAAGATGAACGCGAAGATCGGCAGCGAGGCGTCGACGCCCGGGTCGCCGACCACGTACCGGAAGAACAGCAGTGAGATTCCGAGCGTCCCGAAGAACGACGCCAGCACGGTCAGGATGATCACGACGGGGGCAACGAGCGACTGCAGCAGGAGCCCGAGGATCACGGCGATCACGACGAGCGCGAGCGGGACGATCTTCTTCGTGTCGCTCGCGGTCGCCTTGTCGAAGTCGTACTGAGTAGCGGTACCGCTCCCGAGCAGGGCCTCCGCACCAGCCGGGAGCGCGTTGAGCTGGTCTCGGATCTTCGGGATGCTGTTCAGCGCCTTGGCGGTGTACGGGTCGGCCCGGAAGATGATGTTGAACCGCGCGACGCGACCGTCGCGCGAGCGCTCGAGCACCGGCCCCACGTTTGCGATCTCCGGCGCGGTCGCGAGCCGGCGCTTTGCCTCCGCCACGTCCGCGAGCCGCACCGGCCCGTTGTGGCGAACCACCAGCACGGTGGTCGGGTTCGAGGTACCCGCCGGCAAAGCGTGCTGGAGCGTCCGGAAGCCGTCCACGCTCTCCGTGTTCTTCTTGAACACGTTCGTGATGCTGTAGTCCTCCTTGTAGGCGAGGAGACCAAGCGCGCCGGCGCCGAAGATCAGCCCCGTGACGCCAAGCGCGAGCCCCGGCCGCTGCATCACGCGATCGCCCAAGCGCCGCCAGACACCGCGGTGAACGTGCGCCTCGGCGAGGGGATCGCATTCGACACTCTTCCGACGCGGCCAGAACGCCCGCCGCCCGCCGATCGTGAGCAGAGCCGGCAGGAGCGTGAGCCCGGCGAGCAGCACGCAGCCAACTCCGATCGCAGCCACCGGCCCGAGTGAGCTGATCGAGCGCGTGTCGGCGACCAGGAGGACCAGCATCGAAAGCGCAACCGTGATGCCGCTCGCGAAGATCGCGGGCCCTGACCGGCGCACCGCGCGCGCCATCGCGTCGTGCTTGTCCTCGTGACGGCGGAGCTCCTCGCGGTAGCGCGAGAGCAGGAGCATGCAGTAGTCGGTGCCGAGTCCGAACATCAGCACCACCAGGATCTGCGTCGAGTTACTGCTCACGGTCGCGCCCGATTTGGCGTACAGGTAGACGAGGCCTTGCGCGACCGAATACGCCATGAACACGACGAACAGCGGGACGATCGCGATCACCGGCGAGCGGTAGATCGCGCCCAGCAGCACCAGCACGAGCAGCACCGTCGCGAGCAGCAGGGTCGTGTCGAGCGAGCCGAAGACCTTGTCGAAGTCGGCGCTGAACCCGGCGTCGCCCGTCACCTGGACCTGGAGGCCGCCCCCGCCCTTGCCGGTGACCTCGCGGACCTTCTTGCCCCAGTCGCCGAGCTTGTCGTAGTTGTCCCGGAAGGTGAGCACCGTGTAGGCGACGGTGCCGTCGGCGGATACCTGTGCTCTCCCGCCGGGACCGGTGAACGGGAGGGACGGATTGCCGATCAGCGGCAGCGCTCGATGTGCCTCACGAGCATCCCGGACGATCTTCAGCCGGTCCGGGGGTGTCAGTCCGGTCACGCGGCGGTACACGACGATCCCGTTCACCGTCTGACCGCTCGCGAAGCGGTCCTTCAGCAGATGGTTGACCTCGGTCGACTCCGCGCTCGAGGGGAGGAAGCTCGACGTCTCGTCCTTCGTGACGTCCTGTAGCTTGGATCCGAGCGGCAGGCAGACGGCGACCAGCACCAGCCAGACGACGGGTACGAGCCACTTGGTTCTGCGTCCGGAGACGAGTGCGGCGAGGGAGCGCACGGATCAGCCAGGGTAGCCGCGATCAGGTACGAGTCAAGCGTGTCGCAGTTGTCTCAAGGACCAGCGCCGGCGAGCTTGCGAAGCAGCTTCGTCAGGGTCTCGAGCTCGCGCTGGTCGAGCGGGTCGAAGATCGCCCTGGCGGTCTCCATCGCGGCGGTCCTGGCGCGCTCCAGTGTCCGCTTGCCGGTGGGCGTCAGATAGACGGCCCGCTTGCGGCGATCCCCGGGATCGGCGCGGCGCTGGGCCAGGCCGCGCTCCTCGAGCTCGTCGATGACGGCCACCATCGTGCTCGCGTCGATCATCGACCGCTCGACGAGCTCCCGCTGGGCGCTCCCCGGGTTCGCCTCGATCAGGGTCATGACGCCGAAGTGAGGCGGCCGCAGCCCGAGCGGCTCGAGCGCCGCCGCGAACGAGCGTGCGATCCGCTGGCCGTTCCAGGAAAGCAGGAAGCCGGGAGCACTTGCGAGCGGCTCGGGTGGCGGATCGTCAAAACGCATTGTGTGACCAATGTTACGCTATCAAATGATTCGGCACACGAACTGTTTGTGCTATAAACGGCGCCTTGGCCCGAACGCAACTTGGAGGCAGGTCTTGTCCACGCTAACTCGCTGGGTTCTCGCGCACAAGCGCATCGTCGTCGGCTTCTGGGTGGTCCTCACGCTCGTGGGGATCGCGTCCGCCGGCCCCGCCACAAAGGCGCTGAAGCAGAAGTTCACGGTGCCCGGGCGCCAGGGCTACGAGACGAATGTCCAGATCGCGAAGCATTACGCGGGCACCGGCGGCGAGCACCCGCCGCTGGTCCCGGTGGTGACTCTGCCGGCCGGTAAGACGGTGGACTCACCGGGCGTGCGCAGCGAGCTGAAGGGCGTGGAGACGAAGCTCACGGCCCGTCTCCCCCACGCCCGCGTCGCCTCCTACGGCTCGACCGGCGACCGCGCCTTCGTCTCGAAGGATGGACGGACGACGTTCATGGTGGTCAACCCCAGGCCCGACCCCGACCAACCCTTCGGCGACAACCCGAAGGCGGAGAAGAAGGCTCGGGCAGCGCTGCGCGGCGTGACCGTTGCGGACGCACCCGTCCATCTCAGCGGCTTCGATGCCCTCCAGCAGGACGCGGGCGGCGACAACGGGCCGGGCGTGCTGGCTGAGGCCTTGATCGGTGGCGCCGGCGCGCTCGCAGTGCTCGCGTTCGTGTTCGCGTCATTCCTGGCGATCGTGCCCATCTTCATGGCGATCGCGTCGATCATGACCACGTTCCTGCTGCTCTGGGGGCTGACGGCCTTCACGGACGTGTCCCCGATCGTCCAGTTCCTGGTTGCCCTGATCGGACTCGGGGTGGCGATCGACTACTCGCTGTTGGTGGTCGTGCGGTGGCGCGAGGAACGCGCCAAGGGCCTCTCCTCCGAAGAGGCGATCCAGCGGGCGATGGAAACGTCGGGCCGCGCGGTCGTCTTCAGCGGCACCACCGTCGCGATCGGGCTGCTGGCGCTGATCGCGATCCCGCTTCCGTTCCTGAGGAGCGTTGGCTACGGCGGGATGCTGATCCCGCTGGTGAGCACGCTGGCCGCGATCACGCTGCTGCCGGTGGTGCTGGCGAAGATCGGCGGGCGGCTCGACTGGCCGCACAAGCGCACCGACGAGCGCGCGAGCCGCGCTTGGACGCGGTGGGCGGAGCTGGTCTCGCGCCGGCGCTGGGTGGCAGCCATCCTCGCGGGCGCGGTGGTGCTCGCCCTCACCGTTGCGGCCGCGAACCTTCAGCTCGGCAATTCCAACGTCGACACGATCGCCAAGACCGGCGAAGCGAAGACCGGGCTGCAGGCGCTCGAGCGGTCCGGGATCGGCCCCGGCGCGCTCAACCCGCACGAGGTGCTCGTCGCCGATACCAACGCGGAGGATCCCGGCCAGGTGGCGGCCGCGATGCGGCGGGTGGACGGCATCCACGGCGCAGTCGCTCCCGGCGGCCCGGATTGGCGGCGCGACGGCACCGCGATCGTGGATGTGTTCGGCACCGCCGACGCGGCCGGTTCCTCCGGCGGCAACACGCTCGACCACGTCCGCCAAGCGGCGGACGGGCTGGGCTCGAACGTCCGCGTGGGCGGCGGTCCCGCCCTCAACCAGGACTTCATCGACGCCGTCTACGGCAACTTCCCGCTGATGGTCGCGCTGATCGCCGTGATCACGTTCATCCTGCTCGCGCGCGCCTTCCGGTCGCTGCTGCTGCCGGCCAAGGCCGTCCTCCTGAACGTGCTGAGCATCGCCGCCGCGTGGGGCGTGCTTGCGCTGGTCTGGCAGGAGGGCCACGGGTCGCACGCGATCTGGGGCATCGAGGCGACTGGCTCGGTGCCGGCCTGGATGCCGTTGATGGTGTTCGCGTTCCTGTTCGGGCTGTCGATGGACTACGAGGTGTTCATCCTCGCCCGGATGCGCGAGGAGTTCGATCGCACGGGCTCGACCCGGACCGCGGTCGTGCGTGGCATCGGGCGCACCGGCCGGCTCGTAACGAGCGCGGCGCTGATCCTGTTCCTGGCATTCGTGTCGATGGGATCCGGGCCCGGCACCGACACGAAGATGATGGCGACCGGCCTGGCCGCCGGCATCCTGTTCGACGCGACCGTGATCCGCGCGCTGCTGGTACCCGCGATGGTCTCGCTCTTCGGCCGGTGGAACTGGTGGCTGCCGAAGGGGCCGGCCCGCTGGCTGCGAGTGCAGCCGTCGGAGCCGATGGCGGCGGAGGCCGACGGATGAGGAACCTTGCGCCGGCATCGCGAAGGTCCTAGATTCGCGCCGTCCAACGATCGGAGGTCGTTATGAGCGGCATCACACCTGGGCGGTCGCGCCGCAGCCTCGAGCAGTGGGGCGGTCTCGGAGCCGTCATCTACGTGGTCCTCTTCGTCGGCGGATCGATCCTGGCGTACGCGGGCCAGCCGGACACCGGTGACCCTCCCGCGAAGCTGATCTCCTACTACTCGGACTCGGGCCACCGGGACAAGATCGGCTTTGGCTGGCTGATCACGATCGTCGGCGTCTTCTTCTTTCTGTGGTTTCTCGGCGCGCTGCGCCAGTTCCTCCGGCGCATCGACGACCAGGGCATGCTGCCCGCAGTGGCCACGATCGGCGGCGCCGTCTATGCGTCGCTGACGCTGGCGGGCCGCTCCGTGGACGCGGCGGTGAAGACGATGAGTGACGACACCTTCCGCCACCAGGTGTTCCCGGGCCTGATCCACGCTGCCGACGACACCGGGTACCTGCTACACGCCGCCGGAGGCGTGGGTCTCGGCGCCTTGATGATCTCGGCGGCCCTCGCGACGCGACGGGCCAGGCGCATACCGGCCTGGACGGCCTGGGTCAGCATCGTCTTCGGGATCCTGGCCGTGTTCTCGATCTTCTTCATTCCGCTCTTCCTGAATGCGATCTGGCTGCTCGCGGCCGGGCTGTTGCTGTTCATCGCCCAGCCGGAGCCCAGCCGCGCTCCCCAACCCACATAAGGCCACGCGAGGGTGCGATTCGTGGTCTTCGGGGCCGGCGCCGTCGGTGGCGTCGTGGGTGGTCGCCTGCATCAGCATGGCCACGAGGTCGTGCTGATCGCGCGCGGCGACCATCTGCGTGAGATCAGGCGGTCGGGCCTGCGGATCGAGTCCCCGGCGGACGTGGTGACCGTCGAGGTCCCGGCGGTCGAGCGGCCCGCGGAGGTCGAGTGGAGGGACGACGACATCGTGCTCCTCGCTACCAAGACGCAGGACACCGGCGCCGCGCTTGTCGCGCTCGCCGCCGTGGCTCCGGATGGGATCGACCTGGCGTGCGCCCAGAACGGCGTCGAGAACGAGCGCGCGACCCTCCGCAGGTTCCGGAACGTGTACGGCGTGCACGTGATGCTTCCGGCCGCGCATCTCGAGCCCGGTGTCGTGCAAACAAGCTCTGCGCCCGTGACCGGGTTGCTCGACATCGGCCGTTACCCGCAGGGCGCCGACGACACCGCGCGCCGCGTTTCGGCTGTCTTCAATGCGTCGAGCTTCGACTCCCGAGCAGTGGCCGACGTGATGCGGTGGAAGTACCGGAAGCTGATCATGAATCTCGGTAACGCGGTGGAGGCGCTGATCGAGCCCGGGGCTGGGCACAACGAGATCGCCGCCCGGGCCGAGGCGGAGGGCGAGGCGTGCCTGCGCGCGGCGGGCATCGACTTCGCCTCGCGCGAGGAGGACAGAGCCCGCCGGGGAACGTTGATGCGCCTCGGGCCGATCCGGGGCCGCGAGCGGGCGGGCGGCTCGTCGTGGCAGAGCCTCGCGCGGGGCGCCGGCACGATCGAGGCCGACTACCTGAACGGCGAGATCGTGCTACTGGGGCGACTGCACGGCTTTCCGACGCCGGTCAACGAGGCGCTGCAGCGGCTCGCGAACCGGTGGGCGTCGGAGCACCGCGCGCCGGGCACGATGACGGCAGAGGAGTTCGAGCGCGCGCTCGCTGCAGCCGGTGAGCATGGTGTAGGTTCGCGGGGCCCATGACCACCTCGCTTCCGTGCCGCTCCAGCTGATCCAGGACGAGAAGCGCGCGGCTGCCGAGACGGCGGCGGCCCTGGTCGAGGACGGCATGACGGTCGGGCTCGGAACCGGCTCGACGGTCGCATTCCTGCTGCCGGCGCTGGCCGATCGCGGGCTCGAGCGGATCCGCTGTGTGGCCACGTCGCCGGAGACGGAGGCCCGTGCGCGCGCGCTGGGCATTCCGGTGGAGCCGTTCGACAAGCTCGACCAGCTCGACATTGCGATCGATGGCGCCGACCAGGTCGATCCGGCGGGATGGCTCGTGAAAGGCGGCGGGGCCGCGCATACGCGCGAGAAGATCGTGGCCGCGGCCGCTGAGCGGTTCGTTGTGATCGTGTCGTCGGACAAGGAGGTGAAACGGATCGTCCCGCCCGTGCCCCTCGAGCTGGTGCCATACGGAGTCGGCGCCACGCTGCGCCAGCTCGGCCACGCGAAGCTGCGCGACTGGCCGCCCAGCCCCGACGGCGGCGTGATCGCCGACTACACCGGCCCGGTAGGAGACCCGGCAGAGCTCGCCGCGCGACTGGCGGCGGTGCCGGGGGTGGTCGAGCACGGCCTGTTCCCGCCCCGGATGGTGTCCGAGGTGATCATCGGGACGCGCAGGCGGCGGCTGTGAGGCTGATCGACGTCACCGTGCCGATCCGCAACGGCATGCCGGTCTACGACCGCAACCCCGGGGTCCACCTCGAACGGGCGCGGTCGATCGCCGACGGGGACATCGTCAACATCAGCCGTCTCGACCTCGGCGTGCACACTGGCACGCATGTGGATGCGCCGGTCCACTTCATCGAGGGCGGCGAGGGCACGGAGGCGATCGATCCCGCGATCCTGGTTGGCGAGGCCCACGTGGTCGACGCGACCCGTCTGCACGCGGACATCGACGCGGCCGCGCTGGCGACGCTCGAGCTGCCGCGGGGCGCGGAGCGGCTGATCTTCAAGACGCCGAACTCCGAGCTGTGGAACCTGGACTCCTTCACGCGCGACTTCATCCGGTTCGTCGAAAGCGGCGCGCGACCGCTGATGGAAGCCGGTGTGCGCCTGGTGGGGATCGACTACCTGTCGGTCGGCGACGAGGGCGCTCATCGGGTGTTCCTGGAGAATGGCGTGGTGCCGCTCGAGGGGGTCGACCTGCGGGGCGTGGATCCGGGCCGTTACCGCCTCTACTGCCTTCCACTCAAGCTCGTGGGCTCGGACGGCGCGCCGGCCCGGGCACTGCTGGAGCCGCTGTAACGGGTGGTCCGATGAGCGAGACGAACGCCGCATGAGCCCGATCGCGCGAGGCTTCTTCGGCAAGCGGCGCGACGCCGAGTACGGCGACCGCCTGCCGCCCGGCCAGTACACCGTGAAGGACTTCCCCGTGCTGAGCTACGGCCCCACACCCCACACTCCGGTCGAGCAGTGGAGCTTCACGATCAGGGGAGCGGTCGAGCCGGAGCGCTCCTGGACCTGGGAGGAGTTTCGAGCACTCCCCTCAGAGACGATCACGAAGGACATCCACTGCGTCACGAAGTGGTCCAAGTTCGACACCGTCTGGGACGGTGTGTCGGTCGACACTCTCCTCGAAGGCCTGACTCCCACCGGTGCGTACGTGACCGCCTTCTGTGACGGCGGCTACACCACCAACCTGCCGCTCGCCGACGTCACCGGCGGAAAGGCGTGGGTCGCGTATGACTTTGGCGGCGAGCCGCTCGAGCCTCAGCACGGCGGCCCGGCCCGCCTCCTGGTC
>Ga0114129_10000739_pt1 | contig 41517 bp, 25 predicted proteins | sample RhiMetdeltSRZDD1_FD_80071 | JGI IMG/M metagenome (GOLD analysis project Ga0114129, IMG submission 80071) | Populus rhizosphere microbial communities from Tennessee, USA - Rhizosphere MetaG P. deltoides SRZDD1 (version 2) (version 2) | ecosystem: Host-associated > Plants > Roots > Rhizosphere >...
GACGAGCGCCGGAACAGCCAACAACTACCGCCGGCTCGCGAGCGAGACCGTCGATCAGGATCAGCTCAACCTGCGGATCGATCACCGTCTCGCCAACCGGGATCAGGTGTTCGGCCGGTTGACTCGATTCCGGGAAGAATTCATCCCCGTGACCCCGCTGCCGGAAGGAAGCGGGGTGACGACCGGCACGCTCGGACCGCAGCGCACGGGCTCGTGGGCCTTCGCCTCCAGCCATCAGCGCACGCTCTTGCCGAACCTGCTGAACGAGCTGCGCGTCGGCGATACGAGGCGATCCGTCGAGCGTGCCGCCAGCCGGTTGGATGGTACGCCGTCGAGCGTTCTCGGGCTGCCGGGCATCCCGTCGTCCGCGCAATTTCCCGACACGCTTCCGACCTTTCTGATCGGCGGCTATCAGCAGCTCGGGTCACCGCCGAACACGGCGAGTGATTTCGGAACCAGCGTGACCCAGGTTGCGGATTCGCTGACGTGGCTGAAGGGACGCCACACGCTGAAGATGGGCGGGGATCTCCGGTGGGAGCGCCTCAACGTCGTGCAGCCGCCGTCGCCGACCGGGTCGTTCACGTTCAGCAACCTGTTCACGGACCTGCCGGGCACCGCCAACACCGGCACGCCGTTCGCCAGCTTTCTCCTCGGCCAGGTGCAGCAGTTCTCGATCGATCTTCAGCAGCAACAGGTTCGCAATCGCGCGCACTTCCAGGAGTACTTCGTCCAGGACACGTGGCGGGTGAGCGACCGGCTGACCGTGAACGGCGGCCTCCGTTACACGCTCAACTTTCCGTCGACCGAAAACGACGATCAGGCAGCTGTCTTCAACCTCCAGACCCAGGAGCTCGAGTACCTCGGCCGCGATGGTCAGTCTCGCGCGGCCCGCCAGCTCCACAAGCTCAATCTCGCTCCACGGCTCGGAATCGTGGGTCGGGTGGCGGACCGGACTGTCGCCCGGATTGGGTACGGGCTCGTGTTCATCGAGATGGCCGGCATTACGACCCCATTCACCACGCCCGTGTTCCCGTTCCTGCAGACGGTCGGCCAGCGCACCCTCGACAACATCGTTCCTGCGTTCACGCTGGCCGCGGGCCCCCGTGTCGAGCCCATTCCGCTGACGCCCGACGCCGGCCTCGGGCAGGGCGTGTTCTCGGTCGACCGCGATCTCGGTTCCGGCTACGTGCAGCAGTGGAACGCGTCGCTGCAACGCGAGCTCTCGTCGAACATGGTCATGGAGCTGGCGTATGTCGGCTCGAAGATCACCCGGGTCGGCCTTCCGGATACCAACCTCAATCAACTGACCGTCGAGCAGCTCGCGCAGGGCCCATCGCTTCAACAGCGCGTGCCCAATCCGTTCTTTGGCAGCATTCCCAGGTCGTCGTCACTCGGCGATCCGACGATCCCGGTCGCGCAGCTGATGAAGCCGTACCCGAAGTACACGACGGTGAGCCTGTATCGCAACAACGTGGGCACGACGATCTACAACGGCTTTTACGCCAAGCTGGAACAGCGTTTCACCCGCGGCCTCTCCTATCTGGTCACCTACACGCGCTCGAAGCTGATGGACGACGCCTCGTCGGTGTTCGACGCGTCGATCCTGACCGGGCCGGTCGCGAACTTTCCGGTGGCGGACAGCTTCAATCGCCGCCTCGAGCGCGATTATTCGACCGGCGACATCCCGCACGTGTTCGTGGCCTCCGGCGTGTGGGACATCCCCTTCGGCGCCAACCGTGCCAATCGTGTCTCGGGATGGCTGGGCGCCATTGTCAATGACTGGACGCTGACCGGCATCGTGACGCTGCAGTCCGGCATGCCGCTCGCGATTGCGCAGACGACCAACAACAATGCCTTTGCCGGATTTGGCACCCAGCGGCCGAACCTCGTTGGTGATCCCGGGCTCCCGTCCGATGAACGATCGGTCAGCCGCTGGTTCAACACGGCGGCGTTCCAGGCGGCGCCGGCGTTCACGATCGGCACCACCTCGCGCAACCCCATTCGCGGCCCCGGCTTCCGGAGCCTCGATCTCGCGCTGATTCGCCGGGTGCCGATCTTGGCACATCAGGCGTTCGAGATGCGCGCGGAAGCGTTCAACGCCACCAATACGCCACCGTTCGGGGCGCCGAACACCACGGTCGGATCCGCGGCGTTCGGCACCATCACGACGGCCGGCGATCCACGAGTCATTCAGCTGGCGCTGAAGTTCATCTTTTAGCAAGCCGGAGCAAATTCAGCGGCAGCCACATCCTTCCGGCTAAAGCCGGACGCTACACATTCGAACGATCCACGAGCATTCAGCTGGTGCTGACGTTCATCTTTCAGCAGTTGGGTGGCTTCCGGCTTCAGCCGGAAGGATGCGTGCGGTGCTCGAACGATTATGTAGAGCCGGGTGATTGGAGAAATAATGCGCCATGACTCGACGAGAAATGCTCGCCACTACGGGTTCGACCCTGGCCTGGCTGTCGTCCGCGCGGCTGGCGGGAGCGGAGCCCATGCTCAAGAACATGGGCGGTGAGGGGCCGGGATTCGCCAATCGCAATCGCGCCGGCGGGTTCGACATTGTCGAGCACTGTCACAACCTGGGTCTCGGCGCGGTGAGGGTGAATGTGCCGCAAGGCGGACCGGATGCCGTCCGTGCCTTGCGGAAGAAACTCGACACCTACGGCATGCGGTGCATTGTCAGCGTGGCGCCGCCGCGGACCGACGCTGCCGTGGCGGCCTACGAGACGTCGATTGGCGCCGCGCGCGAGCTCGGCGCTGTCACCACCCACGCCTCGTTCACGCAGCGCCGCTACGAAGAGTTCGATACGTTCGAGGCGTTCAAGACCGGCTTCGAGGCCCATAAGAAATCGGTCGAACGCGCCGAGCCGATCCTGCGCAAGTACAAGATGAAGCTCGCCATCGAGAACCACAAGGGATGGCGGGCCCCCGAGCACGCCGCCTGGGTGAAGCAGGTCGGGAGCGAGTACGTCGGCGTGTGCTACGACTTCGGCAACAACGTCGCGCTCTGTGAAGATCCGGCCGAGACCTACCGTCTGCTCGCGCCGCTCACCATCTACGTCAGCTTCAAGGACATGGCGGTTGCGCCGTACGAAGACGGGTTCCTGCTCTCGGAGATGGCGCTCGGTGAGGGCATCCTCGATATCCCCGGCATGGTGAAGGGGCTGCAGCAGCGCGATCCGAGCATGATCTTCGCGCTCGAGATGATTACCCGCGAGCCACTCAGGATTCCCGTCTTCACGAAGAAGTACTGGGCGACGTTCGACGACAGCTACAGCCCGCTGCCCGGGCGCGACTTGGCGCGCGTGCTGGAGATTGTCCGCTCGGCGAAGAAGCCCCTGACGACGACCGCGGGCCTGAGCCCGGTAGACGCGCTGAAGCTGGAAGACGACCTCATCAATCGTTCGATCGCGTACGCGCGAAAGAATCTAGCGCTCTGAGTCCCGCCTTCGCGTTTCGCGCTTCGGCGAGGCAGGCTCAGCGGAGGGGGATATAATTCCCGGCGCCATGCGAATCATTTCTTCGGTCATGCTGATCCTCGTCGCCGCTGTCGTGTCGCTTCCCGCACGCACAATGGCGGGCGGACTCCGTCAGGACAAACCCGCTGAGGTCGCGGGCACCTGGAACATCGCGATAGACATCGGCGGCAACACCGCCACTCCGTCGGTCACCTTCAAACAGGACGGCGAGACGCTGACCGGCATCTACTCGTCGCAGCTGCTAGGCGAACAGAAGGTCACCGGCACCATCAAGGGAAACGCCATCACCTTCGAGTTCACTGCGTCGTTCGACGGGAACGCGGTCAAGGTGACCTACAGCGGAACGGTGGACAAGGACACGATGAAGGGCAAGGTCACCTTCGGCGACATGGGCGAGGGCACGTTCACCGCGAAGAAGCAGTAGCAGCGCTCTCTGCCTGCGCTCGAACCGGCAGCTCGATCGTGAAGGTCGATCCCCTGCCGATGCCCGGGCTGTCGGCGCGCACCGTGCCGCCGTGAAGCTCGATCAGGTGCCGCACGATTGCCAGCCCCAGGCCGAGGCCGCCGTGTCGCCGGCTGGTCGAGGCATCGGCCTGCCGGAAACGCTCGAACACGTGCGGCAGGAAGTCGCGATCGATGCCGGCGCCGTCATCCTGCACGCTGATCTGAATCGTGTCCGCGGTCGCGTCGTGAACCTCGATACTGACCCGTCCGTCCGGCTCGCAGAATTTCACGGCGTTCGCCAGCAGGTTCCACACCACCTGCTGCAGTCGTTTGCCATCCCCTTCGATCGACTTCGTTGCCGCGGTCATGCGCGAACAGAGCCGTACGCCCTTGCCATCGGCGGTTGGACGAACGGCATCGAGCGCCGCATGGACGACGGCGCCGAGATCCACCTCGGAGACTTCGAGGCGCAGCTTGCCGGTGATGATGCCAGACACGTCGAGGATGTCGGCCACGAGCTGCGCCTGGAGCTGGGCATTGCGATCGATCACGTCGAGCGCGCGTTGCGTGGTCGTCGGATCGAGCGTGCCGTCCCGCAGCATGCGGCTCCATCCAACGATCGCGTTGAGCGGCGTGCGCAGCTCGTGAGACAGCGTGGCCAGGAACTCGTCTTTCGCGCGGTTCGCCGCCTCCGCCTCGCTGCGGGCCCTGGCTTCGCGAACCAGCAGCTGTTCGCGGTCGCGTTCCGCCTCGATCCGTGCCTCCAGATCGCGCGCGCGGGCGATGAACTGGCCGACCTGATTGCCGACAGTCGAGAGGGTGCGCAGCAGATCCGGGTCGGGCCGCTCTACCGTCTTCCTGAAGCATTCGATCACGCCGAGGACTTCCTGCCCGAGACAGATCGGGAAGGCAAAAGCGCCATGAACCCCCGCCGTTCCCGCGACCTGCGCCCGTGGAAAGTTGTCGTCGTAAACGACGTTCTCGATCCACACGGGATGACCCGACGCCCAGACCCGGCCGGGCAGGCCGACACCGGATGTGAACGCGCTCTGCCATGTTGCGGCGGCAAAGGGCGCGCTGGCGCGTTCGTCCTCGATCCAGATCGCGAGACACCGCAGACACGCCGCGCTGCGATCCACGAGCCACAGAGCGCCGATCTGCCACTCGAGGCTCTGGCAGATGCCTTTCAGGATCTGCGGCGCGGCCTTCGCCAGGTCGGTGGCCGTCGAAAGGGTTTCGCTCACCGCTGCCGCCGCCGCGCGACGACGCTCGCCGGTTTCCCGTTCGGCGATGGCGGCGGCGAGCAACAGACCCGTTCCTGCGAGGATCCCCATGAAGGCCTGGAGCTGGATCAGGCTGCCATGCACTTCAGGGCCTGCGAATGGACCGGCGCCGCGGACAGTCTGCCAGATGGTCACTGCCGAGGCCCCGAGGATCACGACTGACGTCGCCGGTGGTCCGGCACGGAGGGCAGCGGCCACGACGAACGGAAAGATGACGTACTCGAAAGGATGATGGGCGATGGAGGGGCTGAAGCCGAACACGATACGCGTGACGATGACTGCACCGATCACGAGCGCGGCACCTTCGATCCATCCGCGCCGCGATGGCCGGTCATGCCGCGCCGCGGTCAGGATCACCGGCGCGACGATCAGCGCGCCCACGGCGTCCCCCAGCCACCAGTCGCGCCACAGTTGATCGAAACGATCCCAGGGCTGCACTCCCGCGACGCACAGCGTCGAGACGCCGACCGTCGCGCTCACGAGGGTGCTCAACCCCGCTCCAGCCAGGATCAAGGCGACGACGTCGCGCAGCCGCCGCAGCTTCGGGTCGAACGCTACGAGGTGCGTGAGCATCCATGCGCCGGCGACGGCCTCGAGGGTGTTGCCCGTGGCAACCGTCGCCGCGCTCCAGAGCGGAGCGCTGCTGCCCGCGTTCGCGAAGAAGGCGCCGATCCAGATCGCCGGCCAGAGCGCCACTCCCCACAACAGCAGCGCCGCCAGGCCAATGCCGGTCGGGGCCCAGACCGTTGTCACCTGTTCTGCCACGAACGCGAACCGGAACCCCAGCTGCGCGGCGATCACGTAAGCGATCGCCACCATCACCCCGATCTCGAGCAGGCGGGATGCGGCAGGGATGCGATCGGAGGGACCGGCGGGGGCCCGCAAGGACTCGGCTTCCTGAATCACGTCGACGGCGCGAAGCCTATACCATCCCGCCCGGCGGAGGGGAGGATTGGGCCGGATTTCAGGGGAATTGGCCGCCGAAAGCGGTTCCGCGGTAGGATCTGTGGCCTGAACGAGGTGGTGGTTCCATGATCATTACCGGCAAGGCCGTCCCCCGCAGGACCTTTCTGAAGGGCGTCGGCGCAACGGTTGCCCTTCCGTTCCTCGATTCGATGGTGCCGGCGTTCGCTGCCGCGCCGAAAGCCCCGGTGCGCCTGGCCTTCCTGTATGTGCCCAACGGCATCGACATGAAGAACTGGAACGTGCCGCAGGAGGGTGCGCTGCCGGCGGAGTTGCCGCGAATCCTCAAGCCCCTCGAAGCGTTTCGCGACGACATGATCCAGATCGGCAACCTGACGAACAACAGCGGCCGCGCGCTGCTGGACGGCCCCGGCGATCACGGCCGCTGCGCGGGATCGTACCTGACCGGCGTGCAGGTGAAGAAAACCACCGTCGACATCAAGGCGAGCGTCTCCTGCGATCAGATCATCGCCAACAAGATCGGTCACGAGACCCGCTTCGCCTCGCTCGAGCTCGGCATGGACGACTCGCGCCAGGCGGGCGACTGCGATTCCGGGTACTCCTGCGCCTATACCAACAACCTGTCCTGGCGCAGCGAGACGCAGCCGCTGCCGCCGGTGCTCGATCCGCGCGTGCTGTTCGAGCGGCTGTTTGGCACGGGCGTGATCCTCAGCCCGGAGGACATGGACCGGCGGGCGCGCTACCGCCGCAGCATCCTGGATTTCGTGACCGGCGATACGAAGAAGCTGCAATCGTCCCTGGGGCCCACCGACCGGCGGAAGCTCGAGGAATATCTGTCGTCGATTCGTGAAGTCGAACGTCAGCTCGAAAAGGCGGAGAAGGAGAGCGTCCAGATCAATCCGGGAATGGACAAGCCATACGGCGTGCCGCCTGACTTCGCCGAGCACTTCAAGCTGATGAGCGACATGCTCACGATCGCGTTCCAGGCGGACATGACCCGGGTGTCGACGTTCCTGATGACGCGCGAGGGCACCAGCCGCTCGTATCGCGAAATCGGCATCGCCGACGGCCACCATCCCTGCACCCACCACCAGGGCAAGCAGGAGCTGATCGACAAGGTCATCCAGATCAACGAGTACCACGCGAAACAGGTCGCGGGATGGCTGGGGAACCTGAAGTCGATCAAGGAAGGCGACTGCAGCCTGCTCGACAACTGCATGATCGTCTACGGCGCGGGCCTGTCCGACGGCAACCGCCATCTGCACGACGACCTGCCCACGCTGCTCATCGGCCGCGGCGGCAATCACTTCAAGCCCGGACGGCGCGTGATCTACCGGAAGGAAACGCCGATGTCGAACTTCCATCTTACGCTGATGGATCGCATGGGCGTGCCGATGGAAAACTTCGGCGACGCATCGGGGCATCTCGATCCGGCAAGCCTGACCTAGTCGATTTTCGGGACGCACTCAGGCATGCAGCAGCGCGGCCCGGCCGTCCGCCCTCCTATCGGGATCGCCTTGGATGGCGATCTTGGCAATCGCATCGACGCGGTGCTGGCCGTCGCCATGTTGAACGGCTTCACCGCGAAGACGGAAGCGCGGCGGATCTCGTTGAGCGTCTCGCGCCCGAGCGTCGCGTCGGCGCAGATCGCCGACGTCGTCGCCGCGTTTTACCGCGGCCGGCCCATGGGCGGCGCGGGCGGCGGTGTCGGAGCGATCACCGAGGGCGTGATCGGAATGCCGGACGGCAGCGTCCCGGGAAGCGATTCGCCCGTGCTCGCTGCCGCGCTGTCGACGAAGACCTCCGACGGGACGCCGGCATACACCAGTGCGATTACCGGGTCGGTCAACACCGCCGAGAGCGCCGTCCTCATTCGGAACCTGCTGCTCGCCCAGCACGACGGCAATGCCGCGATCGTCCTTGCCGGGCCGGCGACCGGCCTGGTGAGGATTCTCGGTTTATATCGATCGGGCCCGCAGATCTCGGCGAAGTGTAAAGTGCTGGTCGTTGCCGCGGGCTCGTTCCCGGCGGGTCAGCCCGAGGCGAGCATCAAGAGCGACGTCGCCGCGGCGCGGAAGCTGTTCGCCGAATGGCCCACCCCGATCGTCGCCGTCGGGACCGAAGTCGGGGCCGCGCTGCCGTACCCGGGCGCAAGCATCGACAAGGATTTCAGCTGGTCACCGGCGCATCCGCTCGTCGATGCGTATCGAGCGTTCAAGCCGATGCCGTATGACGCGCCGGCGTCGGCGCTGGCCGCGGTGCTCCATGCGGTGCACCCGGATGAGGACTATTTCAAGCTGTCGGATCCGGGGACGATCAGCGTGCAGGACGACGGCAGTACGCGGTTCACGCCGGCGGTCGATGGCAAGCATCGGTACCTGATCGTGGATCCCGCGCAGAAGGACCGAATCATGAGTCTGTATACCGCCATGGTGTCGGCCCCGCCGGCGCCGCGGCCGGGTCGCGGGCGGGGTGGGGCGATATGAAACGGTACGATGTAGCGGTCGCGATCGCGTGCGCGGCCCTGGTCGCGGCGGTCAACGTGAAGTCGTCGGGGCAGCAGTCAGCCCCGGCTGCGCCGAAGCCGCAGGCGGCGGCTCCCGCTCCGCGCACGACACCCGCTGCGGCGGCGGCGCGATCCAGCGCAGCTCGAACGGTCTCGAAGCCGCCGACCGTCGCCGCCTTCACGGCCGCGACCAAGGAACTCTTCGACGACACCTGCAGCGAGTGCCACAATCCAACCGATCTGTCCGGCGGCTTCGATGTGAACGTCTATCGTTCCGTGGAGACGCTCGCGACCGATCGGGATCGCTGGGAGTCAATCCTCGCAAAGCTCAAGACCCGCGAGATGCCGCCCGACGATGCGGTGATCCAGCCGTCAGATGAGCAGATCCACACCCTGGTGAAGCTGCTGGAGAAGGAGTTCGAGCGCGCCGACGCGGCCATGAAGCCGGATCCGGGGAGAGTCACCGCGAGACGGTTGAACCGCGCGGAGTACACGAACACGATCCGCGATCTGCTCGCCGTGGATTTCCGCGCCGACCGGAACTTTCCAACAGACGACTCCGGGGAAGGCTTCGACAACATCGGTGATGTGCTGACGGTGTCGCCGGTGCTGATGGAGAAGTATCTCGCTGCGGCGGGACGGATCGCGGAGCGAGCGATCGCGACCGGGTCGCTGCCCAAGCCGGTCGAGGTCGAGTACAGCCTGCGTTTCAAGAACCTCCGGCGCATCGATCCGAGCAACGTCGAGGCGACGCATCGCTTCGATTTCGACGCCGACTACGAGTTGAAGATCGGGCTGCCGGGACAGCGTGCGAAGGACGCCGCGCCGGTCACGCTCGGCCTCTGGATCGACGGCAGGCTGGTGCAGACCACCACGGTCGAGACCAGGCCGTCAGGGCTGGTCTATTTCAATCCGTTCTCCGAGGAGCGGATCCGCGTCCCGATCACCGAGGGCGATCACACGCTCCGTCTCGGGTTCATCGACGATCCGTTCGTGAAGACGCTGGCGCAGGATGAGATCTACAAGGACAGCGTCAACAAGTGGGTGGGTGCGGTCACGGTCATCGGACCATTCGCGACATCGGGCGAGAAGCCGAGCCGCAAGAAGATCCTCGTCTGCGATCCGGCGTCGGGTCCGCGCTGCGTCGATCGGATCCTCGCCACCCTGGCGCGACGCGCCTACCGCAGGCCGGTCACCGGAGCAGAAGTGGCGGCGCTGAAGCGCTTCGTGGACATGGCGAGGGCCGACGGCCAGTCGGTGGAGCAGGGAATCGGCCTGGCGATTCAGGCCATGCTCGTGTCGCCCCACTTCCTTTTCCACATCGAGCGCGATCTATATCCGAACGACCCGAGTCGTATGCACCGCGTCTCGGACGTGGAGCTGGCGTCGCGATTGAGCTATTTCCTCTGGAACTCGATGCCCGACGACGAGCTGCTGTCGCTGGCCGAGCGCCGCCGGTTGAGCGTTCCGCTGGTGCTCGACACCCAGGTCAAGCGGATGCTGGCGGATCCCAGGTCGGCGGCGATGGCCGAGAACTTTGCGGGACAGTGGCTGGAGATCCGGAACCTCGACGCCATCAAGCCGGATCCGCAGAAGTTCCCGGCCTGGACTCCCGAGCTGCGCGACGCGATGAAGACCGAGACGCGCATGTTCTTCGACACGATCCTCCGTGAGAACAGGCCGGTCGGCGAGTTCATCGACGCGCGGTATACGTTCCTCAACGAGCTCCTGGCGAAGCACTACGGCATCGACAATGTCACCGGCCCGGAGTTCAGACGGGTCGATCTCGCGACCGGCGAGCGCGGCGGCGTGCTGACGCACGGCAGCGTGCTCGCGGTGTCCAGCTATCCCACACGGACCTCGGTGGTAATCCGCGGCAAGTACATCCTCCAGAACATCCTCGGCACTCCGCCGCCGCCTCCGCCCGCTGACGTCCCCGCGCTCGATGAACAGGCCGTGGGCACGACCGCCAGCCTGCGCAAGCAGATGGAAGCGCATCGCACCAACGCGATCTGCGCATCCTGCCACTCGCGAATGGATCCGCTCGGCTTCGCGCTCGAGAACTACGACGCGATCGGCAAGTGGCGGACGATGGACGGCGGCTTCCCGGTCGATTCGAGCGGCGTCCTGCCCGGCGGCAAGAAATTCGCGAACTCCGCCGAGATGCGCCAGATCCTCACAGAGCGCGTACCCGAGCTCACGCGAACGCTGACCGAGAAGCTCCTGATCTACAGCCTGGGCCGCGGCCTCCAGCGCTACGACCGGCCGACCGTCAACGGCATCACGAAGAGGGTCGCCGCCTCGGGCTACGGCTTCCAGACGCTGGTGCAGGAAGTCGTCCGCAGCCTGCCGTTCCAGTCGCGGCGGGCAGAAGATGTGAAGGCGGTCGTCACTCCGTAGGGTCGGGTCTTTAGACCCGACCCTGTTTCGCAGCGACCAACTCACTGCGCCACTTTCACGCTAGGTACCCAATTCGACCGACTTCCCGCTGCCCTCCCGCGCCGTGCCGGCGCTGACCGTCCGCGTCCGGCTTCCGCGGTCCGGAAAATCGTCGAGTACATTAAGGGTGGCTGACCGCCGTAGCTTCAGCGCAAGGCGGTCAGGCGTATCTCAGCGCTGCTTTATCCACGCCGCAAGGTCGTCGAGCACGAAGTCCGGGATGTGATCTGGCTTTTGGTACTCCGACGGCGTGCTCTTGCCCTCCCCCGGCATGAACAGATGATTGAGGGTCGGATAGCTCTTGATCGTGACGCCGGACTTGCCGTTCAGGGCCTTCCGCCAGCCTTCCAGATCCGCCATCGTGACCTGGTAGTCGCGCTCGCCCTGCAGGACCAGCATCGGCGTCGTCAGCTTCGCCGCGGTCTCGGCGGGGTTGTAGGCGTTGAGATCCTTCCAATACGACTCTGGTGCGGCTTTGACGAGCATCTCGATGCCCTGGTCCACGTTCACAGCGCCAGGACTGAGCGATTCGAGGTAGACGAGCTGCTCGCGAGCGACAACGAGAAGCGGTCGAGTGGTTCCCGCCAGGATAATCAGGCCGGCGAGTGAAGGATCGGCTTCGCCGATTCTCGGCGCCAGCATCCCGCCGAGGCTGTGACCCAGGATGAAAATGCGCTTCGGATCGATCCGATCGTGCTTTCGCAGGAGCGCAACGGCCGCCAGCGCGTCGTCGATGGTCTCGTCGCGGACGGTCGGGTTCTTGGTCCCCGCCAGCTTCGCCGCGTGTTGCCTGGTCCGCTTCTCGTAGCGCAGTACTGCGACGCCGCGATCGGCGAGGCCCCAGGCGAGATCGCGAAACGGCTTGTTGGGACCGATGGTCTCGTCGCGGTCGTGTGGTCCGGAGCCGTGGACCAGGACGACAGCGGCGGATATCGGGCCGTCAGGCATCGACAGTGTGCCCGGCAGCGCCCATTCGCCGACCGTCACAGCTTCTTCCTTGAACTTCGCCGACGCCGGCGGAGCAGCGGGCGGTCCTGTCGGCGCCGGGCGCGGCGTGATCCGCAGGCCGCCGATCTTGTCCTGTGCGTCGAACGCGATCATGATGTTCAGCACCGCCTTCTCGAACTGGCATCCGAGGACTGCCGCGGTGATCCCGGGCGAGGGCGTCGTGACCTGCTCGTCGATAATCGACTGGAACGGGCCAGCCTGCTTCTGCAGCGTCATCCAGGCGTCGCGCAGCTGGGCCGCCGACATGAGCGCCGCGACCTTCGCGTTGAACTCGCTGGCGACGTCGGCGAACTGCTCCTGGCGAAGCAAGTTCACCAGACGCCTGGCATGAACGCCCGCGGCGTTTTCCTGACCAGAGATAGAGGGACCCGTCAGGCCGATGAGAGCGAACAGCGCGAACAGGACGTTGACCCGATTGCGACTCATACAGTGGATGTTATCGAGTTGTTCACCAACTCTGGCGGCGCTAGTCTACGCCAGCGGTGGCCGCAGCATCAGAACCGTGCAGAAGCGCGTGGAGACGGGTCATGAATGATCGGCGAAGATTCTTCCGGGTTTTCGTAGTCCTTTTTGCTTTCGGCGTGGCGAACTTTCTCAGGATGTTCGGGAAGCCCGCCCTGACGACCATTCGCCCGGTTGATGTTGTCCAATTGATCGGCACCGGAATGTGCCTCGGCGGAGCCGTCGTCTCGCTCGTGTTTGCGCTGACGGCTCCACCTTCCAGCTGACGATAGAAGGGTTGATTCAGGAATCCGCCAGGGCCTAAAGGCCCTGGCGCTACGACGCACGGCGTCACCACGGCCCGATGCGACCACCTGCCTTTGTAGGGCCGGGCCTTCAGGCCCGGCCGATCTTTGATCCGGGCCGCGGGCCGCGAACCGCGAACCGCGGAACTTTCAACCTTCCCTCTCCCCCACCGCGTCTAAGGTAAGCGACTCTGCGCCAGGGCCCGAGCGCAAGGAGGCAGGAATGCGTTGGAACTTCTTGGTGGACGAGCTTGCGGCGAATCTTCGGCACGGCGTCCGCCAGATCGCTCGCAGTCCTGGCTTCACGGCTGTCGCCGTGCTGACGCTCGCGCTCGGCATTGGCGCGAACACGGCCCTGTTCTCAATCTTCAACAGCCTGATCCTGCGTCCGCTCCCCGTGCGGGATCCGGACAGTCTCGCGCTGCTCAGCGACGGCTCATGGTCCTATCCGATCTGGAACGAGATCAAGGCACGCGAGAGCGAGTTGTTCGACGGTGCGCTCGCCTGGGCCGCCCAGAGGTTCGATCTGTCGGCCGGCGGTCAGACGGAACCGGTCGATGGCGCGTACGTCAGCGGGCAGTTCTTCGACGTGCTCGGCGTCACCGCCATCCGCGGCCGGCTGCTCATGCCTGCCGACGACGGCGGGGCCTTGACCGCGACTGGAGTGGCGGACGGTCCGGTCGCCGTCATCAGCCATCGCCTCTGGCGGCAGCGTTTCGCCGCCTCCGACGACATCGTCGGACGTCGGCTCACGGTGCAGCGCATTCCATTCACCATTGTCGGCGTGATGCCGCCGGGATTCTTCGGTGCCGACGTCGGGCGGATGACGGACGTGATGTTGCCCTTCGCGGCCGAGCCGGTCATTCGAGGCCAGGAGAGCCGGTTGGCGGCGAAGGGATCGTGGTGGCTGCAGATCATGGCGCGGCTGAAGCGTGGACAAAGCCTAGAGCAGGCGAACGCCGCGCTGCGGGTCATCCAGACCCGGATCACGGAGGGCGCATCACGCCAAATCCAGCCATTCACCCTGGTGGCGGCGGCGACCGGCAACTCGTCGCTGCGCAACCGCTTCGAACGGCCGCTTCTCGCGATGGTCGTCGCCGTTGGCCTCGTGCTGCTCGTCGCCTGCGCCAACATCGCCAGCCTCATGCTGGCGCGAACGCTGGCGCGGCGGCGCGAGTTCAGCGTGCGCCTGGCGCTCGGGAGCTCCCGCTGGCGGATCGCACGGCTGCTCCTGGTCGAAAGTCTGATTGTGGCCTTCGCAGGTGCGGCCGTGGGGTTGGTGTTCGCGTCGTGGAGCAGTGCTCTCCTCGTGCGGCGGTTGAGCACATGGCAAAGCACGGTGTCGCTCGACCTCGGGCTCGACTGGCGCGTGCTCGCCTTCACCGCCGCACTGGCGTGTCTCTCGGCTGTCGTCGCCGGCGTGGCGCCTGTACTCGGGCTGAAAAGCGTGGGCGCGGGCGAAGCGATCAAGGACGGGGGCCGCAGCATCGCAAGCGGTGGTCGCTTTTCCGTGCGGGGAACGATCGTCGTGGCTCAGATCGCCGTGTCATTCGTGCTGGTCGTCGCGGCTGGGTTGTTCCTTCATACATTTGCGTCGCTCAACCAGTTGCCCCTCGGCTTCGTGCCCGGGCCGCTGCTCGTGGCGGAATTGAACCTCCAGACTGGTGGCGGACCACCCGAGCAGCGCAACGCGCGCGTCGAGCGCTTGCGTGATGCAACGGCTGCCCTGCCCGGAGTCCGCTCGGCCGCGGTGTCGTCTGTACGACTGCTCACAGGGGGTGGGACGAGCACCGGCATGATCGCCATCAACGACGGACAAATGACCCGGATCCGCCCCACGCTCTGGCTGAACGGCACGACGCCAGGCTGGTTCCAGACGATGGGCATGCAGCTTCGGAGTGGCCGGGACTTCGAGACCGGCGACCGCGTGGGCAGCCGTCCTGTTGCGATCGTGAACGAAACGTTCGTGCGCCGGTTCATGGTGGGCGAACAGCCGATCGGCCAGAGCGTGCGCCTGGGATTCGAGCCCGGCACGCGATACGAGATCGTCGGCGTTGTCGGGGACGCCGTCTACACGACGCCGCGCGACGGAATGGTGGCGACGATGTATGTGGCGATGGCGCAGCGCAAGCCATCCGAGTTCTGGCCCACCGTCATGCTGACGGTCAACCTGGCCGGAGCGCGCACGACCGTGGAGCGCGATGTCGCCGAGGCGTTGAGGCGGGCCGATCCAGCGATCGCGTTCACGTTTGGGACGTTCGATCAGCTGGTCGAGGCGACGGTGACGCAGGAGCGGCTCATCGCACTGGTCTCCGCATTTTTCGGAGGGCTCGCGCTGCTGCTCGCGGCGGTCGGCCTCTACGGCGTCGTCACGCACGCGGTCCGCGCACGACAGAAAGAGATCGGGCTGCGCATAGCGCTGGGCGCGACTCCCTCCTCGATCCTGCGGATCGTGTTCGAGAGCGTCGGCCTGTTGATCGCGGCGGGTCTGGCCCTGGGCGCAGCCGGAAGCCTCTGGGCGGCGCGCTTCGTCGAAGCGCTGCTGTTTCAGCTTGCGCCGCGTGATCCGGCGACATTCGGCGGCGCGGCGATCGTGCTCATCGCGGTGGGCGTCATGGCCGCGTGGCTTCCCGCGTATCGTGCGGCCCGTATCGATCCGGTCGCGGCGCTGCGAACCGAGTGACTGGAAGCTGGAACCTGATTTCGCCGTCACCGCTGGCCGACCTCGTCAACGCAGCTACCCTCGCAACGAACTCACTGGCGATGTCGTCGAGTTTGTCTTGGCGGAGAAAGCCGGCGAACGGTTTGGCGTGAACGACCGCCGGTCGGCTCCGAGTCATGCGTCGCAAGCTCGCGAAAACGGCGCGGCGTGATGCCCAGCAGCCGGACGAACGCGCGTCTCATCATGTCCGCGCTGCCGAATCCGGCGGCCGACGCCACTTGCTTGAGACCGTGCCCGCTGCGTTCCAGCAGACGCCGCGCGGCTTCGACGCGGACCTGAAGCACATATTGCGACGGTGTGGTGCCCACCTCGCGCGTGAACACCCGCTCGAAGTTTCGGACGCTCATCGACATTCGCTCCGCGAGTTCTTCAATCGAGAGCCGCGCTTCGAGATGGTCGGCGATCCAGATTTGCAGCTCACGGATCGAGGCCATGTCCGAGGCCTGTGAGGCGAGCGAGACGCTGAGCTGCGGTTGTCCACCAGGCCGTCGCAGGAACAGGACCAGCTCGCGCGCGGCTTCGTGCGCGAGAGCGACCCCGCAGTCTTCTTCCACCCACGCAAGCGCGAGATCGATCCCCGCCGAGATGCCGGCCGATGTGTAGATGTTCCCGTCCTTCACCCAGATCGGCTCGTGTTCGACGCACACCCCGGGGTGGCGCGCCGCGAGCTCACGGCCGAACTTCCAGTGGGCGGTGGCCCGCCGACCCTGGAGCAAGCCCGCCTCGGCGAGCAGAAACGCGCCCACGCACACTGCGCCGAGCCGGCGCGTGTCTGCCGCCTTCCGCTTCAGCCACGCCGAGAGCGCGCCGTCGCGGACCCCGCGATTGGCGAGTCCGCACACCAGCAGCACCGAGTCGCACCTGCCCTCGACGCGCGTGAAGTGACCTCGAGCGACGAAGGTCAAGATGCCGCTCTCGCCTTCGAGGGTCAGGCGTTCGGTATTCGTGACCACTTCGATCGTGTAAATCGGCTGGCCTGCGAGCCGGTTCACCGAGTTGAACACCTGGAGTGGACCCACCAGATCGAGCTCATCGACCGGGGGCACGACGACCACGACGATGCGGCGGCTGGCGTTCGGTGGAGGAGCGGCCATAACGGCAGCCGCCAATATGCCGCCCCATCGAAAGAGTTCGCAAGTGCGCCTCGACCGCTGGCGGATTTCGCCGGATCTCTGTCGGAAAACGACGGGTCTTGTTCACTAGGATGCGACCGGGGTCAGATTGAACGATCTGCGCGTCGCACTCCGACAATACCTGCGGGAGCCAGGCTTCGTCCTGACGATCACAGTCACGCTCGCACTCACGATCGGCGCGACTACTGCCGTCTATTCGGTGGTCAGCACGGTGTTGCTGCGGGCGCTGCCGTTCGCATCGCCTCACGAGCTCGTATGGATTGCATCGGTGCGCTCGGACAATCCGGGTGCCCCGTTCTCGCTGCCGGAGTTCATGGATTACCGGAGTCGCACTCGCACGCTTGCTGGTCTCGCGGCCTACGCGAACTGGAGCGCGAGCCTGTCGGGCGACGGCGTGACAGAGCGGTTCCAGGGCGCGCGGATCTCGGCGAATGCATTCGACCTGCTCGGGGTGACTCCGGCGGCCGGACGCCTGTTGAACGAGCGCGACGACCGGCCGGATGCCCCTCCGGTAGTAGTTCTGAGCCACCGGCTGTGGCAACAGCGGTACGGGGGCGCGCTCGAGATCGTCGGGAAGACCGCGCGGATCAACGGCGAGGCCTTCGTGATTGCGGGGGTGCTGCCGCCGCAGTTCCCGCTGCCGCTTCGAGACATCGACATCATGACCCCGCTCGTTCCCGATCGCGATCCCCTTCGTCACCTACGGAATTCCGTGAATTTCCTGAGAGTCTTCGGTCGCCTGCGTCCAGGTGCAGACGCGGGACAGGCGCAGCGGGAGCTGACCGCGATCTGTCGTTCGCTGCGTGAGCAGTTCCCGGTCGAGTACGCCCGAAAAGAGTCGGTGCGCATCGTCGCCCTGCACGAGACGCTCGTGGGCGACCATCGGCCGGCACTGTTGATCGTGCTGGCGGCGGTGGTTGCCGTGCTGGGCACCGCGCTCGCCAACCTGCTGTCTCTGGCGCTGGTGCGCGCCAGCGGACGTCGTGGTGAGCTTACGACGCGCATCGCGCTTGGCGCGTCGCGTTCGCGGCTTGCACGGCAGCTCACGCTCGAGACGCTTCTGCTCACCCTCTGCGGCAGCGGCGCGGGCTGGCTGGTTGCGTCACAGGCAATCGCCGCCACGAGGCGATGGGCACCGCCATCGGTACCACGACTCGGTGAGGTCGGCCTGGATTCGAGCGCGGCGCTCCTCGTGGTCATCATCACAGGTGGCGTGACAATGCTGCTTGCCGCCGCGCCGATCGGCGTCGCCGCCGCGACGCAGGCCGGGAACACCATTCGGGCGTCGACCCGGAGCGCAATCGGCGATCGTTGGAACCAGCGTTTCCGGAATGCCATGGTCGTGGCTGAGATCTGCGCCGCGCTGGTCCTGGTTCTGGCGACCGGTCTGCTCGTTCAAAATCTGCGTGAACTTCAGAGCGTCAACCCGGGCTTCAGGACCGACGGTGTATTCCAGGCCCGGGTGTCGATTCCGTCGTCGTATCGCACGGCCGAGGATGTGACGCGATTCTACGAGCACCTGGCGGAGCGAGTTGCCGCCGCGCCAGGCGTGACGCAGGTCGGCGTGACGTCGGTGGCACCGCTGAGCGGGTTGCTCGCCATGGTTCCGTTCTCGGTCGCCGGCCGGCCCTTCGAGGACCGCGACAGGCCGAGCGCCAACCTGCGTGCAATCTCGCCGGGGTTTCTTCCCGTCGTCGGGACTCGCCTGCTGCAGGGCCGGCTGTTCGACGAAAGCGACCGCGCAGGTGCGTTGCCGGTGGCGCTGGTGAGCGCGGCGCTCGCGGATCGCTTCTTCGCCGGGAGCGCGGTGGGCCGCCGCCTGATGATCGACGACAACAACACCGGACCGCGCGCCGTGGACGTCGTCGGCGTCGTCGAGAACGTCCGGCAAGCGGCGCTCGATCTGCCTCCGGTCTTCGATGTTTACGTCCCGCTCCGGCAGGTGCATCCCGACGGCGTCTCGTTCATCAGGAACAATCAGTTCTGGATGGTCAGGACAGGCTCCGGTCCGGCGGCGTTCCGCGAAACCTTTCTCGAGCTCCTGCGCGCGGTGGACCCGGATGCCGCCGTGTCGGGCGCCGGAACGATGCGCCAGTTCGTCGACGCAGGACTTGGACCACGGCGCTTCAACCTCGGTCTCTTCGCTGCGTTCGCCCTAACCGCACTGCTCCTGGCGGGGTCAGGACTGTACGGACTCGTTTCCTATACCGTCAGCCAGCGCACGCCGGAGATTGGCTTGCGGATGGCGCTCGGTGCGTCGCCTCTCAACATCCAGCGCATGATCCTTCGTCAGGCGGCTGCCCTCGGTCTCACCGGAGCGGCAGCAGGTGTTGGCCTGATTGCTGCCGCCCCTCCGCTCATGTCTCGTATCGTTTCGGACGTTCGCATCAGTCCGGCAGTGATGGGAACCACGGCGGCATTCGTTATCGCGATCGTACTCATGGCCGCATGGCTGCCGGCGCGCCGGGCTGCCCGGATCGAGCCGTCGATGGCGCTGAGGGGAGAGTGAGCCGGCGCGGTTGAGATTCACCGCACGAGCTGGGTGCGCACCATCAGACGAGTACGCTCGGATATGCTGGGCACGTGAGGGTGCTTCTTCGGACGATCGCCGCCGTCGCAAGCTTGGCAGTCCTCGGGTGCGATGACGACGCGCCCATATCTCCGAGTCAGTCAGCCAACACCGTCCGGATCGTGTTCATGGGATCGACGACCCGGCGATCCGATCTTCCCGCCTCGGCGCAGGGATGCGCGTCGGGGGTCGGGGTCACGCACATCCATCCGAGTTGGCGCAACTTCGCGAGCATTCCGCTGCAAGCGGTTCCGCCGGACAGGTACGAGATCAGTTTCACGGACATGCCGGTGGGGGCTCGCGTGTCGTTCAGAATCAACGATCAGAACTCCTGCGACGAGAATCCGACGGGTGCGGTCACGCGCAACGTGTTCGCCAACGACGTCCGGCTGGTGCAGAACACCACGACTCCGGGCAACGGCGACGAGCCGGGTTACGCCCTGACGATGGCCGCCAACGGCACGATCAGTCAATAGAACCGTGCGAGCGGCACCACACAACAGCGCCCGCGGGCGCGAATCATGTACCCGGTCCTGATCCGCATCGGCAGCTTCGAGATCACCAGCTTCGGTGTGATGGTGGCGCTCGCCGCGCTGGCTGGACTGTGGCTCTTCCGGCGGGAGCTCCTGCGGTCAGCAGTTTCGCCCGATGCTGCGGACGCGGGCATCGTCGGCGTGGTCGGTGGCCTCGCGGGTGCGAAGCTGCTCTGGACCGTCGAACACTCGTCGCAGGCGCCGATCGCCGACCTGCTGTTGTCGCGGGGCGGATTGAGCTGGTACGGCGGCCTCATCGGAGGCGTTGGCGCAGGTTTTCTCTACATCGCTCTCAAAGGCTGGCCGATCGTTGCTACGCTGGCGGCGGCGACTCCGGCACTCGCGTTCGGACATCTCATCGGCCGCATCGGGTGTTTTCTCGTAGGCGACGATTACGGCACGCCGTCGAGCCTTCCCTGGGCCGTGGCGTTTCCCGAAGGGTTACCGCCAACGACAGTACCGGTGCATCCAACCCAGCTCTACGAAGCAATCGGCCTGGGAGTACTTGGTTGGTGCCTTATCCGGTGGCGCCGGCAGCGCGTCCCCGATGCGATCGTGCTGGGACGCTATCTTGTCGGCGCTGGTGCGCTCCGCTTCGGTGTTGAATTCCTTCGCGTGAACGAGCGCGTCGCTTTCGGTCTCAGCCTCGCGCACATCATCTCGCTGCTTGCGATCGGTGCCGGGGCGATCATGATCGCCGGCGCGCGTCGAAACATCCAGACATAGACGCGTGCCACGGCGCATGTCTATCATCAGCCGTGACCTACATCGCGCTTCTTCGCGGCATCAACGTCGGCGGCAAACACAAGCTGCCGATGAGCGGTCTCAAGCTGCTGCTCGAGCAGTGCGGTTGCGTCGATGTGCGTACCTACATCCAGAGCGGCAACGTCATCCTGAACAGCGCCGTCAAGGATCGTGAAGTTCTCGAGAAGCAGATCACCGCTGCCATATCGAAACGACACGGGTTCGCGCCGAGGGTGCTGCTGCTGACGAGCGAGGAGTTCGAGAAAGCCGCCGCCGCGAACCCGTTCCCCCAGGCGGTCGAGAATCCGACGAGCGTGCACCTCGTTTTCCTGGACGCGCCACCGAAGAACCCTGACGTCAAATCACTCGAGGCGCTCAGGACAGGGAGCGAAGCCTTTGCCCTGAAAGGCAAGGTCTTTTATCTCTACACCCCCGAGGGCATCGGCCGATCGAAACTGGCCGAGCGGTCGGGCAGGTTTCTCGGCGTCGAGTCCGGCACGGCCCGGAACTGGCGCACGGTGACGACGCTGCTCGGGATGGTGAAGGCGTTGAAGAGTTAGCCTAAGCCTAGGCTCCCACGGCCTCCCTGAGGGTCCGCTCCTCTGCGGCGGCGTCAACGCTCTCGAGGTCCTTCTCGAGGAAATAGTTCAGGAACGTGCGAATCACGGCGATGGCGCCGAGCTTGCCCACCTCCTGCCACGTTGGCGACAGGACGCTGCCGATGATGTCGGCAGCCAGCTCGAACTCGAGCCCGAGCAGCAGCCACATACCGAACCGGCGCCAGATCGCCTTGCGTTCGCCATGCGTAGCGGCGGGAGTGACCACCACCCAGATGATCCTCACGAACGCATCGATCGAGCCAAAGGTGACGATGAGGACGGCCGCTCCTTCGATGAGAAGACCGGCGATCCGAGCGATCAGGGCGACGAGTTCTTCCATGGCAGTTCTCCACGCTGACTCACAGCGACGGGGCGCTCGAGTCCGGACAGGTGTCACTCGACCACGATTACCTCATACCGCTGCAGCCGCGGTACCGTGAACGATCGCACCCGGCCCTTCACGCTGACCGGCAGCTTCTGATCAAGGGCGACGGCCCTGGCACTGCGCACGTCGCGAGTGAGATCGATCCGGATGTCGCGGATTTCGATCGGCGGAAAGTACGCCGTATCGTGATGGCCGGTTCCGTTCACCAGGTGAATCAGCGTGCGGCCCCGGTCCGGCTGATCCATCACTGTCATCTCGACGAGGGGATGCGTATTGGTGGTCAGTGGACGGCCGGCCGGCAGCAGGCGGTCGATCACATCCGCCAGCAGTCCACGGTGTGCCTCTGAACTGTGGCGGTAGTACAGGCTTCCAATATCCCAGGGAATGTACGCGGCCTGGCCCTTGCCATGGTTCGCGAACACCAGGCCTGGCACGGTCGTCTCGACCTTGTCGCTCCACACCTTCTCGGGCGGGCCGAACATCGCGGTCGGGATGAGCGTGAGGATCGGACGGTCGAGCGGCGCGAGCTCCAGGTACTCTCCGTCGAGGAAGATCAGGTCCGTGTTCTTCAGCGATGGCAGACCGGTGCGATCGTGGATGCGCCAGTATCCCTGCGTCGACTTCCTGCCCGCGACGCTGCCGACCGGAATCGGTGGCGGCGTGGTGCCCGCGACCAGCAGCCTGCCGCCGTCGCGAACGTACCGCTCCAGCTCCTTCGGAGCTGCTTCCGGAGCGATGACCAGATCGAACCGCGAGCCATCTTCCATCCATCGCTGGTTCTCTGACACCGCGAACGGGATGTGCTCCTCGGTCAGGACCCGGAAAAATCCGCGGTACGAGGAGGTGGCCCCCGTTGTCAGCAGCAGTACACGCGCGGCGTTCTTCTGTCCGACATACAAATCCTCGTGGCGGGCGTGCCAGTCGAAGATCGGCTTCGCGGCGAGGAGGCCGCTGCGATCCTGTTGCGGCATGGGACCTGAGACCACGACCGCCGGCGGCGCGCCGTGCGCGAGGTTCTGATAGAGGCGCAGCGCGGTCTCCGGCTGCGGTACGTGCGCATAGCGCCACGGGAAGTCGACGAAGCTCATCGCCAGGTTGATCGCGACCTTCCCGGGCTCAGATCCCAGCGCCCGGCTCACGTTGTCGCTCGCCGAGTACGGCCACATCGGCAGGGCGCGGCCGACCGCGGTGTTCGACTCCGACATGATCCCGTCGGTGTGATCCTGGATGTAGGTGAGGAACGCGGCGCTCGGGCGCTTGCGATGGATCAGCTCTGCGATCGTGGCCGCGACCTCTCTCGACGAATCCGCCATGAACGCTCGATAGTCGGCGTCGGCGGCGGCAGGTACCGGCCGCCCGTATCGGGCGCGATACCGCGTCTGACAAGCCTGGCACTGACACGGACCCGTCGGCACACCGCTGTAGTCCGCGGCCGGATTGCCGAACATGTTGAAGAACAGCCCGTCGACCTCGTATCGCTCGAGCGCCTCCGAGAGAATCGTGAGTGCATGTTCGCGGTAGTAGTTGCCGTTGATGCACGTGGAGTAGAGGCCGTTGTAGATCACCGGCTCGCCGGTCGCGCGGCGGAAGAACCACTCCGGGTGGGCCTCGAAGACGGCGCGCTCCGTCTTGCTGAGATCGAAGCGGCCGATGACCCGGATCTTCCGCGCGTGCGCCTCGCGGACGACGTCGCCGAACAGATCACGGCCGGCGGGAAGAAAAGTGCTGGGATAGTGGAACGGGACCTTCGTCGGGTACTGCGCGACGATTCCGCCCATGTTCATGAGGAAGGTGTTGGCGCCGAATTCGGCGACCGCGGCGACGAGCGCTTTGGGATCGACAGTCGAATCCGTCTCGCTCAGGTTGGTCTGGAGGAACCGGATCGGCTCACGCTTCCACCAGCGATCGTCCGCAGCTCGAGCCTGCGGGGGCTGGCTCTGCGACGTTGCAACCCGCACGGTGCCAGTGACGATCAGGAGGAGGAACCCGGTGGCGGCCCAGCACAGCTGACGAGACCAGGAGAATTGCATGGAGGCAGATTAGAGCACGGATGTTCGAGGAGGGAGGCCATCGAGGATTCGAGAAGCGGAGGCCATCGAGGGTAGAGAAGCGGCGGCAATGGAGGATTCGAGAAGCGGAGGCAATGGAGTCCACGGATCTCAACACGGAGCCCACGGAGGGTTGATCGTCCGAACGACTTCGAGACTCGAGGCGCTGGGCGCGCGCTCTGCGCGCGCGGGAGGGAGTGCGACCCCCGGGGAACACAAGCCGCCATGATTTTCGGAACGGGCTTGTGTTCCCCGGGGGTCGCACTCCCTCCCTCCAGCCGGCCGCAATGCGGCCGGCGCCAGCGCCGCACCGCGAGTGGTCGACGAACCCCGATCGCCTAGCGCGTGCACCCTCCGTGAAACTCCGAGAGCTCCGTGGCTCCGTGTTGAAATCCGTGATCTCGATGGCCTCCGCTTCTCGATCTCGATGGCCTCCGCTTCTCGATCTCTATGGCCTCCGCTTCTCGAACCTCGATGGCCTCCGCTTCTCGAACCTCGATGGCCTCGTTTTACTCACGTCGCACCTTGGTAATGCGCCCGTAGTCCGCAGCGCCTATAATTCGCGCGATCGGGAGGAACAGCCATGCGTCTGATTCGGACTGCGCTCTGTGCCGTGCTCGTCATGTGTCCGTCGATCCTGTCAGCACAATCGTTCACCGGCACCATCACCGGGACGATCAAGGACACCAGCGGTGGCATCGTTCCCCGCGCCACCGTCACGATTACCAATCAGCAGACCGGCCGCCAGGAGTCCGTGGTCACGGATCTCGAGGGCCGGTATACGTCGCTGCCGCTGCCCCCGGGCGAGTACCGGGTCGATGCCGGGCTCCAGGGCTTTCGCCGCGCGGCGCGTACGGATATTTCAGTCCAAATCAATTCGACGGTCGTGATCGACTTCAACCTCGAAGTCGGAGACCTGACCGACGAGGTCGAGGTCCGCGCCGATGCGACCCTGCTCGAGACGAGCACCAGCACGATGGGGAAGCTCGTCGACAACCGGCGGATCCTCGAGCTGCCGCTGAACACGCGGAACGTCTATTCCCTGATCTTCCTGACCCCGGGCGTCGCCGGGTCGATCGGCAACAACTACAACTCGATGAGCTATACGGTCAACGGCGCGCGGCCGACGATGATGGACACCGTCATCGACGGTGTCACCGCGTCGTTCCCGACCGTCAACGGGTTCACCGGCATCTCGGTGTTCCCGTCGGTCGATGCGATACAGGAGTTCAAGGTGCTCGGCGCCAACTATCCTGCCGAGTACGGCCGCAGCCTCGGCAGCGTGCTGAACGTCGTCTACAAGTCAGGCACCAACGAGTTCCACGGCAGCGGCTTCGAATTCTTTCGCGATTCCGCATTGGACTCGAACAACTACTTCGCGAAGCTCGCCGGCCAGCCGCTTGGTGACTACCAGCGAAGCCAGTTCGGCGGCGTGCTCGGGGGACCGATTCAGCGCGGCCGCACCTTTTTCATGACCTCGTTCGAAGGGCTGCGGCAACAGACCCAGTCGCAGACCACGACCACCGTGCCGACGCTCGCCCAGCGCCAGGGCGATTTCTCGCAGACCTTCGCGCAGAACGGACAATTGATTCGGGTCTTCGATCCGTTCTCGACCCGCGCGAATCCGGCCGGCGGCTTCATCCGCGACCAGTTCGAGGGGAACAGAATCCCGGCGGGCCGGATCGATCCGGTGGCGCTCAACGTCCTGAAGTATTTTCCGCTGCCGAACCAGCCGGGCAATCCGGTCACCGGCGCGCAGAACTATTTCGCGACCGGCAGCGCCGAGCTGAACGTGGACAACTTCGACGGCCGTATCGATCATCAGCTCACCGACCGGCAGAAGATGTTCTTCCGGTACTCCTACCGGACGACGTTCAGCGCGCCGGCCATCTTCTTCCCCGAGGACATCGCTATCGCGGAGGGGCGGGTCAACGAGCAGAATCGCGCCCATAACGCCGTCATCGACTTCAACCGGACGATGTCGAATTCGAGCGTCCTGAGCGCGCGGTTCGGGTTTGCCCGGACCTTGTTCATCTTCGACAACCAGGGGCTCGGCTTCAAACCCTCCAGCCTCGGCCTGCCGGCGTCGATCGACGCGAACGTCGATCGCGAGATGTTCCCGCGCTTCGGCGTCGCCGGCATGACCACGCTCGGCGGCAACGATCATCGCTACAACGCGTTCATGAGCTACACGGCGGCGGCGGCGCTGACGAAGGTCCGTGGCGCCCATGCCTTGAAGGCAGGATTCGAGGGCCGGATGCTGCGCGTGAACGTCTGGGAGGCGCGAAGCGCCGGCACCTTCAACTTCCGCGCGAACGAGACGCAGGGCCCGAATCCCACCACGGCGAGCAGCACCGCGGGTTACGGGCTCGCCTCGTTCCTGCTCGGGTTCGGCCAGCCGAACGACGTCCTGATCCAGAACTGGAAGAACGTGGCGTCGAACAGCTTCTACTGGGCGGGCTACGCGCAGGACGACTGGCGTGTCAACGCGCGGCTGACGCTCAACCTCGGGCTCCGGTACGACATCGACGTGCCGCGGACCGAGCGATACGACCGGATGAATTATTTCGATCCGGTGGCGCGATCGCCGCTGGCCGATCGGGTGCCCGCGTTTCCGAATCTGAGTGGTGGCGTCGTGTTCGTCGGCGTGGACGGCAACAGCCGGTATCAGTACCACTGGGACACGAACAACATCGCACCCCGGCTGGGCCTGTCGTATCAGATCGATCCGAAGACTGTCGTCCGTGCGGGATACAGCCACATTTACGGGCCGTCGAATCAGGGCGCGCAGGGCACGGTCGGGCCGTTTGGCTTCCGCACCGAAAACCTGTGGGTCACCTCGATCGACGGCATCACGCCGCTCAACCTGCTGCGCGACCCCTATCCAAATGGATTCGTGCCGTCGCCCGGCTCGTCGCAGGGGCTGCTGACGCAGGCGGGCGCGAACCTGCAGGCGCCGCTGCAGGACACGCCGTCGCCATGGAGCAGGCAGTTCAACGTGAACGTCCAGCGAGAGCTGCCCTGGTCGATGTTCATCGAGGTCGCGTACGTGGGCACGCGCGGCTATGACCTGTCGACTGTCGGTGAGAGCGGGCTCAGCCTCAACCAGCTCGACCCGCAGTACATGTCCCTGGGATCGCAGCTCAATCAGCAGGTGCCGAACCCGTTCTACGGGATCGTCAACAACGGGGTGCTGACCCAGCCGACGGTGGCGCGCGGACAGTTGCTGCGCCCGTATCCGCAGTTCACCGACGTCATTCCGCTCTACGCCGCCGGCGCGAGGTCGCGCTACGACGCCCTGCAGATGACCGGCCGCAAGAGACTGTCCCAGGGGCTGATGTTCGAAGGGTCGTATACGTTCGCGAAGTCCGACGAAATCGGCATGAGCCACCAGGACAGCTACAACCTCGACGCCAGCTGGGCGCTCGCCTCGTACGACATCAATCACCGTTTCGTGATGAGCTATCTGTACGAGCTTCCGTTCGGCCACGGCCGGCGCTTCGCATCCGGCGCCTCGACTTTCGTCAACGCGTTGATCGGCGGCTGGCAGTTCAACGGCATCACCACGCTGCAGGCGGGCACGCCGCTGTCGATCACCGCCAACAACACGGCCGGGGTCTTTGGCGCGCGCACGCAGCCGAACAACAACGGCAACGATCCGCGGCTGAGCGGTCCGGTCGAGGAGCGCCTCAACCGCTACTTCGACACGACCGTCTACAGCCAGCCCGCGGCCTTCACGTTCGGTAACGAGCCAGTCTTCTCGCCGGTGCTGCGGGCGCACGGCGTGCAGAACTTCGACCTGTCGTTCTTCAAGAACTTCGCCGTCAGGCCGAGCGTCACGGCGCAGTTCCGGGTCGAGGCCCTCAATGCGTTCAACCGGGTCCAGTTCTCGGCGCCGAACACGAGCGTCACGTCGACGTCGTTCGGGGTGATCACCGGCCAGGCCAACGCACCCAGGCAGTTGCAATTCGGGTTGAAGCTGTTGTGGTGATCGGGGAGAGCCCGGAATTCAGAGAAGACGGAGTGCAATAGAGTGGAATTCAGAGAAGACGGAGTGCAATAGAGTCCACGGATCTCAACACGGAGCCACGGAGCTCACGGAGGTACACGGAGGGTTGATCGTCCGAACGACTTCGAGACTCGAGGCGCTGGGCGCGCGCTCTGCGCGCGCGAGGGAGGGAGTCCGATCCCCGGGGAACACAAGCGGGCCGTGGTCTTCTGAACCCGCTTGCGTTCCCCGGGGATCGGACTCCCTCCCTCCAGCCGGCCGCAATGCGGCCGGCGCCAGCGCCGCGCCGCGAGCGGTCGAATAACCCGATCGGCGACCGCGTGCACCCTCCGTGAAACTCCGTGAGCTCCGTGGCTCCCTGTTGAAATCCGTGTTCTCTTTAGCCTCCGTTGCCTACTCGCCCCGTAGCGACCCCTACCACTCCATCCGAAGACCAAGGCGAATCGCCCGCATCCCCGCCTGCTGAATCGCACCCGCCGAGCCGCCGACGGCGCTGATGCGGCCTGCGCTGACGTTTGTCGGGGTGACATTCACGTTCGGCGACGCCCACTGCGGGTGATTGAAGATGTTCGTGGCGGTAGCCTCGATCCGGAACAGCGGTGTGCCCGGGCGATCGCTGAACCGGAATCGCTTGAGCAGACCGAAGTGCCAGAGATTGAGCCCTGGCGACTCGATGGCACCCCGCTCCGCCGAGCCGAAGCGTCCGATCGGAGGCGCACCGAACGCGCTGACGTCGAACCAGCGGTCGATGGTCGGATCGGCGAGCTGCGGATCGCGCAGCTGGTCGGGACGGATCGAGATGACCGGCCGCGTCGCCGCGGTCGTGAATCGGGTGCCGGTTGGATCCGGCACCGAGATCGTCGGCGTCAGGAAGTTGCCGGACTGCAGGTAGCCGACCAGCGAGATCTCCCAGCCGCCGAGCGCCAGATCGACCGCCGTTGGTGCGGTGCTCAGCCAGCGCTTCCCGTGCCCGAAAGGCAGCTCATAGATCACGGCCGTGGTCAGCCGGTGCAACGGTGTGGCTGAATCGCGTCCACGCTCGCGCGTCAGATCGAAGGGATTCTCGATCGCGTTCGTCCATTCGACGGTCTCGGTGGTGTCTTTCGCGGCGGTGTAGGCGGCCTGAAAGAACAGGCCTGCCGAGAACCGCCGCTCCGCCTCGATCGTGACGCCGTGATAGTCGTGGCCCGCGCCATTGTCCGCATAAGTGATGCTCGGATACTGCGGGAACGGGCGCGGCTTTTCGTTGTAGAGCCGCTCGTCGGCTACCGGCGAGTTGACGTCCCGGGTGTACCACATGTCGCGGCCGAGCGTGGCGACATACGACACGCGGAACCCGGTATTCCATCGCTCGTGCTCGACGGTGGCGCTGAACTGGTGGCTGTAAGGCAGGGTCACGTTCGGGTTGACCGCGAGCGGCAGCGCGATCGATGACGGACCGGCGGTGCCGGCCGCGGGAAACACCGTCGGCAGCACGAGGCTCGGGGCAGCGGGGTTCGTGAACGCCGTTTCCGAGAACACGAACGGCGCGCGGGCAGCCTGCAGCTCGATCGGCAACAGGTCGTAATACAGCCCGTAGCCGGCCCGGAGCACCGTCCGTACGTCGTTGAATGGACGCCAGGCGACGCCGAGGCGCGGTGCGAAGTTGTTCCGATCGGTTCGCACGAGCGTGTTCGACGGCAACCCCTGGCTGCTGGCAGTCACGATGCCCACGTAGCTCGATGGCATCAGCGGCGACACCTTGTTCGACCCATCGTCAGCGATGACGATCGCGCCGCTCGTGACGTCGAAGAACGCCAGCCGGCCCTCGCGCTCGACCCAGCCGGGATGCAGGTCGTAGCGGAGTCCGAGGTTGAGGGTGAGGTCGCGACGAATCTTCCAGTCGTCCTGCACGAAGAAGTCGTAGGTCCACCGGCGGCGAAGCGTGGGCACCGGTGGAAACGCGCGTTGCGCGGTGTTCGGCAGACCGAGCAGGAAGTCGGCATACGGATGGCCGGCGAAGCGTCCGGTGAAGTCGATCTGCCCGAACAGGCTCGCGGGCGCGATCATCTCTTCCCAGTCGACACGCCGGATGTCGGTCCCGAACTTCAGGCTGTGCGTGCCGGCGAGCCATGTCACCTGATCCTGGACCTGGTGGATCCGGTTCAGGAATCCCGGATTCTGAACATCGATCTGAGAGAGCCCGGTGAGGGCCGTTCCGGGGAAGCTGACTTTCAGGATTCCACCGATATCGGGCAGGCCGGGTGCGAGCCCGCGCAGTCCCAGAGAGTCCACGAGCTCGAGGCCGCGAATCGGCCCGGAGAACGGGTTGTTGTTGTAAGCGTGGCCGTACCTGAGCTCGTTGATGAGCGAAGGACCGAGAATGCGCGTGTACGAGAAGGTGAGCGCCTTGTTCTGGCGAAGCTGCTGACGCATCCCGATCGTGGGCAGGTTGCCTTCCCAGACGGGGTTGGTCGACTGGTGAAAGGTGAAGCGGCCGAAGATGCGATCGTTATTGCCGAAGTTGTGGTCGAACCGGGCGGTCGCGTACCACGGCTTCGATCGCTCCGTGTCGACGGTCTCACGATAGTTGTTGGCGGTGAGCGTGGTCGTGCCGCCGGTGTTCGGCAACGGATAGAACCGATCCTGCAGGCGCAGGGCAACGGGATTCAGGGCTGATTGTGGAATCCGGCCGTCGGCGTAGACCTCGCCGGTGAGCGGGTTGCGAATCGGGATGCCCAGCGCAGAGAAGTCGCCGCGCCGCCAGGCCTCGAGCGGGACGGTCGGGTTGAGATCGGCCGACGCCGAGCTGCCGTTCACCGTCTCGCCCGACACGTACCAGAACGTGCGGCCGCGTCCATCGTACAGCCGCGGAATCACCGCCGGGCCGCCGAGCGCCAGACCGGGGAAATGAATGACGCCGCGCCCCCTCTGCATCGAGAACGGGTTCTTCACCCGGAGGATCGGGCTCTGGTAGTAATCGAAGACCGCGCCCGCGAAACGGTTGGTGCCGGACTTCGACACGATCGTGACCTGCCCGAGGCCAGCCGATTCAGCGCTGTTGTTGGCGATATCAATCTTCACTTCCTTGAAGGACTCGATGTAGTTGGCGAGTGGGCCGATCGGCGTCTCGTTGACACCATCACTCATCGACGTACCGTCGATCGCGAACTGCGCCTGGTTCAACTTGCTGCCGGCAAACGTATAGGTCCCGCCTCGGAACGACATCATCGGCGTGATCGCGAGGGTCGAATAGAGGCCGGGGTCGTTGAGAGGCAGCGTGCGGAGCTGATCCGCGGTGCGCACGTCGCTGACCCGCGCCGTCTCGAGCTCGATCGGCGTGCTCCCGGCGGTCACCTTGACCGCCGCCTCGAAGGCGCCGGCCTGGAGCACGGCATCGATGCGCCGGAGGTCGCGCGTGACAAGGACGACATCCGTGGCAATGAACTCACGGAATCCGGGCGCCGTGATGCTCAGGAGATATGGTCCTTCCCGCAACTGTCCGACCGTGTACACGCCGTCGTCATTGGTTGTCGTCTTCGTGGAGACGGAGGTTTCAACGTTCGTGGCGGTGACCGCCGCCCCGCGAATCACCGCGCCGCTGCTGTCGGTGACAGTGCCGGTGATGGTGGCGAAGGTCGTTTGAGCTCCAATTGCTGCGGGCGTGAGCGTGACAAGGATCAGCGACAGCGCTGCGAGAACGGACCGACGTTCGGGCATGGCAGTCTCCCAAGAGTAGTGTTCGGAGGGCTAGACCTTACCGCGAACACAGTGCTGCTTCATCCCGCTTTGTTTCATACTGCTGGGGTCGAGGCGTCACCTCACGACGAACATCAGCGCCCGTGCTCGGCCGCGAACGGTTCCAGCCTTGCGGCGAACCCCCAGCCGCCGAATTTCTCGGACACGGCCAGCACGATCTCGTTCGGACCGGGACGTAGATCGACATAGATCGCGTCCGCGCCGAGAGAGGCGATCCCGAGGAACGACGGATCTCGTGACTGGAACGTGCTGTTACCGGCGAACAGCAGGCGGCCGTTCACGAAGAGGTGCACCTGATCGCTGTAGGCGAACACGAGCTTCATCTGCTGCGCCCGCGAGGCCGTGATCGTCGATCGCGCGAACACGAGCGCCAGGCTGGAGGCCGACGAGCGAGTCCTGCGCCGGTACTCGGCGATATTGACGAGCCCGGAGCTCTCGGCGGTCACCGGTGTCCAGGCGGACGCGTTCAACTCGCCGTGATCAGGCACGACGTCATCCTTGACCTGGGTCGTCTCGAACGCGGGACTCAGCTCCCATTTGGTCAATGTGTGAGGGACGGCCGGCGGCTCCGCCGGACGCGCTGCCGGCGCGATCGTATCGGCCGGCGAGACGATCACGTTGGAGAAGTTGGCGCCGCCGAGAGAGCCCCACAATCCGATCCTGCCGCGAGTCCAGGGGCGCCTCAGCGACGTGACCGTCAACTGCGGGTTCGCCGCGCCATCGACGAACAGGCGTGCCGCGTAACCCGAGACGACCAGCTTCACGTGCAGCCACCGGTTCAACGGCAGCTCCGCCTCGGCGGTGTAGCCGGGACCGCTATAAAGCTGCCACGCCTCCAAGCCGTTGTTGATGGGCGTGTACTGCAGCGCGTCGGGCCGTCGCGAGAGGTGGGGCCGCAGGTAGATCAGCTCGTAGTCGTCCTCGGAAGCGCCGCGGAACGCGACACCGGCAAAACTGGCGTGCCCGTGCAGGGCCACGTCGAACTCGATCGTGCCGTCGCCGAACGACGAGTCGCGCAGCCAGGCCACGCCATTGTCGATGAAGAGGGACGGACGATCGAGGTAGACCATGCTCGTGGCGCCATGACCGACGAGCGTCCATTGCGAGGCGTCGAATTGAATCGGCTGGGCCGCTGCGAGCGCGAGTACGAGTGGAAGATATGTGAGCATGGCGCCAGTGTGGCGCCGCGCAGCTAGGCGGGATTGGATAAAGCGGACATCCCGTGATCGTCAATGACCTGGCGGCGGCGTTCCGCGTGCAGGGCGGCTGGTGAGATGCCGGCGAGCGCGATGCAATCGCGGATGAAATGCGACTGGTCGAAGTAGCCGGCCGATAACGCGACGTCGGCCCACACCGGGTGGTCGGATCTATCGGCGGTCCACGTGGCATCGACGAACCGCAGCAGGCGCGAATAGGTCTTGGGCGGGCACCCGGTCGAATCGCGGACGTAGCGGCGGAAATGGCGGTCCGACAGTCCGAGCCTCGTGGCGAGCTGCCCGCACGACACCCGGCCCGCGCGGCGCCTGACGGCGTCGAGCCCGACGCACGCCACCGTGGACGGCGACGTTCTCGACGCGCGGCGCGCCGCGAGCATCGCCGTCATCAGCGCGCGCAGCGCGGCTTCGGCCGAACGGGTCCGCGCCAGGACGTCATGCAGCCGGTCGGCCTGGGCCGGCGCCACGGTGACGAGGTCGACCACCTGGCTCTCCACCGCCAGAGGATCGATATCGAGCAGCGGTCCCACCCACTCGGGCTTGATCTTGATCGCGGCGAGCTCGCGGCCTGGCACCAGATCGAACACCTGCGCCCGCAGCTTCGGGCCGGCAAGGATCGCAGACCAGGCCCGCGGACGGCCTTCCGCATCACGAAATCCCTGGAATGCAAGGCTGACGCCCATCTCGGGCAGGACGCGATGGGCCGCACCCGCGGGCGCGGGACCGTACGGCGTCTGATGAATCCACACCGATTCGCAGAAGCCCGAGGCTTCAGCGCCCGGCGCGAACTCGCGATAGCCCCCGATGACGTGCGTAGGGTTCAACGGCCAGCCTCGCCAGCTACAACCAGGCAACCCCCGCGAAAATTCCAGTGCCGACCTTTTGAGCCCGGAAGGATTCTGAGCCCCGGCCCCACGGCTCAGGTCGCGACAGTTGCAGGGCGGAGGCGATGGAGGATTCGAGGAGAAGAGGCAATCGAGGATTGAGGAATGGAGGCGATGGAGGTCACGGATTCAACACGGAGCCACGGAGCCCACGGAGGTACACGGAGGGTTGATCGTCCGAACGACTTCGAGACTTGAGGCGCTGGGCGCGCGCTCTGCGCGCCCTCCAGCCGGCCGCAATGCGGCCGGCGCCAGCGCCGCACCGCGAGTGGTCGAATTACCCCGGTCGCCTAGCGCGTGCACCCTCCGTGAAACTCCGTGAGCTCCGTGGCTCCGTGTTGAAATCCGTGATCTCTATGGCCTCCGCTTCTCGAATCCTCTCCGAAGCGATCGAGACCTGATCAAACCCACGGCGCCGATCCCGAGCAATAGCAGCGTCGATGGTTCTGGCACTGGTTGTGGAACTTGCGCCCCGTACTGCAGGTGATCGACTTCCCAGTCGCCGTTGTTCGTTCCCACGCGAATGGCAGAAATCCCGCGAGCATCCGATACTCCGAGGAACCGATCTTCAGCGGTCTGGCCAGTGTCGAATCCATCTCCGAACAGGAAGGGGCCGAGTAGTCCCAGCGATGTACCGTCGAAACCGAATGCCTCAAAGGTCACCGGCCCCCAGTATGAGGTGGGAGCGTTGTAGCCAATGTCTGTCCACACGATCCCGACGTCAGTGGGCAACCCGCCAAGGACCAAAGGATTGAACGTAAACGTGACGACGTGCGCACCGTTCGAGTACCAGGAATGCCCGCTGGCGCCGCCCATGCCGTCAAGAGTTCCGTCATCGGCATCAACGGAATCCACGAACCGATCCCAGCCGATCGTCAATCCTCCCGAGGCGGTAACGCCGGGCGTGTTCAGACCATCCTCGAATGTCTCAAAAAAGAGGTACTCGTAACTCGAGGTATTGAACGGACTGTCAGCCGTACTGCTATACGCAGTCGGCCCGTAGAAGATGGGGCCCGCCACAGCCTGACCACCGTAAAGGGTGAGGGCGAACACGACGCCACATGTGAACGATTTGGTGCTCATGTGCATGCCTGGGGTGATGGGGACGAGTCCGGTATCGACGGTCTCTATCTCCAAAGTCCGTACCCCAGCCATTCCCCCCTATTCTTGGGAACTTCTGCATCACATGGCGCGATTTGTCCCCCTCTCAGCGGTTTTTTGTAGTGAGGTTGCCACAATTGCCCGGTACCTGATTTGAGCGACTGAATCCTGCGAGTTGCCAGCGGCGTCGGCGGCCGTCGAGGACCGGCTGGAAACCGCCTCCTGTGTTTCACTCCTGTCGCAAAGCAATCATCGGGTCGACGCTCGCGGCGCGCCGCGCCGGGACGTAGCATGCGACGAGCGTGACGAGGGCGAGCAATGTGACGACCGCGGCATAGGCGAGCGGATCGCCGGCCTCGACGCCAAACAGCTGGCTGCGCAACAGGCGTGTCGAGGCGATGCTCGCGGCGACGCCGATGACGAGGCCGATCAGCACCAGCCGTCCGCCCATCTTCAGCATCAGGCCGAGGATGTGACGGCGCGGGGCGCCAAGGGCCATGCGCACACCGAGCTCGTGGGTGCGCCGTGTGACGTGGAACGAAAGGACGCTGTAAATTCCGGCGGCGGCGAGCGCGAGTCCGAGGGCCGCGAACGCGCTGAACAGCGCCATCGTGAACCGTGGCTGCACCACTTCCTGACCCATGATCTCGCTGAGCGTGATGGGGCGGCCGAGCGGCTGTTCGGCGTCCATGGCCCGCACCTCGCCCCGCACCGGGTTGAGCAGCAGGTTGGGATCGCCGGCGGCGCGAATCGCGAGCGTGCGGCCGAGTGTGGCGACAACCGTGTACGGAATCATCACCGCCGGTGCAGGGTCGGCGCGAAGACCTGCGTTGCGCGTGTTCCCGACGATCCCGACGATGGTCACCTCGGGTGGACGGGAGGTATCGATGAACGTCCGTGCCGGCGGGCGTTCGAGGACGCCGAGGCGAAGCCGGGAGCCAATCGGGTTTTCACCAGCAGGCCACAGCTTCGCGGCGGCCTCGTTGATCACGGCAACACGATCCGCGCGCCGCACCTCCGACACGTCGAACATGCGGCCGCCGCGCAGCGGAATCTGGAATGCACGAAGGTGATCGGCCGCCGACAGATTGACGTTGATCCGCTTCGAATCATCTGGCGTCTGCCCGGCGATCGTGTACGGGGACTGGTTGCCGCCCAGGGGCAGGCCAATGCCAACCGCTTCGACGCCCGGCAGTCCGCCAACCCGTTCCAGCAGCTCGAGGAAGAAACGGTTCCGCTTGTCCGCAGTGTCGTACTTCGCCGGCGGCAGCGGCACTCCCATGACGAGCACGCGGTCGGGATTGATCCCGGCATCCATGTTCTGCAGGACGAGGAACGTGCGGACCGTGAGGCTCGCGCTGACGAGCAGCACGACAGAGAGGGCGACCTCGATCACCACCAGCAGGTTGCGCGTCCGGCCGCCCTCGGCGCCGGCGCCGGTGCTGCGCGAGGCCTTGAGCGTATCGGTGACGTCCGCCTTCGACGACTGCAGCGCCGGTGCGAGCCCGAACACGATCCCGGTGATCACCGATATGCCAAATGCGAAGAGCAGCACGGGCGTATTGATCTCCACCCTCGACTCGTTCGGAACGTAGAACTCCGGCATCAATGCGACGATCGACCGGATGGCGGCAAAGGCGAAGAGCACGCCCGAAATCCCGCCAGCCACCGAGAGCAGCACGTTCTCCGTGAGCAGCTGGCGCACCAGCCGTCGGCGCCCGGCTCCGATCGACATCCGCACCGCCATCTCGCGCGCGCGCGTCGTCCCGCGCGCCAGCTGCAGGTTCGCGACGTTTGCGCACGCGATGAGCAGCAGGAACGCGACTGCCCCGAGCAGCAGGCGCAAGCTGGTTCGCATCTCACCGCTCGCGACGGTGACGTCGAGATAGTTCCGCAGCCTCGTCGTGTATCCCTGTGACGGAAACGTCGCCGGCTTCTCGGATGCGATCCGCTTGATCACCGCGGCGAATTGCTCTTCGGCAACCGCCTTCGTGGCGCCCGGGTTGAGCCGCATGATCGGATTCATGAATGGCAGGTCGGTTCGGGTCGGCGACAGCGGAAGCCAGAACCCGTCGTTGCCATACCAGCCGAACCGCGGCGGCATCACCCCGATGATCGTGTGCGGGCGGCCGTTCAAGTGGAGCGTGCGGCCGATCGCCGACGGGCTGCCTTCGAACAGCCGGAGCCACAGCCGATGGCTGAGCACCACGACAGGTTCTGCCTGGCCGTCGGGGCCGATGTCCGAGGGTTGAATCGTGCGGCCGATGACGGGCGGGACGCCGAGGAAATTGAAGGCGTTGCCGGTCAACAGCACGCCGTTGAAGGTCTCGGGAGAAAACTCGCCGGTCATCAGCACCGGCTGCATGGAGGTCGCCATCACGGATGAGAACGCCGGAACCTCGGAAAGCGCTCGAAGCTCGTCGAGCGTATACCCGTGTCCCCCACGACCATCCACCGCCCTGACCTCAGGCGCCCAGATCTCGGCGGGTTTCGCATAGGGATACGGCGCGATCAGGACGCCGTAGATCACGCTGAAAATCGCCGAAGTCGCACCGATGCCGAGCGTGAGCGACAACAGCGCCACCAGCACGAACGCCGGGCTGCGCCGGAACGACCGAAGCGCATAGCCGAGATCCTGAACGAGGGGTTCCAGCCGGTGGAGCATGGTGAAGGCCTCCTGAGGTGATTTCGATTAGACGGCTGGAACAGCGACTGGGTTGGTGACTGGCAACTGGCAACTGGAAACTACGTTTCCACTCGCAGCATAATTCCCTAGCCGCCGCCCCGCGTGCCAGCGCCCCGGCGGTGGATGAGAGGAACGCCGCCATGGCCGCTCCACGCATGCCCGTGCTCCTCGTGCTGGCTCTCCTTGTTCCAGCGTGTTCCGAACCGCTCGAGATTCTGGGCCCGACCCCGGCGGGCGAGGGCATCACGATCTATCTCCATGCCGATTACGCCGGACCATCGCAGGCGGTCAACCATGACGTCAGCGACCTGGAGAAAGTGGAGGGCCCGTGCACGCATGGCGCAGAAGGCGAGAAGCCGACCTGGACCGATTGCCTGTCGTCCCTGCGTGTCGAGCCCGGTTGGGCAGTGACGCTCTACCGGGACGACGACTTCAAGGGCCGGAGCGTGACGCTGACTGCCGATACGCCAAACCTGAGGGAGCTGCCGGGGCCGTGCGACGGCAGCTTCAATGATTGTGTGTCATCGATCAGGGTGATGAAGCAGTAAGTCAGCGGAAACGCTTCGCTGACCCAGGCTTCGGCGTGACCGCGGGGATCTCAATCGATCGCACCAGCCGCTGGCGACGGTCGATCGCGAAGATCGTCCGTCCGGTCTTCGCCCACGAGAAGGCCTGGCCCTCGGCTTCGAGCGCAATCGTCGCGACGTGGCTCAGGGCCGGCCCCATCGGGGGGCGGCCGACCACGTACATCTCGGGCCGGTCGTGGCCGAGGAGATACAGCCACCCATCCGGGCCAATGGCGCCCCCCGACGACGCGTACGGCGCCATTCGTTCGAGCGTGCTCGCGGGCAGCAGCCAGCCGCCGGTGCGTCGCCACTCCGAGTCGAACGTCACGACGCTCGAGAATGTGTGGTTCTTGAAAGGAACGCCGCCGTTCGCGTCGTAGTGAGAGAATCCGGCGATCCATCCCGTGCCGTAGCGGTCGAACCAGGTCAGCGATCCTTCGTCGCGCATGCCGAGGCTGCGGCTGACGGCGTGCTTCATCGTGGCCGCGTCGAACACCTCGATCGACGAACCCATCGGCGTCTCCGGATAGTTCGAGTTTGCGCACCAGAGCCGTCCGGCGTCGGCAAGGCAGCTGTTCATGTGACGGATCAGCCCGTTGCGCGGACCGATCCAGCGATCGATGAGCTTTCCGGACGCGATCGTGTACTTCGCGAGCACGCTGTTGTCGACGGCGTAGAAATGCCGTGTGTCGACGGCGACCCCCTGCGAGGCCTCGGCCGCCTGGTAGACGCGAACCGTCCGCGCGGTCAGTTCCACGATTGGTGGAGCTTCGTATTCGGGAACGATCGGCGGCGTGGCGTCCTTCTGGGTCGACGACGGTGACTGCGCGCTCGCGGCCGCGACGCACGCGACCGCAACCATCGCGACGAGACTGCGGAGAATCTCCACGCGCGGCGTCACTCTTCGGCTGCGAACCGCCGGAAGAAGCTGGTGGGCTTCCATCGCGGTCTCGCCGTGTGATTGGCCACTTCGGCGGACAAGGCGCCAACCAGCCCTGTGAAGCTGACGGCTGCATCGAGATCGACGGGCTGCTGCACATCGTCTGAAGGCGCGTGATACCGCTCCTTCGTCCATGTGGCGTCGATTTCCGCTTCCGGCGATCCAGGCGCGAAGCCGACCTTGAGCGCCAGTGCAGGAATGCCCTGGCGAATGAAGCTGTACTGATCGGACCGCGTGAACCGGTTGCGTTCGGGCTGCGGATCCGGAATCACGCCAAGCCCGCTGCGGTTCGCGACGTCGCGGATCCGGTCGCCGAGGTCCGACTCCTCCAGCCCGAGCACCATTACCGACTTCATCGGGAAGAGCGGCAGGAACATGTCCATATTGATGTTGGCGACGATGCTGGCTCTGGACACGGTCGGGTTGCCCGCGAAGTAGCGGGAACCGAGGAGGCCATGTTCTTCGGCGGTGACGGCAACGAAGACGATCGACCGCTTCGGCCGCGGCGTCGTAGGGCTGAGTGCACGCGCGACCTCGATCAGCGTGGCGATGCCTGACGCATTGTCCATCGCACCGTTGTAGATGCGATCTCCGTTGACTGCCGCTCCGATGCCGACGTGATCGAGGTGCGCGGTGAGCACGACGTGTTCGCGGGCGAGCGCCGGGTCGCTTCCGGGCAGCACGGCGACGAGGTTGTCCGACTGGAGCGCGGAGGACTCGAGCGCGACGCGCGCACGAAGCGAGGCGGGGAGCGCGAACCGCGGCAGCGCTTTCCTGGCATCAGCAACAGCGAACAGCTCTTCCAGCGTGTGACCGGATCCGGCGAACAAACGCCCGGCGCTGGCCGGGTTCATTGTCGCGCCCACCTGCATGCCGGCGAGATCGTTGAAGCGGGGATCGACGAGCGTCAACACGGGATTCAGGCGGCTGCGCGCGATCCTTTCCCAGGATTGTTCGCTGGTCTTCGGGTTGGGAATGGCGATGCTGCCGATTGCGCCCGCCGCCTCGAGCGCCCGCCAGCGGACGCCTGCCTGCTGATAGTGCGCCGCCAGAGTGCCAGTGACCGAGGCGGGAGTGCCCGCGATGTAGACGGCGATCCTTCCTTTGAGATCGATGTCGGCCAGATCGTTGTGTCCTGCCTCTGGCGCGGACAACCCGTACCCGGCGAACACCAGCGGAGCCTCGACCGAAGGCGCCAGCACCGCACGCAGGTTGATTGTCACCTCGTCACCGAACCGAAGCACGTCTTCCTTGCCGTCACGGACGAGCGCCAGCTGCGACTTGTCTTCGAGGATCCGCCGCTCGGAAAAAGCCACGCTCTGCGTGTATCCCTTGACGCCGGCCGGCTTCAGCCCGATTTTCTCGAACTCGGAGACGACGTAGGCCGCCGCCTTCCGGTAGCCGTCGCTTCCGGCTTGTCGCCCGGCCATCGAGTCGTCCGCAAGCGTGCTGACGTGACGCCACCAGCGCGCCTGTTCTTCGTTCGCCGGCTTGTTGCCTCGAGCGAGAAGCGGGGCTGTCACGAGCACAGCTATAAGGGCAACCGAGGGTGCGAGGCGTTGGACTTTCATGTGTTGATCATATGTGGTTCTCGCGGGCCGACCGAGGTAACCGAGCAGAGAGCGGAGACAAGCGAGATAGAGGAGCGGAGACAAGCGAGATAGAGGAGGGGAGACAGGCGAGATAGAGGAGCGAAGACAAGCGAGATAACGGATTTCAATAACGGAGATGAGATGAAGCGGCTGGCTGCCCGCTAATGCGTGGTAGCTTGCGCTCCACAAAGGTGATTAACGCCCTGCGGAAACAGGGCACTCACAAGGAGCAGCCAGCCATGACGTATGGTGCCATCGATCTACATATGCGGTACAGCCAAATTCGCATCGTCGACGGCGAGGGGCAGGTCCTGCGAGATCAGCGGGTCCCGACCACAGCCGAGCGCCTCGTCGCGGCGTGTGCGGGGTACCCGGAGCTGCGGATCCTGGTGGAAAGCAGTACGGAAAGCGAGTGGGTCGCCCAGGTTCTCGAGGCCGCGGGCCATGCGGTGATCGTCGCCGATCCGAATTACGCGCCGATGTATGGCGAGGTACGGCGGAAGGTCAAGACGGACCGGCGGGACGCGGCGGCCTTGGCGGAAGCGAATCGGCGCGGGTGGTATCGCGCGGTGCATCGGGTCTCGGCCACGCAGCGAGGTCGGCGGCAGGTCTTGCGGAGTCGCCGGCATTTGGTGCAGCAGCGCAGCGGGACGATCTCGCTGATCCGGACGCTACTGCGGCAAGACGGTCACCGACTCCCGCGGTGTAGTGCGCCGGCGGTGCCCGACCGGGTGGCGGCCCTGGTGCTGCCGCCGGCCCGGCAGGCGACGCTGGCGCCATTAACGCGGGTCGTGAGGATGTTGAATGCGGAGATCGCGGCGCTCGATCGCGAGCTGGCCGCCACGGCCACGTCGGATCCCGTCGTGCGACAGCTGATGACGGTGCCGGGCATTGGGCCGGTCGTGGCCCTCACCTTCCGCGCCTTCGTCGACGACGTGAGGCGCTTCGCCACCGCGGCGCAAGTCAGTGCCGCGATTGGCTTAGTGCCCCGTGAAGACAGTTCGGCGGAACGCCGCCACCGCGGGCATATTACGAAAGCCGGGCCCCGGGAGCTGCGCAGTCTCCTGGTCCAAGCCGCGTGGGTGTGCTGGCGGCGCGCGAAAGCGAGCGGCACCTTGGCGGCGTGGACGGAGCATCTGGCCGCGCGCCGAGGTCGCCGCATTGCCGTGGTGGCGTTGGCGCGTCGGCTCAGTCGCATTCTGTATGCGCTCTGGCGCGACGA
>Ga0114129_10000740_pt1 | contig 41507 bp, 38 predicted proteins | sample RhiMetdeltSRZDD1_FD_80071 | JGI IMG/M metagenome (GOLD analysis project Ga0114129, IMG submission 80071) | Populus rhizosphere microbial communities from Tennessee, USA - Rhizosphere MetaG P. deltoides SRZDD1 (version 2) (version 2) | ecosystem: Host-associated > Plants > Roots > Rhizosphere >...
ACCATCCGCGACGCCCACGTGCGCAATCCCACGCGGTTCGTCGCGCTCACGTCCTTCGAGCCGGTCACCGTCGTCGGCGACGACCACCGCCTGCGGCAGGTCGCCACCAATCTGGTCAGCAACGCCCTGCGGCACACCAGCGAGTTCACCAAGGTCGAGGTCCGCGTGACCGAGGAGACCATGGCGCCGCCCCGCCCGGGGATCGTCGCGGCCGTGGGGGCCAACCTTCCCATGGGTACGCCCATCGCCGTGCTCACGGTCTCCGACAGCGGTCCGGGCATACCGGCCGAGCACGCCGAACGCATCTTCGAACGGCTCTACCGCGTCGATCCGGGCCGGTCCCGCAGCCAGGGCGGTTCGGGGCTGGGACTGTCCATCGTGGCCGCCATCGTCGCCGCCCACGGCGGCCGGGTGGAGCTGGTCGGCGCACCGGGGCAGGGCGCCACGTTCCGCGTACTGTTGCCGCTGCGTACGCCGCCCGCTTAGGCAGCGGGCACGCACCGATCGGTTCCTCCCGAAACGCCGAACGGTCGAGGCCAGACGTGAGTCCTCAGTGGACAGTGCCGGGGTCACCTCTTGCGTCCGAAAGGTGACCGTCAATAGTCTGGCACCGGCCAATGAAGCGAGTTGATGAAGCTGCCCCTTTGTCATCGGTCGCTTCGCACCCTATGGGGAGGAACAATGACGTTACGCTCTGCCCCTCTCGGCTCGCCAGGCCGATCACGCAAGCTGCTGGCGGCAGCGTTCGTGACCGCCCTGGCGGTAGCGGTGCCGGTGTCCGGCGCCGAAGCCGGAAAAGGCAAGCCGGAGACCCCTTCGGCGACGACCGGCTCGCAGGACCTCAGCGACAAGGCCGACTTCTACGACTCCCGGCAGGAGCCCGGGGTCCAGAAGCTGCTGTCAGCGCGGGCGGCCCGGCAGTCGGCCTCTCCCAAGGCCGGCGTACGCCAGCTACGCAAGGAGCTGGGTAATCAGGCCGTCATCGACATCGACCCGCTGACCGGGACCGCCCGGACAGTCGGCCGGCTCGACGGCTTCCTCACGGCGGCCAGCCGTAAGCCGGCGCCATTCATCGCGCTGGACTTCGTGCGCAGGAACCCCGATCTCTTCGGGCTCGACGCGGCAGCCGTCGACCGCCTGAAGCTGCGCAAGGACTACCGGGACATCCGCGGTACCCATCACCTGAGCTTCATTCAGGAGATCGAGGGCATTCCGGTGTCCGGTAACGGCATCAAGGCCAACGTGACCAAGGACGGCCGGCTCGTCAACGTGTCCGGCTCACCCGTCAGCGGTCTGTCGACCGCGGCCTCCTCGCCGGGCATCTCGGCGAGCGCCGCGCGGGAGGCCGCCATCAAGAGCGTGGAGAAGACGCCGAAGGCCGCTACGGCGAAGACCGTCGCGGACGCCGTGCGTACGACCACGTTCAGCAACGGCGACCGCGCGTCGCTGGTGTACTTCATCACCGTGAACGGGCCGCGGCTGGCGTGGCAAACGCTGACCTCGCCCACCACAAAGGAGATGTACAGCAGCATCGTGGACGCCGCCAGCGGCAAGGTGCTGTACCGGCAGAGCCTGGTCCACTCGGACTCCGGTCTGGCCTGGGACAACTACCCGGGTGCGACGAAAGGCGGCGTGCAGACGCTGCGCCGGTTCCCGCAGGGCTGGCTGCCGAACAACTCGCCGTGGCTGGCGGGCAATGTCGCGCACGTGTTCAGCGACGTGAACGACGACGATGTCGCCCAGGCCAGCGAGGAGATCACGCCGTCGGGTCCGCGCCAGTTCGTGTACCCGTTCACGGACTTCTCGGCCACGGTGGGCGGCTCCTGCTCGGCTCAGTTCCAGTGCGCGTGGGACCCGAACACGCCGTTCTCGTGGCAGACCAACCGTGAGCAGAACGCGGTGCAGGTCCTCTACTACCTCGGCAAGTTCCACGACCACCTGGCCGCGGCGCCGATCGGCTTCACCCGGGCGGCCGGCAACTTCGAGGCCGTCGACGGCGACGCCGTCCAGGCGCACACCGACGACGGTGCCGACACCGCGGGCGGCCTGCCGGACTCCAACCACGTCGACAACGCGAACATGGCTACTCCGCCTGACGGCATTCCGCCGCGCATGCAGATGTACCTGTTCAACGACCCGGCCGCGGGTGGTGCCGACCCGTTCATCGCCGCCAACGGCGGCGATGAGGGTGGCATCATCTACCACGAGTACACGCACGGTCTGTCGAACCGTCTGGTCGTCGACGCGCTGGGCAACAGCACGCTCGGCAACATCCAGGCCGGCTCGATGGGCGAGGCGTGGAGCGACTGGTACGCGATGGACTTCCTGGTGAACATCGGTGTCCAGAAGGACTCCAACGCTCCCGGTGAAGTACGCGTCGGCCACTACGTGGGCGCGGGCCTGGACCTGATCCGGACCCAGCCGCTGGACTGCCCGGTCGGCACCACCTCGACCCTGTGCCCGGGTACGCCCGGCGCGGGCCCCGGCGGCTACACCTACGGCGACTTCGGCCGGATCATCGGCGGTCCCGAGGTGCACGCCGACGGCGAGATCTGGGGCGAGACCCTGTGGGATCTGCGCAAGGCGATCGGCGTCAAGCTGTCGGAGTCCCTGGTGACGCGGGCCATGGAGCTCGCGCCGTCCAACCCGTCCTTCCTGGACATGCGCAACTCGATCCTGATGGCCGACCAGGTCGTCAACGGTGGCAAGGCCAACAAGAAGATCTGGGCGACGTTCGCCGCTCGGGGCATGGGCTTCTTCGCCGGTGCTCTCGACGGTGACGACACCCGCCCGGTCGAGGACTTCTCCGCTCCGCCGCCGGCCGGTACGCCGACCGGTTCGCTGAGTGGCCGGGTCACCGACCAGGACACGGGTGCGCCGATCGCGGGTATCGCGGTGGCCTTCGGCGGCCACAACTCGGGCTTCCCGGGTGACTACGCCGCCATCTCCGACGCCGCGGGCAACTACTCGATCACGGGCATACTGCCCGGCACGTACCCGGCCGTGTTCGCCAAGGGCGCCGGTTATGACCGTAAGGTCGCGACGGTGAGCATCGCCTCGCGGCCGAACGTTCTCAACTGGGCTCTGCGGCGCGACTGGGCGGCCCTGTCCGGCGGCGGTTCGGTCGTGGACTTCAACGGTCCCGACTACACGCCGTTCGGCTGCGGCCCGACCGGTGCCATCGACCAGTCCCAGGGCACCGGGTGGGGCAGCGACGCGGACATCGTCAACGGCCAGTTCGGGCCGAAGTTCGTGACGATCCAGCTGCCGCAGAGCGTCAACATCGTGGAGATCGCGGTCGACCCGAGCAACACGTGCGGTGACGCCGGCAGCGCCTCGACCGGGGCGTTCTCGATCGAGACTTCGGTCGACGGTGTGACGTTCGTGGAGGCTGCGGCCGGCACCTTCGGCGTTGCCAACCGGGCCCGCTTCAACACCGTTCCGCTGAACGCGGGCACCACTGGCAACGTGCGCTTCGTCCGCTTCTGGATGCGGGGCACGCAGGTTCCCGGCGGCACGGCGTCCTGCCCGGGTCCGTTCTCGGGCTGCACCTTCATGGACATGTCCGAGATCGCGGTCTACGGCACGCCAGCACCCTGACCCTGCACCAGACCGATCAACAGAAGGCCCCCGGTCACCTGACCGGGGGCCTTCCCTCACCTTTGAGGTTGTTCCGAGGTTCGGCCGAGCGGTCCCTGAGCGCGAACCGCCAGAGTGCCGCCATGCGATTCTGGCGACGGCGTACGTTCTTGATCAACAGTGCGCTCTGCGTCCTGCTGGCCGCCGGCGGCGTGTGGGCGTACGCCCTGCTGAAGGGCGATGCGACGGCGAACGCGTCGACGTCGTCGGCCCGCACGGCCGCGGTTCAGCAGGGTACGGTTACCGCCACGATGACGGCCAGCGGCACGGTCGCGAGTGCGGTGGTCATGAACCACAACTTCGTCACCGCCGGCACCGTGACTCAGATCAAGGTGGCGCTGGGCGCGAAGGTGACCAAGGGCCAGGTGCTGGCCCGCGTCGACGACACCGAGACATCGGCGACCCTGGCGACCGCGAAGGAGAACCTGACCGCCGCCGGGGAGGCGCTGGAGCGGGCCGAGGACGAGGCCGACGCCGCGGACGTCGACTACGACGACTCCGATGCGGTGAAGCAGGCGCAGCGTACGGTCACCTCGGCACAGAACACTGTGGACAGTGCTCAGCGGGCGCAGAACGGCACGACCCTCAAGGCCGGGATGGCCGGTACGGTCACCGCCGTCAACGGCACCATCGGCAGCTCCTCCAGCGGCACCAGCGGTGGCAACGGATCCAGCAGCGACGGAACCAGCAGCAACGGAGAAAGTGCCGGCGCGTTCATCGTCATCTCGGACATGGCCAAGCTGCAGGTCGCGGCGAGCGTACCGGAGTCGGATGCGACGCGGCTGAAGCTCCAGCAGGCCGCGCAGGTGACCTGGAACGCGCTCCCCGACACATCGGTGGAAGGCGTCGTCACCAGCATCTCGCCGACGTCCACCACCAGCGGCGGGGTGACTTCGTACCCCATCGTCGTCAGCCTCAGCGAGGTGCCTAACGGTGCGAAGCTCGGCCAGTCGGTTTCGCTGAACGTGGTGGTGTCGCGGGCCGATGACGTGCTCTACGTCCCGGCCGCGGCGGTGAAGACGACCGGCACCGCGCGTACGGTCACCGTGGTGACGTCCACCGGGGCGCAGGAGACCCGGTCGGTGGAGGTCGGTATCGAGGGCGACTCCTACACGGAGATCAAGTCCGGCCTGGAGCTGGGCGAGCGTGTCGTGATCGCAACGGTTACCTCGGGAACCACCACGAACCAGTTCCCCGGCGGGACCTTCCCGGGCGGCGGCGTTGGTCCGGGCGGTGGGTTCACCGGTGGCGGCGGCACCGGCGGCCGGGGTACGCGATGAGCCGCAAACCGGTCATCGAGGTGACCGATCTGGTGAAGACCTACGGTGAGGGCGAAGCGACCGTGCACGCGCTCGCGGGTCTCTCGCTCATCGTCGAGCCGGGGGAGTACGTGGCCATCATGGGCTCGTCGGGCTCCGGCAAGTCCACGTTGATGCACATCCTCGGCTGCTTGGACGTTCCGACTGAGGGCACCTACTTGCTCGACGGCGTGGACGTCAGCCGGCTCAACGACCGCCAGCTGGCCCTCGTACGCAACCGCCGCATCGGGTTCGTGTTCCAGGCGTTCAACCTCATTCCGCGTACCAGTGCTCTGGCCAATGTGGAGCTTCCCCTGGCGTACGCCGGAGTGAAAGCCGGACAACGGCGCGAGCGTGCGCGGCAGGCGCTGGAGCTGGTCGGGCTGGGCAACCGCGCGGACCATGACCCGAACCAGCTCTCGGGCGGCCAGCAGCAGCGGGTGGCGGTGGCTCGCGCCCTGGTGAGCGAGCCGGCGTTGCTGCTGGCCGACGAGCCGACGGGCAACCTCGACAGCCGGTCGACCGCGGACGTCCTACAGGTGCTGGACCAGATCAACCGGGAGGGGCGCACGATCGTGCTGATCACCCATGAGAATGAGGTCGCCGCGCATGCGCAGCGGATCATCCGGCTGACGGACGGCCGGGTGGTCTCCGACACCCGCCCGGTAAGAGGGGTTCCGTCGTGGGCCTGATGGAGATCCTCAAGTTCGCGCTGCGCGGGGTTTCGGCCAACAAGCTGCGCTCCGGCCTGACCGTGCTGGGCATTCTCATCGGGGTCGGTGCGGTCATCCTGCTCGTTGCGGTGGGCAATGGGTCCAAAGTGGCGGTCGAGCAGAGCCTGCAGAACCTCGGTACCAACACGCTCACCGTGAGCAGCGGCCGGGCCATCCGCAGCTCCACCTACAGCACCGACCTGACCTTGTCGATTGTGGAAGCACTGCGGGACAAGAACGCCGCGCCGGACGTCAAGTCGGTCTCGCCGGTGGTGCAGACGCAGCAGACGCTGACGGTGGGGGACACCGACCACACCACGCCGGTGATCGGTACGACGACCGACTACATAGGAGCGTCGAGCAGCAAGGTGGCCCAGGGCGAAGCGTTCACCGCCGACGATTACGCCACGGCGGCGCGGGTTCTGGTGATCGGCGCGACGACCGCCGGCGAGCTGTACGGCACCGATGATCCGATCGGCCAGCAGGTGAGCGTGGGCGGACAGATCTTCACCGTCATCGGCGTACTGGAGAAGAAGGGCTCGACCGGCTTCGCCGACCCCGACGACACCGCGATCGCCCCGCTGACCGCCGTGCAGAAGGCGCTCACCGGCTACGGTCCGGTCTCCTCGATCACCATCGAGGCGGTCGACGCCGACTCGGTCTCCGCGGCCCAGGCCGAAGTCACCGCCATCCTCAACACGAAGATGCATGTCACCAGCACCAGCAACACGCCGTACCAGATCCGGTCGGCCGCCCAACTGCTGGCGACGCGTACCGAGACCGCGCAGACGTTCACCACCCTGCTCGGGGCGGTCGCCGGAATCTCGCTGCTGGTGGGGGGCATCGGCATCACCAACATCATGATGGTGACGGTGACCGAGCGGACCCGCGAGATCGGCATCCGCAAGGCACTCGGCGCACCGCGGCGGGTCATCCTCACGCAGTTCCTGCTGGAGGCCACGATGCTGTCGCTCGTGGGCGGCGTACTGGGGGTCGCCGGCGCCTTCATCGGCGCCAACTTCCAGATCACCGGCATCACGCCCGTCATCGTCCCCAGCTCGGTCGTCCTGGCCCTGGGCGTATCGGTCGCGATCGGCCTGTTCTTCGGCAGCTACCCGGCCAGCCGCGCGGCCGGGCTGCGCCCCATCGATGCGCTGCGCTACGAATAGGAGCGGTTCATGTCCGAGTTCGATGATCTCTCCGTGGGGCTCGCGCACGCGTCGAGCAAGCCGTGGTTCTCGCGGACCACGCTCGCCCTGGGCGGGCTGGTCCTGCTGGTCGCCGGGTTCCTGGTGGGCCTGCACGTGGCGCCGACCTCCGCGTCGCCCAGTCCCGCTTCCTTCAACCGCCCCGATGGGTACGCCCAGCTGGGCGGTCAGGGTTTCCCGGGGCGCACTGACGCGGGATCGGGTACGCCGGCCCGCAACGCCACCACCGGGAAGATCAAACTGGTCAACGGATCCACGGTGTACGTCGAACTGGCCGACGGGTCGATCGTGACGGTCAAGCTGTCGAACACGACGAAGGTGCTGACCTCAGCCTCGGTCAAGGACCTCAAGGCGGGCAGCGAGGTGACCGTACAGGGCGAGACGGGGCCGGACGGGACCATCACCGCCGGATCGATCACGCGGACGAAGTAACGTCTGCCGTGTGAGCATCCACGCCACCGACCCGTTCGCAACGCCGGAGAGCGAGCGCTCGCCGGTACGCCGCCTGCGCGCCCGGCTGGCCGCCCCGGTGACGCTGTGGACGGCCGGGTCGGGGCGCGACCGCGCCGGGCTGACCGTCTCCTCGGTGCTGATCGTGGACGGCGACCCCGGCCGGGTCGTGGGGATCGTCGACGAGGAGTCCGACCTGTGGTCCGCGGTCGAGGCGACGGGCACCTTCGTCGTGTCGCTGCTGGCGCCGGGCGACGAACAGCTGGCCGACCGGTTCGCCGGGCTGATGCCGGCGCCGGGCGGACTGTTTCGCGATTCCGGATGGGCCGACTCGGCGTGGGGTCCCCGTCGCGAAGGCGCACCGGCCTGGGCCGGCTGCCGGCTGGACAGCGGCCGCCCCTACGGCTGGGGCCTGCTCGTCGAGGCCACGATCGAGGAGATCGGGCTGGCCGAGCCGGCACCACCGCTCCTCCATCACCGCGGTCGTTACCGAGGGATAAGCGGTGTGTCGTAGGTCACTGGGCGCAGGCTGACGACCGTTCAGCGCAGCCGCTCGCCGCCCCGTGAGCGGTCCCTTCACCGGGGTATGTGGATCGACCTAGTGTCCGCGGCACCCGGCCCGACCCCTGCGGGCCAGCCCGATTCTGCGGTGGTGAAGTCGATGACCAGTGCTCCACCCCAACTCGATGACCCTTACGCACGCGCCCAGCAGTCGCCCGAATTCGCGGCCCTGCGCCGGACGCTGCGCCGGTTCGTCTTCCCGATGACCGTCGCGTTCTTCGTGTGGTACGCGCTCTACGTGCTGCTGTCGGCGTACGCGCGGGACTTCATGGGCCAGAAGATCGTCGGCAACATCAACGTCGCCCTCGTGTTCGGCCTGCTGCAGTTCGTGTCCACATTCCTCATCGCGTGGCTGTACGCCCGGTTCGCCGATCGCAATATCGACGCGGCCGCCGACGCGATCAAGGCCGACGTCGAAGGCGGGACGCAGGCATGACCAATGCGCGTACGCTCACGATCATCCTGTTTCTGCTGCTCGTCGCGGTGACGTTGGCGATCACCTTCTGGGCCAGCCGCCAGACGCGTACCGCGACCGACTTCTACGCCGGCGGGCGGTCGTTCTCGGCGTTCCAGAACGGCATGGCCATCGGCGGCGACTACATGTCGGCCGCGTCCTTCCTCGGCATCGCCGGCCTCATCGCCCTGTACGGCTACGACGGTTTCCTCTACTCGATCGGATTCCTCGTCGCCTGGCTCGTGGCGCTGCTGCTGGTCGCCGAGTTCCTGCGCAACGCCGGCCGCTACACCATGGCCGACGTGCTGGCCTTCCGCATGCGCCAGCGCCCGGTACGCTCGGCCGCCGCCGTCTCGACGGTGACGGTGTCGATCTTCTACCTCATCGCGCAGATGGTCGGCGCGGGCTCCCTGGTGGCGCTGCTGCTCGGCATCAAGTCCGGCTCGACCTTCCTGGGCATGTCGGCCGACACCGCGAAGGTCGCGACCATCGTGCTGGTCGGCGCCCTGATGATCGTCTACGTCGTGGTCGGCGGCATGAAGGGCACCACCTACGTCCAGATCGTCAAGGCGTTCCTGCTCATGGGCGGGGCCATCCTGATGGCGGTCCTCGTGCTGGCGGCGTACAAGTTCAACCTGTCGACCCTGCTGGGCGACGCCGCCGCCAAGTCGGGCAAGGGCGCGGACTTCTTGGAGCCGGGCCTGAGGTACGGCCGCGAAGTGCCGGGCAACGCGCTGCAGACCTTCTACAACAAGATGGATCTGCTGTCGCTCGGCCTGGCGCTGGTGCTGGGCACCGCGGGCCTGCCGCACATCCTGATCCGCTTCTACACGGTGCCGTCGGCGAAGGCGGCCCGCCGCAGCGTGCTCTGGGCGATCGGCATCATCGGCTCGTTCTACCTGCTCACCCTGGCCCTCGGCTTCGGCGCGGCGGCCCTGGTCGGCAGCGCGAACATCACGGCGCAGGACCCGGGCGGCAACACGGCCGCTCCGCAACTGGCCCAAGCGCTGGGCATCCGGTTCTTCGGCGGCGATGTCGGCGGGGCCACGATGTTGGCGATCATCGCCGCGGTGGCGTTCGCGACCATCCTCGCCGTCGTCGCCGGCCTGACGCTGGCCTCGTCGTCCTCGGTGGCGCACGACTTCTACGCCAACGTCATCCGCCGGGGTGACGCGACCGAGCGGCAGGAGATCAACGTCGCCCGGATCGCGGCCTTCGTCATCGGCGCGGTCTCGGTGGTCCTGGCCATCTTCGCGCAGAAGCTCAACGTGGCCTTCCTGGTCGCGCTGGCCTTCGCGGTGGCGGCCTCGGGCAACCTGCCGGCGATCCTCTACAGCCTGTTCTGGAAGAGGTTCAACACCACCGGCGCGGTCGCGGCGATCTACGGCGGCCTCGGCTCGGCGGTGCTGCTCGTGGCGTTCTCACCGGTCGTGTCGAGCACGGCGACCTCGTGGTTCCCGACCGCCGACTTCGCGTGGTTCCCGCTGTCGAACCCGGGCATCATCTCGATCCCGCTCGGCTTCCTGTTCGGCTGGCTCGGCACGATCCTGTCGAGCGAGCCGGCCGACGAGGAGAAGTTCGCCGAACTCGAAGTCCGCTCCCTCACGGGCGCCGGCGCTCACTGAGCTGCTGGGCCTCGCCTTCGGCGAGCGCCGGGCATTCGGCACCAACGCGATTGCAGGACGCCAAGATCGCCAACTCCCGGCGGAGTTATCGATCTTGGCGTCCTTCGTCGCGGCCGAATGCCGTGGGCCAAGCCGTTCGTCGAACGCCGAATGACCAAAGGCGATGTCGGGAGGGTGTCGATCCACGGATCTTGTCGCGCCCCGCTCGTACATTGGAGAGATGGCGATTTCATCCGGCGGCGTGTACGGCCGCCCGCGGAAGCCGGACGACGACGGGGAGATCGGCGGCGACGAGGGCGCACCGCAACCCGAGTCGCGCCGGCCGACCGGCCGGGCCAGCGTCGGTGCGTCCCGCTCGGGCTCGTCCCGGTCCGACCCCGGATCCGGGCGGCCGCGGGCTAACGGCACGGCCGGGACCTACGGAACTCCGCCGAAGCAGAAGCGCCCACTCAAGCCGCGCTGGGGCCGCATCGCGCTGGTACTGACCGGTCTCATCCTGGTGCTGGCGCTGATCATCGGCGGCGGTCTGTTCATCTACGGCCGCAACCTCGACAGCAAGCTGCAGAAGACCGACCCGTTCTCGGCGATCGTCGGCGACCGGCCGCTCAAGACGGTCGACGGTGCGCTGAACATCCTGCTGGTCGGCAGCGACTCCCGCGATCCCGACGCGGACATGTCCAGGCCGGGCAAGTGGCGCGCGGACACGGTCGTCATGGTGCACGTGTCGGCCGACCACAACCATGTGTACCTCGTCTCGATCCCGCGTGACCTCTATGTCTACATCCCGAAGATGGAGTCCGCGCTCTACTCCGACCAGTACGCCAAGATCAATGCCTCGTTCGCCTGGGGCGGTCTGCCGCTGGCCGTACAGACTGTGGAGAACTACACCGGCGTCCGCATCGATCACGTCGTGTCGATCGACTTCGGCGGGCTCAAGGAGGTCGTGGACGCGCTCGGCGGCATCGACATGAAGGTCGACCGGACGATCACGTCGATCCACAAGCCGTTCCGGACGTATCAGAAGGGCAACCACCACTTCACCGGATCCGAGGCGCTGGACTACGTACGCCAGCGCAAGCAGTTCCCCGACGGGGACTTCGCCCGCATGAAGCACCAGCAGGCGCTGCTGAAGGCGATGCTGGACAAGGCCACCAGCGCCGGTACGCTCACCAACCCCGGCAAACTCCACGCTTTCCTGCAAACGCTGACAAAAGCCGTCACGGTCGACAAGGACTTCGCGTTGACCGACATGGTGCTGCAGTTCCGCAGCATGAGCAGCGACAAGTTGACGTTCCTGACCAGTCCCCACCTGGGATCGGCCGACCGCAACGGCGAGAGCGTGGTCCTGTCGGACAAGGCCAATGCGCTGGCGCTCTACGACGCTATGGCCAAGGACACGATGGCGGCGTACCTGGCCAGCATCAGCCCGAGCGCGTCACCGGCGGCCTCCTGACCGGTCGCGCGTCGCCCGCTGCGGATCGGCGCAGGGGGTGTCATGGCGACGACGAGACGACCCGGCCCCGGGCCCCGGCGGCAGCCCGCCGCGGTCCGGCCGGGTATCGCTGCTCGGCCGGGTATCGCGGGGCGGCGCGGGCGGCGTATCGGCGGGCCGCTGTGGGCAAGGATCGCGATCGCGGCCGGCCTCGCTCTCGCCCTGGTCGCCGGCGGACTGGCGTACGACGTCCACGCCGATGGTGCGGGCACGGCCGCCCCGCCACCGGGCCGCAAACTCTCTGGCGCCGTCGACATCCTGCTGCTCGGCCTGGACTATCGGGTCCGGCTCGGCGAGGAGGACACCCACGCCGACACGATCATCATCTTGCACGTGCCGGCCGGTCACGACGAGGCGTACCTGATCCCGCTGGAGCGCGACCTGCTGGTCCAGTTGCCGCCCTGGCCCACGAGTGGCTACCTGGGCGGGCAGGCCAAGCTCACGGAGACGTTCTTTCATGGCGTACGCGACGGAGCGGGTTGGGCCAGCGGCGCGAAGTTCATGGCCCAGACGGTGAGCCGGATCACCGGACTGCAGTTCGACGGGCTGGCCGTCATCGACTTCCGGGGCTTCAAGAACATTGTGGACGCGCTCGGCTCGGTACGCCTGTGCCTCGACCAGGAGACGTACTCCCGCCACATGATCTTCGTGGACGGCGAGCCGCAGTGGCCGGGTCACGGCGTGAAGATGCGCGGCCACAAGACGCGGATCCGCTATGAAAAGGGGTGCCAGGATCTGCCCGGCTGGGCGGCGCTGGACTACTCCCGCGAGCGCTACTCGCTCACCAACGGCAACTACGACCGCCAGCGTCATCAAATGCAGCTGCTGAAGGCGATCGCGCACAAGGCCACCAGCGCCGGTGTGATCACCGATCCGGCGCGCGTACGCCGGGTGGTGGAAGCGGCCGGCCGCTCGTTCATCCTCGACACCAACGGAAGGCCGCTGGACGACTTCATCTTCACGATGAAGGAGATCGCCGCTGCTGACCTGGTGATGGTGAAGATCAACGGTGGCGAGTTCCGGTCGCTGACCATCGGCAAGACGTCGTACCGATTTCTCGACGAGCCGTCGAAGCGGATGCTCGACGCGGTGGCCGGCGACGAACTCGGCTCGTTCCTCTTGGCGAACCCGCAATTCCTCGTCCCTGCCTCATAACAAGGCCGCACCAGGACGAGGCCGCACCAGGACGAGGCCGCACCACGACAAGACCGCACGAGTGACGGGACTGTCATGTGAGTCTCGGCCGAATGGTGCAAATTTTCCGTGCAAGAACCACCATACCCGACATTTCGATCATGGCAGGGTGGCGTCTCGCAACTTCGCCTGTCTATCGTGATGCGCCAGCGGCCCTGGTGCGGACGCCCATAGTTCTTGCGCGCCAAGCCGTACCAAGCCCGAGCGCCCGCGGCATCCTCGGCGGCGCCGAGACCACAGGGGAGCTGCATGCCCGCGAAGACGAGCAGTCGCCGATCGAGCGCGTCCTCGGGCTACGACTTCGCCGAGGGCGAGCACGAATTCGACGGCAGCCGCGGGTCGCGGGCCAGTCACGGGCTGGCCAAGAAGAAGAAGCGCAAGAAGGTCCGCAGCCCGCTGTGGGCGAAGCTGACCGCGACGCTGGGCGTACTCGTCGCGCTTTCAGGGTTCGGCGGGGTCGCCGCGGCCAAGACGATCATGGGTGACCTGGCCGGCTCCATCGAGGTCGCCGACACGGGCGAGGGTGCGACCCAGCAGAAGCAGGATGCCGGCACCGCGCTGAAGGGCCCGATCGATCTGCTGATGCTCGGCCTGGATACCCGGCAGGGCTGGGCCGAGAACACCTCCCGAGCCGACACGATCATCATCCTGCACATTCCGGCCACGCACGATCAGGCGTACCTGATCTCCATTCCGCGCGACGCCGAGGTGCCGATCCCGAGCTGGAGCAAGTCCGGCTTCAACGGCACGGCGTACGACAAGATCAATGCGGCGTACTACTTCGGCTCGCAGCGCAACCAGGGCTGGGCCGGCGGGGCGGGCCTGATGAAGAAGACGGTCGGCCAGCTGACCGGCATCAAGTTCGACGGCGTCGTGGTGATCGACTTCGGCGGCTTCCGGAACGTGATCAGCTCGCTCGGCGGCGTCCACATGTGCGTCGAGCGCGACACGTGGTCCAGCCACTACATCGTCAAGAACGGCAAGCCGCAGTACTACACCTACCCCGGCGACCACAAGCTGTCCAACAGCTGGATCCACAAGAAGGGCTGCCGCAACATGGCGGCGTGGGAAGCGCTGGACTACTCCCGCCAGCGCTACGGCCTGCCCAACAGCGACTACGACCGCCAGCGCCACCAGCAGCAGCTGCTGCGGGCGATGGCGAAGAAGGCGACTAGCGCCGGCATCATCACCAACCCGCTGCGGGTCACCGATCTGATCAAGGCGGCCGGGTCGTCGCTGAAGATGGACACCGGCGGCGTACCGGTGGACGACTTCATCTTCACCCTCAAGGCCCTGGCCGGCTCGGACCTGGTCGCGCTGAAGACGAATTCGGGCACGTACTCGCGGTCGTCGGTGGGCACCGGTGAGGGCCTCAATGCGGCGACCCAGGAGATGTTCACGGCCGCCCGCGAGGACCGGCTGGGCGAGTTCATCATGGACAACCCGCAGTACCTCATCAGCGACAAGATGCCGTCCGCGAAGTAGCGCACCGCCGTCATTGCCCCCAAAGGCCGCCGTTGCGCCGGAAGTCCGCCGTCGCGCCGGAAGGTCGGCCAACCGGATAAAAGTCCGGATTTCCCCACTACCCTCCCCTAATGTGAACGCGAGGCTCATCCGAGCCGGGAGAGGGTGCCCCGTGTCGCGTTCCGACCGTCTGCTGAGCAGGTGGCGGTTGATCGTGGCCTCGGCCGTGATCCTCACCCTGGTGCTCCTGCTCGGCGGGGCGATCACGGCCCGCGCGCTCATCCATCGCTACGAAGGCAGCGTCGCGCGTGCCGAATTGCTCGACTCCTCGGCGCGTAGCGGCGCGTCGCCGGGCGTACGCCCATCGCTGCGGGGACCGCTGAATTATCTGCTCATCGGCTCGGACAAGCGGGCCGGCGATCCGGAGGCGGGGCAGCGGTCGGACACGATCATCATCGCGCAGGCGGATCGGGATTTGTCGCACGTCTTCCTCGTCTCCATACCGCGCGACTTGATGGTGGACATTCCCCACTACCGACCGGCCGGGTTCGGCGGCGCCACCGACAAGATCAATGCGGCCTTTGAGTACGGCGGCGGCGGGGAGCACGGCGTACAGCTGCTGTCGGCCACGCTCACCCGGCTGACCGGGCTGAAGTTCGACGGTGCGGCGATCATCGAGTTCTCCGGCTTCCGGCGGGTCATCGATCTGCTCGGCGGCGTACAGATGTGCGTCGACCACAAGGTCCGCTCGATCCACACCGACCGGCTCTACAAGGTCGGCTGCCGGCGCATGAACGGCGCCGACGCCCTGGACTACTCCCGCCAGCGCTACGGGCTGCCCGACGGCGACTACGACCGGCAGCGCCATCAGCAGCAGCTGCTGAAGGCGATCTTCCAGCGGGCCGGGGACGCCGGCCTGGCCAGCAACCCGTTCCACGTCGACGAGCTGCTGCGGGCGGTCGGCCAATCGCTGACCGTCGACACCGGCGGGGCGTCCCTCACCGATCTGGTCATCGCGCTGCGCCGGCTCGGCCCCGGCGACCTGACCGGCATCCGCGTACCGAGCTATCCGGGAATGGTCGACGACATCTCGTACGTCTTCCTTGAGGACGGCGCCGAGGACCTGTTCACCGCGGCTCGCGCGGTCGAGCTGTCCCGGTGGGCGGCCGCACACCCGCAATGGGTGAACAACCTCTGAGGGCTACCCTGGATCGGTGCAGATTCCCACCATCCTGGCCGACCAGGTGCCGGCCGAGGCGTACCTGCTGGACGTCCGCGAACCCGACGAGTGGGTCGCCGGACACGCGCCGGGCGCCACGCACCTGCCTCTCATGGACATTCCGGCCCGGCTCGAAGAGGTGCCGCGCGACGGCGACGTCGTCGTGGTGTGCCGCATGGGCGGCCGGTCCGCGCAGGCGGTCGCCTACCTCTTGCAGAACGGCTACGACAACGTCGTGAACCTCGACGGCGGCATGCGGGACTGGGCGGCTGCGGGCAAGCCGATGGTCAGCGAGGACGGCCAGCCCGCCCGCGTCCTGTAATGCCGGCAACCGCACCAATGCCGGCGACCGCACCAATGCCGGCAGCCGGACCGCTGGTCATCGCGCACCGGGGTGCTTCGTCGGCGTACCCGGAGCACTCGCGCCCGGCGTACGAGAAGGCGCTGAAGGACGGGGCCGACGGCCTGGAGTGTGACGTGCGGCTCAGCCGCGACGGGCATCTGGTCCTGCTCCATGACCGGACCTTGGATCGCACGAGCGACCAGCGCGGTCCGGTGTCGCAGCGGTCGCTGGCGCAGCTGCGCGAGATCGACTTCGCCGGCGAGGCGATCCTGACCCTCGACGAGCTGATCGACCTCGCCGGCGGCGCGGGCCGGCCGGTGCGGCTGCTGGTGGAGACCAAGCACCCCAACCGGTACGGCAAGGCGGTCGAGCAGCGGCTGCTGGCGCTCCTGCGCAAGCGCGGGCTCGACCGGCCCCGCGACGGCGATCTGGTCCGCGTGACCGTCATGTCCTTCTCACCCCTGGCGGTACGCCGGGTACGCGCCCTGGCGCCGAGCCTGCCCCGGGTGCAGCTGATGGATCTGATCCCGCCCGGATTGAAGCCGAGCCGCCTGCCGTTCGGCGCCCGCATCGCCGGCCCCGGCCTGGAGCTGGTACGCCGCCGCCCGGACCTGGTACGCCGCCTGAAGGCGCGCGGCAACGACGTCTACGTGTGGACGGTCAACGAGCCGTCCGATGTGGACCTGATGCTGCGGCTCGGCGTCGATGCGATCATCACCGACCGCCCCGCCGAGGTACGGGCTCACCTTGAGCGGGTGGTCTGACACTAGACACGGACGTGTGGACCCACGCATCCGGCCGCCCACCGAAGACGGCCAAGATCCGCAGGCCGCGGGCATGAGGATCTCTGGGCGTCCGCAGTGTGGCTAAAAGGACGGCTGCCAGCCCTCGCCTTAGGCGAGGGCCAGCGATACTGTCTATGCCCGTGAGGCCACGATCACGGGCGCTGGTGGCCGGGGTCACCGCCATGCTGGAGAAGATCAACTCCGGAGGCACCGGCCTAACGGCGATCGGCCAGTTGCTGGACGACGTGCAGACGGCGCTGGGCGCCGTCGGCGCGGCCGCCTCCGAGTATGTGGACACCGAGGGCCGCGTGATCGCGGCGACGGGCATCGTGGCGCCGTTCGTCGGCATGCGGTTCGACGGGTCCACCAATCTGTCGTTCGCGGTGAAGGCCGGTCCGGGCGTGCACGCGTACGACGTCCGCGAGATCCAGCCGATGGCCTCCCAGCACCTCATGAGCTTCGGCGTGAAGCGGCTGCTGGTGGCCGGGGCCGAAGCCGACGGCGAGGTGGTCTGCTCGGTCACGACCGTCTTCGACGATGCCCAGCTCGGGGAGCCGGACGAGGAATCCGCGATCATGCGTATGGCCGCGGCGGTCGTCGCCCACCTCTACACCGACCGTGTCGGCCTGCCGGTGCTCGGCGGCGGCTCCGATTCGCCCGTCCGCGGACCGGGCCGCCGCGACGTGTCGGAGCGGTCGCTGTTCGTCGCCATGGCCAGCCACGAGCTGCGTACGCCGGTCACCGTGATCAAGGGGTACGCCGACACGCTGACCGATCACTGGGACGCTCTCGACACCAGCTCGAAACTGGAGGCCGTACGCGTCATGGGCCAGCGCGCCGGCGAGCTGGCCCGGCTGGTGGACCGGCTGCTGACGAGCGCGGTCGGCGCCGACGGGGATCGCGAGCCGGCCTCGTTCGATCTCATCGCGTCGCTGCGGGCGGCCACCGGCGAGCTGCCGGCCAACCTGCGCCGCCGCCTGGCCGTGGCGCTGCCGGCCGACCTTCCGCCGGCGTCGGGCAACCGGGCCGACATTCAGACCGTGCTCACCGAGCTGGTGATCAATGCCGACAAGTACTCGGCGTCGGCCGAGCCCATCACCCTGACGGCCGGGTCGGACGGCCATACCGTCTACTTCCGGGTGTCCGACCGGGGAATCGGCGTACGACCCGATGAAGTCGAATTGGCGTTCGCGCGCTACTGGCAGGGTGACGACCATGGCGCGACGCGCCGGCCGGGTGTCGGATTGGGTCTGTACCTTGTCCGAAAGACTATTGAACGACAAAACGGTTGGGTGAGCTTACGTCCACGAGATGGGGGAGGTACCGTCGCAGAGGTACGGCTGCCGCGAGGGGACCTCAGCGGGTCCGGGGAGGCATGAGCGTGACGATGGCTGTCGCTGAACGGGCCTGGTGCGTGGTGGTGCCGCATCACGCTCGTGGAGCTCAGCAGGCACGTCATCGGCTCGCGGCCGAGCTGGCCGGGGTGCTGCCCCCGCCGCTGCTGGCCGATGTCGTCGCGGTCGTCGCCGAACTCGTCGGCAACTCCATCCGCCACGCCGGACCGTTGCCCGGCGGTGTCGTTCGCGTCGCTTGGCGCGTACGCGGAAATGCCGTCGAGGTACGCGTGACCGACGGCGGCGCGGCGGAGATCCCGAGCCCGCGGGAGGCCGGCCCGGAGGAGCTGGACGGGCGCGGCCTGACCATCGTGCAAGCGCTCGCCGACCGCTGGGGCGTGGAGCGGGACGGCCTCGGCCAGAGTGTGTGGGCCGAACTTTCGTAGGATGATCGGGTGACTGCGCGTATCCCGAACGTTCTTGCCTCGCGTTACGCCTCGGCCGCGATGGTCGGCATCTGGGCCGCCGAGGAGAAGATCCGGGCGGAGCGGCGGCTGTGGCTGGCGGTACTCAAGGCGCAAAGGGATCTCGGCGTCGCCGTGCCCGACGGCGTGGTCGAGGCGTACGAGCGGGTCCTTGACGACGTGGACCTAGCGTCGATCGCGGCGCGGGAGCGGGTCACGCGCCATGACGTGAAGGCGCGGATCGAGGAGTTCAGCGCGCTCGCCGGGCACGAGCACATCCACAAGGGAATGACGTCGCGCGACCTGACCGAGAACGTCGAGCAGCTGCAGATCCGGGACTCGCTGCGGCTGATCCGGGATCGGATGGTCGCCGCGCTGGCCCAGCTGGGCGCGCTGGCCATTCGCTATGACGAGCTGGTGATGACCGGCCGGTCGCATAACGTCGCGGCCCAGGCGACAACGCTCGGCAAGCGGTTCGCCAGCGCGGCCCAGGAGATGCTGATCGCCTTCGAGCGGATCGAGGAGTTACTGGAGCGGTATCCGCTGCGCGGCATCAAGGGCCCGGTCGGTACCGCCGCCGATCAGCTCGACCTGCTCGACGGCGACGCCACCAAGCTGGCGGACCTGGAGCGCCGCGTCGCCTCGCATCTCGGTTTCACGCGGGTGCTGACCAGCGTCGGCCAGATCTACCCCCGCTCGCTCGACTTCGACGTGCTGTCGGCGCTGGCTCAGGCGGCGGCCGGGCCGTCCTCGCTCGCGACCACGATCCGGCTGATGGTCGGGCAGGAGCTGGCGACCGAGGGGTTCCAGCCCGGTCAGGTCGGCTCGTCGGCCATGCCGCACAAGATGAACACCCGCTCCAGCGAGCGGATCAACGGGCTGGCCGTGATCGTACGCGGCTACCTGTCGATGGCCGGCGAACTCGCCGGTGATCAGTGGAACGAGGGCGACGTCTCCTGCTCGGTCGTACGCCGGGTGGCGCTGCCGGACGCCTTCTTCGCCCTCGACGGTCTGTTCGAGACGCTGCTGACGGTGCTGGACGAGTTCGGGGCGTACCCGGCGGTGATCGATCGCGAGCTGGAGCGCTTCCTGCCGTTCCTGGCTACTACCAAGGTTCTGGTCGCGGCGGTGCGTAAGGGCGTCGGCCGGGAGACGGCGCACGAGGTGATCAAGGAGCATGCCGTAGCCGTCGCGTTGGACATGCGCGAGCGCGGCCTGGCCGCCAACGATCTGCTCGACCGCTTGGCCGCCGATGCGCGGCTGGCTCTGAGCCGGGCCGAGATCGATGCTCTCGTCAAGGACCGGGCCGCCTTCGTCGGCGCCGCCACCGCTCAGGTCGCGGACATCGCCCAGCAGATCGCGGCGATCGTCGAGCGCCATCCGCAGGCCGCGGCGTACACGCCGGGTGCGATTCTGTGAGCGAGTGGCTGACCGCGTTCCTGACCGCGTTCATCCTCATCGTCCCGGTCGAGCTGCCCGACAAGACGTTCGTCGCGACGCTCGTCCTGAGTACCCGCTACCGGGCCCTGCCGACGTGGATCGGCGTCAGTGCGGCGTTCGCCGTGCAGTGCGCGGTCGCGGTCAGCGCCGGAGCACTGATCTCGAAGCTGCCCAAGACTCCGGTGGAACTCTTCGCCGCGCTGATGTTCCTCATCGGCGCAGTGGTGCTGTTCCGGGGCGCCCGCGAGGCCGATCAGGAGGAGGCCGAGGCGGAGGAGGAGTACAACCGCAAGATCACGGATACTCGCACCGGCTGGCGAGCGGTCACGGCGAGCTTCCTCATCCTCTTCGCGGCCGAGTGGGGCGACCTGTCGCAGATCATGACGGCCACGCTGGTCGCCCGGGGTGGCCATCCGCTCGCCGTCGGCCTCGGCGCGTGGGTCGCGCTCGCCTCGGTCGCCGGCGCGGCCGTGCTGCTGGGCCGGTGGCTGCTCAAGCGCGTACGGCTCTCGGTCATCCGCTACATCGGGTCCTCGGTCTGTGCGATCCTCGCCACACTCACGCTCGTCTCTGCCCTATAAGATCCACTCGTACGCCCACCGCGTGCAGGCCGACTCCAGAACGGCACATAGCGGCAGGTAGGCTGATCGCGAACCCACGAGAGATTCTGAGGAGAACCGCCGTGGCTCGCGTCGTGGTAGACGTCATGCTCAAGCCCGAAATTCTCGACCCGCAGGGGCAGGCGGTCGCCAACGCTCTGCCCCGCCTAGGCGTCAGCGACGTCGCCTCGGTACGCATCGGCCGGCGAGTGGAGATCGAATTCTCCGGCGCAGCCGATCTCGACCGTGCCCGGGAGATCGCCGACAAGCTGCTGGCGAACCCGGTCATCGAGGACTACGTGGTGCGGGAAGAGCAGTGAAGATCGGTGTCGTGACCTTCCCCGGGTCGCTGGATGACGGGGACGCGGCCCGAGCCGCGCGGTACGCCGGCGCCGAGGCCGTACGCCTCTGGCACGCCGATCCTGAGCTGCACGGCGTCGACGCCGTGGTGCTGCCGGGCGGCTTCTCCTACGGTGATTACTTGCGCTGCGGCGCGATCGCCCGGTTCGCGCCGGTGATGGAGAGCATCGCCAAGGCCGCCGCCGACGGGCTGCCGGTGCTCGGCATCTGCAACGGCTTCCAGATCCTGTGCGAGGCACACCTGCTGCCCGGTGCACTGACCCGCAACCAGCACCTGCACTTCCGCAACCGCGATCAGCGGGTGCGCGTACTCACGCCGCAGACCGCGTGGACCCGCGACTTCGCCGAAGGCCAGGAGATCGTGATCCCGGTCAAGAACGGCGAGGGCTGTTATGTCGGATCCGAGGAGCTGCTGGACCAGCTGGAAGCGGACGGCCAGATCGTCGCCCGCTACGTCGGGGAGAACCCCAACGGCTCGATGCGCGACATCGCCGCGATCCGCAACGAGGCCGGCAACGTGGTCGGCATCATGCCGCACCCGGAGCACGCCATCGACCTGCTGACCGGTCCGTCCGTGGACGGCCTCGGCTTCTTCACGTCGGTGCTCAAGGCGTTCACCGGCACCAACGGCTCCGCCACCGAGTCGGTGGAGCCCGCGGCGCTGGCGAGTGACGCGCCGGTCGTACCGTCGGCGCTGACGCTGCCCGAGGTGCCGGGCGCCTCGTCCGCTTCGGCGCCGGAGGAAGGGTCCGCATGAGCGCGCATTTCGACACCGTGGAGCAGGCCCTCGCGCGGCCCAGCGACGAGCAGCCGTACAAGGAACTCGGCCTGCAGGACGACGAGTACCAGCGGATCCGCCAGATCTTGGACCGCCGGCCGACCGAGTCCGAGCTGGCGATGTACTCGATCATGTGGAGCGAGCACTGCTCCTACAAGTCGAGCAAGATCCACCTGCGCCAGTTCGGCGAGAAGAAGCCGGTGAGCGACCGGATCCTGGCCGGCATCGGCGAGAACGCCGGCGTGGTGCAGATCTCCGACACGCTGGCCGTGACCTTCAAGGTCGAGTCGCACAACCATCCGTCCTATGTGGAGCCGTACCAAGGTGCGGCGACCGGTGTCGGCGGGATCGTCCGCGACATCCTGGCCATGGGCGCCCGCCCGGTCGCGGTGATGGATCCGCTGCGCTTCGGCGCGGCCGACCACCCCGACACCGCCCGGGTCCTGCCCGGCGTGGTGGCCGGCATCGGCGGCTACGGCAACTGCCTGGGCCTGCCCAACGTCGGCGGCGAGGTCGTCTTCGACCCGTCGTACCAGGGCAACCCGCTGGTCAACGCGTTGTGCGTGGGCGTACTGCCGGTGGATCGGCTGCAGCGCAAGGAAGCCGCCGGGCCGGGCAACATCGTCGTGCTCATGGGGGCCAAGACCGGCCGCGACGGCATCGGCGGCGTCTCGGTCCTGGCCAGCGCGACCTTCGACGACGCCTCCGACCAGCGCCGCCCGTCGGTGCAGGTCGGCGACCCGTTCATGGAGAAGCTGCTGATCGAAAGCTGCCTGGAGCTGTACGCCGCGGATCTCATCGTCGGCGTACAGGACCTCGGCGGGGCGGGCCTTACGTGTGCGCTCACCGAAACCAGTGCGGCCGCCGGCACCGGCATGGACGTGCAGCTCGACCTCGTGCCGCTGCGCGAGCCCTCAATGGCGCCGCACGAGGTGCTGGCCAGCGAGTCGCAGGAGCGCATGCTGCTGGTCGTCGAGCCGGCCAAGCTCAACACCGTCCTCGGCATCGCCCAGATGTGGGGCGTCCAGGCCACCCCGATCGGCGTCGTGACCGCGCCCGAGCCGGGCCAGCCGAGCGGCCGCCTGCGCGTCCAGTGGCGCGGCGAGATCGTCGTGGACGTGCCGCCGGGCAGCCTGGTCGACGACGGCCCGGTGTACGCCCGCCCGCTCAAGGAGCCCAACGACCTGCCGCTGCTGCAGGCCGACCGGGCCGAGACGCTGCCCAAGCCGGCCACCGGCGACGAGCTGCGAGTACTGCTCCTGCGGATGATCGCCTCGCCGAACCTGTGCGACAAGACCTGGGTGACCGAGCAGTACGACCGCTATGTGCTGGGCAACACGGTCCTGGCCCAGCCCGAGGACGCGGGCCTGGTCCGCATCGACGAGCACACCGGGCTCGGTGTGGCGATCTCCCTCGACGGCAACTCCCGGTACGCCCGCCTCGATCCGTACGCCGGCGCCCAGCTGGCCCTGGCGGAGGCGTACCGCAACGTGGCCGTCACCGGTGCCGAACCGGTCGCCGTGACCAACTGCATGAACTTCGGTTCCCCCGAAGACCCGGCGGTCATGTGGCAGTTCGCCGAGGCCGTACGCGGCCTGGCCGACGGCTGCCTCGAACTCGGCATCCCGGTCACCGGCGGCAACGTCAGCTTCTACAACCAGACCGGTGCGGCGGCCATCCACCCGACGCCGATCGTCGGCGTCCTCGGCGTACACGAGGATGTGACGCAGCGCGTACCGATGGGCTTCTCGGCGCAGAAGGACATCCTGTTCCTCCTCGGCGAGACGCGGGTGGAGCTGTCCGGGTCGGAGTGGGCCTGGACCGAGCACGAGCACCTCGGCGGCACCCCGCCCGCGGTGGACCTGCATGCCGAGCGGCGCCTCGGCGAGGCGATGGCGTACGCCGCGTCGCACGGCCTGATCCGCTCGGCGCACGACCTTTCCGATGGCGGCCTCGCGCAGGCGCTGGTCGAGTCGTGCCTGCGGCGCGGCTACGGTGCCGCGGTCGAGGTGCCCGCCGACTGGGAGGCCGGAACCGGGCCGTTCGCGTACCTGTTCTCGGAGTCGGCCGGGCGCGTTCTCGCGGCCGTACCGCCGGGGCACGAGAAGGCGTTCGCGCTGCTGTGCGAGGAGCGCCAGGTGCCGGTCACGCGGATCGGCACCGTCGCCGGCGAGGGCGACGACCTCACCGTGGCCGGCCAGTTCGGCGTCGGCCTCGACGAGCTGCGCGAGGCTTGGTCCGGCACGCTGCCGCGCTTGTTCGGCTCGACGATCGCAACCAACGTCGTCCAGGAGTGACCACAACCTAGAGCCGCGCGGGTGGGCGGCACCTTGGGGGCTACGGCTCCAGCCAGATTCCGCTCGTGAGGAAGTGGCGGCAGGTCGCCTCGTAGGGCTTGAGATCCAGGCCGGCGGCGTGGACCCACTCGTCGGAGTAGTACGTGTTGGCGTACCGCTCGCCGCCGTCGCACAGCAGCGTCACGACCGATCCGGTCTCGCCGGCCGTCACCATCCGCGAGATCAGCGCGAACGCGCCCCACAGGTTCGTACCGGTCGATCCGCCCACGCGCCGGCCCAGCCGCTCCGAGCCGATCCGCATCGCGGCCAGCGAGCCGGCGTCCGGCACGGCCATCATCCGGTCCACCACCGACGGCTGGAAGGACGCCTCGACGCGGGGCCGCCCGATGCCCTCGATGCGCGAACCCTTGCCGGTGGTCACCGACCAGTCCGCGGTACGCCAGGCGCTGTAGAACGCCGAGTTCTCCGGGTCGACGACGCAGATCTTCGTGCAGTGGCGCTGATACCGCACATAGCGGCCGATGGTCGCCGAGGTGCCGCCGGTACCCGCGCCGACCACGATCCAGGCCGGCACCGGGTGCCGCTCCAGCTCCATCTGCTGGAAGATCGACTCCGCGATGTTGTTGTTGCCGCGCCAGTCCGTCGCGCGTTCGGCGTACGTGAACTGGTCCATGTAGTGGCCGCCGCGGTCGTCGGCCAGCCATCGGGCCTCCAGCACCACCTTCGACGGATCTTCCACCAGGTGGCACTGTCCACCGTGGAACTCAATCAGGGCGATCTTCTCTTTGCTGGTGGAAGCGGGCATAACCGCGATGAACGGCAACCCCAGCATCCGGGCGAAGTACGCCTCGCTGACCGCGGTCGACCCCGACGACGCCTCCACGACCGTCGTGCCTGGGCGTATCCAGCCGTTGCACAGGGCGTACAAGAAAAGTGAGCGGGCCAGGCGGTGCTTGAGCGAGCCGGTGGGGTGGACGGACTCGTCCTTGAGGTAGAGGTCGACGCCCCACGCGGCCGGCAGCGGGAAGGGGAGCAGATGGGTGTCGGCGGACCGGTTGGAATCGGCGGCGACCTTGCCGATCGCCTCGGTCACCCACTCGCGGTCGCTGTCCACACACCGATCTAGCTGCTCCATGCCGGTCAGCGTATCCGGGCATCCAAGCATGGGCGGAGCGCGGTTGCCTACCGCACATTTCAGGCCAACTTCCCCCGAAGTACGACCGCATACGGCAATATACGAAGGAGGTTCGCAAATCGTACAGAGCCTGCAGAGTAAAAGGTACGAAACCGTATTTTTCAGGGATAACTATCTCTGGCGGTGCTCTAATGGACTTACGTCCACGCGCCGGCCCGGCGAACGTTCGCGGGTCTCGCGCTGACGCTAGGAGGTGGGTGTGGACACGGGAGATCGCCTGCTGACACCGGGAGAGGTGGCGGCGTTGTTCCGGGTGGACCCGAAGACGGTGACGCGGTGGGCGGCGGCCGGCCGGATCGGCAGCATCCGGACGCCCGGCGGGCACCGCCGGTTCCGCGAATCCGAGGTGCGCGCCCTCCTCGAAGGCGAGGGCGAGTTCGCCGAGGCCGCGGGAGCCGCCGGGGCACACCCGGGAGGCGGGCACCTCGGGGACCCCTACGAACGGCGTCCCTCGTACTGACCCGGGCCGCAAGCCGCAATCCTGACCCGCGCCGCTGGGGCCGTCCCGGCGGCGCGGCCCTGTCTTCCAGTCCCTGATCGGTCCCGAGCGGCGGGTGCGGACCGCAGGATGTGGGCCGCTGATGCCCGGTGTTACACCACTTGCGGGGGAATCGAAGTGCCGCAGGCAAAAGAGCCGAAAGCCCAGTCGGCAAAGCCGGCTCGAAGCCGTACTCTGCGTGTGCGGGCAATTCCCTTCTCATCCGGGCATAACCCGCCTCGCACTCCCCCTCACGTGCGTGAAGACAACGGGATGGTGATGGTCGCGCATGCCCGCCAACCGCCGTGCCGCCCAACTCCAGGAAGGTACGTGCGAGGCCATCGCCGGGTCCGTACGCCAGCACCTGCCGCCCGGCGGCTACCGCGACTTCGTGCTGTGGGCCCTGTCGACCGACAATCCCCGCCGCCCCGATTACCTCCAGATGACCGGTCTCACGCAGCTCGTCACCATGAACGTGACGCTGCTCGGCGGGCTCATCGACGCCGAGGCCTGGCCGACCGTGCGGCGGTACCTGGAGCTGATGAACGCGTACCAGTTCTTCGAGACGATCACTGACAACGTGGCCATGGGCTTGGGTGCGCCCAGCCTCACCATCTCGGCCCTCGAACGCCTGGAAGTGATCACCGCGCTCAACCGGGCCATGCTTCAGGCGCTCGCTCCCGGGCGTACCGAGCCGGCGGTCCTGCTCCTCAGCGGCGCACCTCGCCAGGCCGCCCGCCGCGCGTCCGCGTTCGACCTGAGCCTCGCGACCACCAAGTACGCCGGCATCGCCGAGGAGTACGCCCGCCATCAAGTACACGCCGGCGCGGAACCGGACGTCCCCGACATCGAGTACGGCCTGTGGGCGGCGCTCGTCGCCAACGTCGAGACCTGCCGCGAGGTCGCTCAGGCGCTCGACGCCAACCCGGTCGGCCCGCTCGTGCGCGACGGACTCATCTGCCGCTACCGCGCGGTCGATCGCAGCCTGCGCGGCCAAGCCCTGTCCCGCATGGAGCTGGCGATGCTGGGCGCGCAGACCATCCTCGTCGTGCCTACGCTGGCGTACGGCATGGGCGTCCTGGCCATCGCCGGTGCGACCATCCCCGAGTTGCAGTCCGTCCTGGCCGACGGCAGCCTCGCGGACGTCCTGTTCGACGCGGCTCTGCTGGTCCGATTACAGAACGACGTCGGAACGAAGCTGCTGACGATGCCGCCCGACGAGCAGGCCGCGCTGATCGAGCGGCTGACCCGCCGAGCCGTGCAGCGCCACCTGGTCGAAGCGGTCGACGCCCTCGCGTTGCTGGTCGAGGAGTCCGGGGCCGAGATCGCGCTGACCCGGCTGCATAAGGACATCATCAAGGAGGAGTTCAACGTCGTCCTTTGGCATGCCCGGCGGGCCGCTGACGCCGGCAGCGCCCTGCGCGCCTTCGCCGACAGCCTGGACTACATGAGCACCCTGTACGTCCGGCACACACGCCGGCTCGGGGCCGGCCTGGCAACGCTGGACGACCGCCTCGGCGACCGGAGGATGAGTACGGTGATCGAGCGGTTCGTCCGCTTCCACGAGCGCATGTACTCGCACCGCTTCACCGAGCGCATCGGCGAATACGCCATCTGACCCGGGGCCGCGTCCTACTGGGGGGCCGGGTTTTACTGGGGGACTGCGTCGCGCAGTGTGCCGAAGTACCGCCGCGCGAGTACGCGCAGCACCGGCGCGAACATCGGCCCCAGGAGCCTGAGCGGGCCGGCCGCCTCGACCTGAGCCGTCATCGTGAACCGCGTCCGGGCCGGGCCGAGTTCGGTCAGCTCGTAGGTGGCGGTGAACGGTGTCTTCGACTCCAGCGACCGGTAGACCATCCGCTTCGGCGGATCGACCTCCAGCACCTGCAGCCGGGCCGGGAACCGCAGCCCGAGAAGCCGGGTGTCCTGAAGGTACTCCGACCCCGGCCCGCCGTCGCCGGTCAAGCGCTCGGCCGTGATCACACCACGCCACCAGTACTTGTCGTTGCGCAGATCGGCGACGTAGGCGTACACCGCGTCGATCGGGCGGTGCACCTCCACCGTTGCGATCACCGTCACCACGCCGTCACCTTATGCGCGGGCGCGGGCCGGCGATGATCGGCCGATAGGCTGAACGCGTGGAGCCGCACCGCAAGCCGTGGATCGTCGGCGTATCGGGAGCCTCCGGTACGCCCTACGCCGCCGCGGTCCTACGCGGCCTGTTCGCCGCCGGCCAGCCCGTCGACCTCATCGTGTCGCGGGCGGCCCGGCTGACCCTGCTCGACGAGACGGGCAGTCCCTTCCGCGACGGGCACTGGCGGGAGGATCTGGCCAAGTGGCTTGGTGTCGCCCCCGAAGAAGGGCCCGTGGACGGCGATGTGCGGTACTGGCCGGCCGGGGATCTGGCCGCCGGACCGAGCAGCGGCTCGTATCCGGCCCGCGGCATGATCGTCGTACCCGCGTCGACCGCGGCCTGCGCGGGGATCGCGCTCGGCCTGTCCAAAGACCTGCTCCAGCGGGCCGCCGAGGTCAACCTCAAGGAACGCCGCCGGGTCGTCATCGTGCCGCGCGAGACCCCGGTGACCCGATCGCACCTGCTGCACCTCGTCGAACTCATCGACGCCGGGGCCGTCGTGCTGCCGGCCAGCCCCGGCTTCTACGGCTCGGGAGCCAACGCGACCGCAGCACAGCTCATCGACTTCGTCGCCGGCAAGGTGCTCGACGCGGCGGGCGTACCGCACGCCTTGCTCACCCGCTGGACCGGCGAAATCGGCACCCGCTGACCGGCCTATTCGACGAGAGCGAGCCTATCGACGAGGGCGGGCTATTGGACGAGAGCTAAGCCGGCGAAGAGGAACAGGGCGATCCCGACGAAGCCGTTGGAGGTGAAGAACGCCCGGTTCACCTTCGACAGATCGGTCGGCGTGACGATCCGGTGCTGGTATACGAACGCGACGGCGGTCAGCGCCAGGCCGATCCACCACGCCCAGCCGTACCCCACCCACAATCCGAAGGCGACGAAGAGCACGAAGGTCACCAGGTGGGTGATCGTCGAGACGGTCAGCGCAGCCCGGATGCCGTAGCGGGCGGGAACACTGCGTACGCCGATCTGCCGGTCGATTTCGGCGTCCTGGCAGGCGTAGATGAGGTCGAAGCCGCCGATCCACAACCCGACCGCCGCGCCGAGCAGCCACGCGGGTCCGCTGCCGGCCAGGGTTCCGGTGACGGCCACCCAGCCGCCGATCGGGCCGACCGCTTGGGCGATCGCCAGTACCGCGTGCGGAAAGTCGGTGAAGCGCTTGGCGTACGGGTAAACGATCAGCGGGGCGACCGCGAGCGGCGACAGGACCAGACACAGCGGGTTGAGCAGCGCCGCTGCCCCCAAGAAGACGGCCAGAGCGATCGCCGCGCCGGTCCAGGCCGTGCGCAGGCTCACCTTCCCGGTCACCAGCTCCCTTTGCGCGGTACGCGGATTGCGCGCATCGATATGCCGGTCGATGATCCGGTTGGCGGCCATCGCGAAGGTCCGGGCACCCACCATGGCGACCGTGATGAGGAGCAGGGTGACGAGGTCGAAGCCGGTCGTGCGATCCATGGCCGTGAGCGCCGACAGGTACGCGAACGGCAGCGCGAAGACCGAGTGCTCGATCGCGACGAGCCGCAGGAACGCCTTCACAGCCCGTACTCCTTCCAGCGCTTGGTGACCTTGGCGACGACATCGGGGGACATGACGGCCTCATCCGGCCAGCCGCGGTGGTAGCCCTCGCTCGGCAGTTTGCGGGTCGCGTCGATGCCCGCCTTGCCGCCCCAGAACTGTTGGTACGACGCGTGATCGAGGTGATCGACGGGGCCCTGGGTGACGACGAGGTCGTGGGCGTAGTCGACGTTGCCGAACGCGCGGAACGCCACCTCGGGCAGGTCGCGGGGGTCGCAGTCGGCGTCGACGATCACGATCAGCTTGGTCAGCGACAGCAGGTGGGCCCCCCAGATCGCGCTCATCACCTTCTGGGCGTGCTTGGGGTAGCGCTTGCGGATGGAGACGACCAGACAGTTGTGGAACACGCCCGGCTCGGGCATGTGCATGTCCACGATGTCCGGCACCAGCATCTTGATCAGGGGCAGGAAGATGCGCTCGGTGGCGTGGCCGATCGGGCCGTCCTCCTGCGGCGGCTTGCTGGTGACGATCGAGTGGTAGATCGGCTCGCGCTGCATCGTCATCGCCTCGACGTGCAGCACCGGGAACGGCTCGACGGGCGTGTAGAAGCCAGTGTGGTCACCGAAGGGGCCTTCCGGGTGGCGCTCGCCCGGCTCCACATAGCCTTCCAGCACGACCTGGGCGTGGGCGGGCACTCGCAGCGGCACGGTCAGGCAGTCGACCATTTCGACCCGTTCACCGCGAAGGAAGCCGGCGAAAAGGTATTCGTCGATGTCGGACGGCAGCGGCGCGGAGGCGGCGTACGAGACGACCGGGTCGCAACCGAATGCGATGGCGACCGGCAGCCGCTGCCCAAGCCGCTCGGCGACGGCGTGGTGCGCGGTCGAATCCTTGTGAATCTGCCAGTGCATGCCGAGCGTGTTGCGCGAGTGCTGCTGCAAGCGGTAAAGACCGAGGTTGCGCTGGCCGGTCTCGGGGTGCTTGGTGTGCGTCAGACCGTAGTTGTGGAAGATCCCGCCGTCCTGCGGCCACGTCACCAGGCCGGGCAGCAGGTTCAGGTCGACGTCGGGTCCCTTGAGGACGCGGTCCTGGCAGGGCGCCGAGCGTACCTTCTTCGGCGGCAGGCTCTTGAGCTGCATCACCTTGCCGAGGCCGTCCATGATGCCGGAGAAGCCGACCGGAAGCTGCGGCTTGATCAGATCGCCGATGCGGGCGCCGATCTCGTCGACGTCCGATACGCCCAGCGCCATGGCCATGCGCTTGTGCGTACCGAAGATGTTGATCGCCAGCGGCATGTCACCGCGGGTGGGCCGCTCGAACAGCAGGGCCGGACCCTTCGCCCGGACCGTACGCGTGACGATCTCGCTGATCTCCAGCGTCGGATCGACCGGTGCGGACACGCGGTGCAGCTCGCCCGCCTTCTCCAGGGCGCCGAGGAACTCGCGCAGATCGGTGAAGGGAAAGCGTGGTCCGGCCATGGCGCAATCCTGCCACGCGCCCATGATCCCGTTGAGATCAGGGACAGTCGCCGGCCGGCCAGGTGTCGAACCGGGTCACCCAGTTCACGCAGTACCGCGCCGTCCCACCGCCACCCGTGGCGGGCACTTCGGCCTCCCGCCAATAGATCGGCGTGCCCGTGTCGCGGCGGGCCATGAACCGGGCCGCGGTGAGGTCCAGCGTCGCCGGGCGGGCTTACATGAAGTTCGCGTAAGAACGCTGGCGGTGCTGCGTCACTCGACGCCGGCGTAGCTGTGCAGGCCGGTGAAGAAGAAGTTGACGCCGATGAGGTTCATCATCACCGTGAGCCAGCCGATCACGGCGATCCAGGCGACGACCCGGCGGTTGACGCTCGGAGTGCTGCGGGCGTGCAGGTAGCCGGCGTAGACGATCCAGGAGATGAACGCCCAGGTCTCCTTGGGATCCCAGCCCCAGTAGCGGCCCCAGGCGGCCTCGGCCCAGATCGCACCGGCGCTGACCGCGAAGGTAAAGATCGGGAAGGCGAAGGCGTGCATCCGGAAGGTCAGCCGCTCCATCGCCTCGGCGCTGGGCAGCCGCCCGCCGAGCGTGTACGGGAAGCGCGTGCGGCCCCGGTCGAAGCCGTCGCGGATGAGGAACATCGCGGCCGGTACGAAGCCGGCGAGGAACAGGCCGGACGAGATCACGATCGTGGTGACGTGGACGACGTACCAGTACGACTGCAACGCCGGTACGAGCGGGCTGACCTGGGTATAGAGGACCATGCCGGCGAAGCCGAGCAGCAGCACCTGCACCAGGGTCAGCACGACGCCGAGGCGGCGTACCTGCGGCATCGTGACGGCCATGAAAAGCCAGGCGGCGGCGCCGACGAACGACGCCGAGAGCACGAACTCGTACATGTTGCCCCACGGCATGCGGTGCGCGGCGAGCCCACGGGCGGTGATCGTGCCGAGGTGGGCCAGCACCGCCAGGCCGGTCACCCACAGCGCCCACCGGCCGGCCACCGCTCCCCAGTCCCGCCTGGCCGTCGTTTCGGCCTCGGGTTCGACGACCGGCGGGCCGCCGGCACCGACGAGGACGCTGGCCGCGACGGTCCGCCGCCGGTTGCTCAGCGAGTACTCGGCGGTGTGCAGGATCAGCGCGACGAGGTAGGTCAGGGTCGCGACGACGACCAGCTCATCGGAGAGCGCCGACAGGCTCACGCTCTTCCCCTCCCATGCGTTCGGTCAGGCCCATGCGGTCGATCAGGCCGGTGAACTCTTCGGCGAATCCGGGGTACTCCGAGCGCGCCAAGCCCCCCGCGACAAGCACGGTACGCCCACCCTCCGACGGAATGAGGCGTACCCACACCCGGCGGCGCTTGCCGGTCAGTGACAGCATCAGCCCGGCGAGGAGAAGGGCGACGCTGACCAGCACGATCGGTTCGCCGGGGTCGTGGCGCACAGCGACGGTGATCCACGGCCGGGTGCCCACGAACTCCAGCTTCGAGCCGTCGCCGAGGGTCCAGGACTCGCCCGGTCGCAGGGCCTTGGCCTCGCCGACCGCCGAGAGCCTGCCGGTGGCGATCTGGTTCTGATTGAGCTGGTACACCGAGCTGGGGATGCCGAGATCCAGGCCGAGATCGCCGCGGTAGAGCGTGAGCACCAGCCGCGGGTTGTTCTCGGCCGGGAAGACCGACGACGCCACCGTCCCCGAGTCCGGTGCGGTCGGTACGTAGAGGCCGGCGAAGGCGACCTGCTCGGACGGCGACGTCTGGCCGGTCGCGGGGTCGGCGTTGGCGTCCGGGAAGATCGCCACGCCCTCGCTGGTCAGTGTGGTGTTGTCGATCGGCAGGAACGGCGCGACCGTGGTCTGCGACTGGCCGGCCTTGTCGGTGTACCGCAGGACCGGGGCGTACCCGTGGCCGAGCAGGTAAAGGTTGGCGTCGCCGAGCCGCAGCGGATGGTTCACCGAGAAATCCGCCGTCCGGGCGGCCGCGCCGGATACCGACACCGTGGCGCTGAACGACTTCGGCTGCCCTGTGTCCAAATAGGACGCTCGGAAGCCGGTCATCTCGAAGCAGTATTTCGGCAGGTCGCCCGCGCCGACCCAGGCGCCCGGCCGGTAGTCGTCGAACTGCTGCACCGACGTGCAGAAGGCCTGCTCGGGGCCCTGCACCAGGAGCCGGTTGGCGTGCCAGCCGCCGAACGCGCCGACCGCCACGCCGGCCAGCACGCCGATCAAGGCCGTGTGGAAGACCAGGTTGCCGGTCTCCTTGAGGTAGCCACGCTCGGCCGAGATCGTCGTCGTACCGTCCGGGTGCTCGCGGATCACCCGCCGCCAGCCACGCAGGGCTGCGGCAATCTCCTGAGGTCCGTGCGTTGTCTCGCCGCGGTGATGCGCAGGCAGTCGCTCCAGCCGCTTCGGCGCATCGGGTACGCGCATCAGCAGCGCCCGCGCATGATCACGCGTACGCGGGAGGATGCAGCCGATCAGCGACGTGAACAGCAGCAGGTAGATGGCGGCGAACCAGGGGGAGCGGAAGACATCGAAGCCGCCGAGTTTGTCCAGGACCGGGGCGAGGTCCGGATGCTCCCGGAAGTAACGTGTGACGTTCTCTGGACTGACGCTCTTCTGCGGCAGCACCGAACCGGGTATCGCGGCCAGGGCCAGCAACACCAGCAGGATCAGGGCGGTACGCATGCTGGTCAGCTGCCGCCAGCCGTTGCGGGCCTTGGCTTTCACGAACGCGGCGAGCGTACTCACACGCTCACCGATCCCGGGCCGATGGTGGCGCGCAGCCAGGTGATGAACTCACCCCAGGCCCCGGTGAGCAACGCCAGCCCGACCAGGATGAGCAGGGTGCCCCCGATCCACGTGACCCAGCGGGAGTTGCGCCGGATCAGCGCGACCACCCCGGCGAGGCGGCGCATGCCCAGCCCGAGCGCGAGGAAGGGCGCCCCGATACCGAGGCAGTACGCCACGGCCAGCAGCGCGGCCCGGCCGGGCTGGCCGCTGACGGTGGCCAGGCCGATGACGGCGCCGAGGGTCGGCCCGGTGCACGGGATCCAGCTGAGCGCGAAGACGGCACCGAAGACCGGCGCACCCCACAGCCCGGCCTGAGGCAGGCGGTGAATGCGTACCTCGCGCTGCAATCCGGGGATCCAGCCGAGCATGGCCACGCCGAATACGATGATCAGGCTGCCGACGACCATCTCCAGGACCCGGGCGTGGGCGAGCAGGGCGTACCCGAGTTTCGCCGCCAGCACGGTGGTCGTGATGAAGACCACGGCGAAGCCCGCCGTGAACAGCCCGGTACCGGCCAGGACGCGGCCGCGGCGGCGGGGACCCTCGCGTTCGCCCAGGGCCGCCGACAGGTCGGCGCCGACCAGACCGGTCACATAGGACAGATAACCGGGCACGAGCGGGAGTACGCACGGCGACAGGAAGCTGACCAGCCCGGCGAGGACGGCGATGGCCAGCGCGAAGACGAGCGGACCGCCATCGACGGTGGCGGCGATGGAGTCACCCATGCTCCGAGACCACCTGCTCGACCAGGGGCTGCAGCTCGGCCTGGCGGATGTCGCGCCGCGTGATCGAGGCGATCCGCCCGGCGCGGTCGACGACCAGCGTCGACGGGATGGCCGAGGGCGGCACGTCGGAGAACTCCAGCGCCAGCTTCCCGGCCGGATCGAACAGGCTCGGGTAGGTCGCCCGGCCGTCGGAGAAGGCGATCGCCTTGTCCTTCTCGTCGCGGATGTTGATGCCGAGGAACACCACGCCGGACGGCTTCGTCGCCTGGTAGACCGCTTCCAGGTCGGCGGCCTCGGCCCGGCACGGCGCGCACCAGCTGGCCCAGAAGTTGATCACGACGACGTGGCCCTGCTGAGCCGCGAGGTCGTAGGTACCGCCGTTCAGCAGGTCGCCGCCGATCTTCGGGGCGGCCTTGCGGTCGGCCACCGGAATCAGCCCGCTCTGCGTACGCGTGTCGGCGGTCGCGCTAGTGCAGCCGGAGACCACGGCGAGGGTGCCCAGAACCAGAGCGCGTCGGGTCAGCGCCATGTCAGGCTCCCGTACCCCGGCCCGGACCCAGCCCGGCCGCGGGCTCGGCGTACTCGATGCCGACGAGCTGGTCGCCGTCGAACCGGAACGATGTCACGCTGGCCAGAGCGCACTGCCGCCGGCGCGGATCGTGCCAGAGCCGCTGCCCCGACAGCGACCGGCGCAGGATCCAGATCGGCAGCTGATGCGATACCGCCAGTGCCTCGTGCCCTTCAGCGCGGTGCTTGGCGGCCATCAGCGCCCGGCGCATCCGGAGCGCGATGTCCTTGTACGGCTCCCCCCAGCTGGGCCGGAACGGGTTGAGTACGTGCGGCCAGGCGCGCGGATCGGCGAGCCGGACGGTACGCCCCTCGAACCAGTTCGCGCCCTCGGTCAGATCGGGGTCGGTCGCGATGGGCAGGCCGAAGATGTCGGCGGCCGGTTCGGCGGTGAGCTGCGCCCGCTCCAGCGGGCTGCTGAGGAGGTAGGTGATGTCGCGGCCGGCCAGCGACTTGGCGACCGCCTCGGCCATCCGTACGCCCAGCTCGGACAGGCGGAATCCGGGCAGCCGTCCGTAGAGGACGCCGTCGGGATTGTGAACCTCACCGTGCCGGAGCAGGTGAACGACGGTAATTCCGGCGCGCCCTGCGGGGATCGCGCCGGGTCCATCCATTGGCGTCGTGTGCGGGGGCGCGATCTCCTCGGGCCAGCGCGAGATTCCGGCGCGCCCTGCGGGGATCGCGCCGGGTCCATCCATTGGCGTCGTGTGCGGGGGCGCGATCTCCTCGGGCCAGCGCGACTGCGTCATCGCGTGCCGGCCGTCGTCCGGCCGGCGTCACCGGCTACGCGGGCGGCTTCGGCGGCGATCGGCAGCGCCCGCTCGATCACGGCGAACGCCTCGTCGTCCAGGGCGGTCGAGACGAACCACGCCTCGAACGCGCTCGGCGGCAGGTAGACGCCGTTGTCGAGCATGGCGTGGAAGAACGCCTTGAACGCCTCGACGTCCTGGGTCTTGGCCTGCTCGAAGTTCACCGGGGCATTGTCGGTGAAGAAGACTGAGAACATGCTGCCAGCCGTCGACAGCGCGTGCGGTACGCCGGCCTTGGTCAGCGCTTCGCTCGCAGCCGACCCGATCCGCGCCGCGGCCGCGTCGAGGAAGGCGTACGCCTCCTCGGTCGCCAGGCGCAGCCCGGCCAGCCCGGCCGCGCAGGCCAGCGGGTTGCCGGAGAGCGTTCCGGCTTGGTAGACGGGTCCGGCCGGGGCCAGCCGGGCCATGATCTCGGCTCGCCCGCCGAACGCGGCCGCCGGCAGGCCGCCGCCCATGACCTTGCCGAACGTCCACAGGTCGGCGTCGACCGGGTCGAGCCCCTGCCAGCCCGACCGCGTAACGCGGAAGCCGGTCATGACCTCGTCCACGATGAGCAGGGCGCCGTGCTCATGCGCGAGCTCGGCCAGGCTCCGGTTGAAGCCCTCGACCGGTGCGATGACGCCCATGTTGCCGGCCGCGGCCTCGGTGATGATCGCGGCGATCTCCCGGCCGTGCTGCGCGAAGACGGTACGCACAGCCGCAATGTCGTTGTAGGGCAGCACGATCGTCTCCGCCGCCGACGCGCCCGTGACGCCGGGCGAATCCGGAACGGCGGCGTCTTTGTCGGCGGCGGCCAGCGTCGCCACTCCGGAACCCGCGGCCGCGAGGAGTGCATCGACGTGGCCGTGGTAGCACCCGGCAAACTTGACGATCTTCGTACGCCCGGTGAACCCCCGCGCCAGGCGGATCGCCGACATGGTCGCCTCGGTACCGGAGTTCACCAACCGGATCTGCTCCACCGCCGTACGCGCCACCAGCTCCTCGGCGAGTTCGACCTCGCCCGGGGTGGGCGTACCGAAGGAGGTTCCGCGAGCCGCGGCCGCCTGCACGGCGTCGATGATCTCGGGGTGGGCGTGGCCGTGAATCAGCGGACCCCACGAACACACGAGATCCACGTAGCGGTTGCCGTCGGCGTCGGTCAGCCAGGGTCCCTGACCGGACACCATGAAGCGCGGCGTGCCGCCGACGGCTCGGAAGGCGCGCACGGGGGAGTTGACCCCGCCGGGCACGACGGCCAAGGCGCGGTCGAAGAGGGCTTGGGAGACAGGTACGTCGATCACAGCTTCAGAATTCTCGCACCGGTCGATGCTCGCTGCCGAGCGGGGTCGCGTGCCCGGCCGGCGTGCGACGGCCGGGCACGCTCGCTAGAGCGACTCGGGGCGGCGCTGCGACACGATCCGCGGTGCCGGTGCGGCCAGCACGGCGGCGTCCCCACCGCGGGACATCAGCACGTCGCGGGCGGTCTGCACGATCGCGCGCACGCTGTCGATCGGGGTCCTCGCCGGGATGGCGGCGAAGCCGATCCCGGCGCCGAGGCTGCCGCGCACGGCCAGCGGAGCGTTAGCCGTCTCACGCATGGCGTACGCCACAGCGGCCAGCGCGTCGCCGGGCGCATCGAGCCGGATCGCGATGTCGCCGCTGTGCCACGGGTAGCGGCCCCAGCCGTCCGGCGGCACGTCGCTGAACCGGGCGCCGGGGCCGAACGCCTCGGCGAGCGTACCGGCGCGGTCGGTCGCGGAGACCATCGAGCCTTCGATCAGAACGGTGAGGCTGCCGCCGCGGCCGATGCGATCACCGACGGGCGCGGGCAGGTCCAGCTCGATGGCCGACGGAGACACGCCGCAAGCCTGGATAGCGGAGAGGAAATGCGTGATCTCCAGCGGCGAGCCGACCTCGCGCGACACATACCGCGAGGCGGGCGGGACGGACTGCACAGGCAGAACCGCGGCGACCAGCACACCGGTCGCCAGCCACCGCAGGTCGGCCGGGTCCGGGTGGTGCTCGATCGACGCCGGGTCGGCGGGGCCGCAGGTGGGGTCGGCCGCGCCGAGGCCGACGATCGTGCCGCCCCGCCGCACACCCCAAGCGCCGAGCAGCTGGTCGACCGGGCGGCCGAACCGCATCTCCATCGGCCCCGCCTCGTCGGTGGCGAGCACGCCGCCGACCGTTCCGCCGGACGACCGCGGATCCAGCGGAAGCCGCAGCCCGTAAGCGGACAGCCGGACCTGCGCGACCTGCACAGGCAGTCCCGCGCCGACGGTCACGACCGAGCTGCCGGGCTCGTAGTGCCAGGTGTCGAGGCCACCGGTGCTCACGGTGACGTCCACTTCGGACACATCGGTGAACCAGTCGGCCTTGGTGCCGGCGCCCTGTGCGCGTATGCCACGTCCGCGCTCGGCGGCGAACCGCAGCACGGTGGCCACCTCGTCGAGGGTGGACGGGCGCGCCATCCAGCGGCCTAGGCCGGCCGGGGCGCGGATCGGCACAGTGCCCTCCAGGGCGCGAATCGCCGCGAGCGTACGCGGGATGGATACCATCGAACCGCCTTCGAGGGCCGAAATCTGCGGCGAATTACCGCATTAGAACAATCGTTCGATATTCTAGTATCCCCGCCCAGACGAAGCAATAGCGGTAAGTGGGTGGGTAACCTCATCGCGTGACCAATGCTCCTACTCACAACACCACTCCCGCCGCGGGGCCGATCACCAGCGCAAACGCGGAAGCGGCCGGGAATGAAGCGGCGGGCAAGCCGAGTGCGAAGCGCATAGAGACCGTCCGGGAGCGCCACGGCGACCGCGTCGTCGACGAGTACGCCTGGCTGCTGAACAAGGAGGATCCGGACACGATCCGCTATCTGGAGGCGGAGAACGCGTACACGGAGAAGGTCACCGCGGAGCAGGCACCGCTGCGCGAGGAGATCTTCGGGGAGATCAAGCGGCGGACCCAGGAGACCGACCTGTCGGTGCCGGTACGCAAGGGCTCTTACTGGTACTACTCGCGCCACGAGGAGGGCAAGCAGTACGCCATCTCCTGCCGTACGGCGGTGACCGGGGACGGCATCACCCCGCCCATCAGCGACGGCGGGCCGCTGCCCGATGAGCAGATCATGCTCGACGGCAACGTCCTCGCCGAGGGGCACGAGTTCTTCCAGCTCGGCGCGGTGGAGGTGGCGCCCGGCGGGCGGCTGCTGGCGTACTCCACGGATTTCAGCGGCGACGAGCGGTTCACGTTGCGGATCAAGGATCTCGTCACCGGCGAGGAGCTGAGCGACGTGCTGGAGGGTGTCTTCTACGGCGCCGCCTGGTCGTCCGACGCGAGCACGCTCTTCTACACCACCACCGATGAGGCGTGGCGGCCGTCGCGGGTCTGGCGGCACACCATCGGCACGCCGCGGGAGTCCGATGTCCTCGTCTTCGACGAGACCGACGAGCGGTTCTGGGCCGGCGTCGCGCTGTCGCGGTCCCAGCAGTTCATCACCGTCGGCAGTAGCAGCAAGATCACTAGCGAGGTCTGGCTCATCCCGGCCGGCGACCCGACCGCCGCACCCCGGCTCGTGCGCGAGCGCCGCCAGGGCGTCGAGTACGACGTCGAGCCGGACGGCGATCGGCTGCTGATCTTGCACAACGAGAACGCCGAGGACTTCGAGCTGTCCGTCGCCTCGCTGTCCGCGCCCGACTCCTGGTCCCCGCTCATTCCGCACACGCCGGGCGTACGCCTGGAGAGCGTGGACGCGCATGCGACACATGTCGTGGTGTCCCTGCGCCAGGACGGGCTGAGCGGCCTGCGGGTCTTGCCCAAGGACGGCGAGCCGTTCGACGTCGCCTTCCCGGAGCCGATCTACACCGTCGGCCCGGCCGGCAATCCCAACTACGAGACCCGGGCCGTGCGGCTGGCGTACGCCTCCCTGGTGACACCGGACTCGGTCTACGACTACCTGCTCGACTCGGGCGAGCTGGTGCTGCGAAAGCAGAAGCCGGTACTCGGCGGCTTCGACCCGGGCCAGTACGAGCAGCACCGGGAGTGGGCGGTCGCCGACGACGGCACCCGAGTACCGATCTCCCTGGTGTGCCGCAAGGGTACGCCCCGCGACGGCTCGGCACCGTGCGTCCTCTACGGCTACGGCTCCTACGAGACGAGCATGGACCCCTGGTTCTCGATCCCGCGTCTGTCTCTTCTGGACAGAGGAGTGATCTTCGCGGTCGCCCACATCCGCGGCGGCGGCGAGATGGGCCGGCGCTGGTACGAGGAGGGCAAGCTCACCGCCAAGCGCAACACGTTCACTGACTTCATCGCGTGCGCCCGGCATTTGCAGCAGAGCGGCTGGACCAATCCGCGGCGCACCGTCGCCCGGGGTGCCTCGGCCGGCGGCCTGCTCGTCGGTGCGGTCGCCAACCTGGCGCCGGAGCTGTTCCGGGGGATCGTCGCGCAGGTGCCGTTCGTGGACGCGCTCAACACCATCCTCGATCCGGAGCTGCCGCTGACCGTCACCGAGTGGGAGGAGTGGGGAAATCCCATCGAATCGGCCGAGATCTACGCGTACATGAAGTCGTATTCGCCGTACGAGAACGTACGCGCGCAGACGGCATACCCGTCGATCCTGGCCTTGGGAGGCCTAAACGACACCCGCGTGCTGTACCACGAGCCGGCCAAGTGGGTGGCCCGCTTGCGCGCTCTGGAGCCGGAGGGTGACTACCTGCTCAAGACGGAGATGGGAGCGGGGCACGGTGGGCCGTCGGGCCGCTACGACGCGTGGCGGGACGAGGCCTTCATCACCGCCTGGATCCTGACGCTGGTCGGATAGGAAAAGCCCCCGGAGAACCGGGGGCTTTTCGGTTTCAGTCGTCGTAGTCGCGGCGGCGCCGGCGCGAGGATCGGCGGCGGAACCGCGGCACGTACTCCAGCTCGTAATCGCCCGAGCGGCGACGGTAGCGGCGGTAGTGCCGGCGCGGCCCGAACTCCGAGTACATGATGGCCATGGCCGCACCGAAGAGGACGTAGGCACCCAGTACCAGCAGGCCGTTGCGGCCCATGTCGAACAGGCTGCCACCGCGGATCTGCAGGATGATCAGCTGCAGGACGCCGTACCAGATCACACCGAAGACCAGGCCGACGCCGGCCGCCGGGATCAGCTGTCCGGTCACGAAGCCGCCCACGAACATCCCGAACACCGCACCGGCGAAGCCGCAGACGAACAGCGCGACGACCCACGAGTTCTGGATCGAGGGCTGGCCGACGAGCCGGCCGTACGCGCCCAGCTCGTCGAGGACTTGGAGGATGGCGGCGAGCGCGAGGCCGCCGAGGACACCGCCGACCACGCCGGCGCCGAGCCGGCTGATCATGTTGACGCGAGGGACGTATCCGTCACTCATCTGGTGTGTGCTCCCGGGTTTGAGGGGTTTGGAGGCGCACCCTACGGTGGGCCCTGCGGATGGGGAAAGCGACACGCGCACGTCCCGATTTGCTGTGACCGAATGGACATTGCACGTTCGTCTCAGACGGATACGCTCCACCTCATGGGCAACCGCGAGGACCTGCTGACCGGGGCGAAGAAGTGCTTGCACGACAAGGGCTACGCGCGTACGACCGCGCGAGACATCGCGGCCGCGGCCGGGGTCAGCCTCGCGGCCATCGGCTACCACTACGGCACCAAGGAAGCCTTGCTCAACGCCGCCGTACAGGAGGCGCTGGAAGAGTGGGCGACCGACCTTCGCTCCGTCCTGGACACGGTCGCGGACCTCCCACCGCAGGAGCGCTTCGAAGCCGCCTGGGATCGGGTGATCCGATCCTTCGCCGACAACCGGTCACTGTGGAGCATCCAGTTCGAGCTGATCGGGCTGGGCGATCCCGCGACGATGGCCGCCTTCGCCGAGGTCAACCGGGACGCGCGGCGGGCCCTCGTCGGTTTGTTCGGCGACTTCGGGCACTCCGACGAGCGCAGCGTGCTGCTGTTGGGGACGCTGTATCAGGCTCTGCTGGGCGGGGTCGCCACGCAGTGGCTCGTCGATCCCGGCGATACGTTGTCCGGCGCCACCCTCCAGGAGGCCCTGCGCCTGCTCGCACCCTGACCCGCCCCGACCGGCCGGCGCTCCCCTCCAAGA
>Ga0114129_10000741_pt1 | contig 41481 bp, 29 predicted proteins | sample RhiMetdeltSRZDD1_FD_80071 | JGI IMG/M metagenome (GOLD analysis project Ga0114129, IMG submission 80071) | Populus rhizosphere microbial communities from Tennessee, USA - Rhizosphere MetaG P. deltoides SRZDD1 (version 2) (version 2) | ecosystem: Host-associated > Plants > Roots > Rhizosphere >...
CCGTTCCATCCCAGCTCGCGCAGCGCCATGGCCCACGGGTAGAGAAACGCGACCTCGATGTCGAAGAGCAGGAAGATCATCGCGACGAGATAGAACTTGACGGACTGGCGCTCGCGCGCGTCGCCGACCGGCGGCATGCCGCATTCGTACGGCGCCAGCTTCGGCGGCGTCGGCTTGTGCGGTCCGAGGACGGCGGACAGCAGGATGGACACGACCGCGAACCCGGCGCCGAGCGCGATCATGAGAAGGATGGACAGCCAGCCCTGCATAGCGCTCGAAGGCTTGTGAACATTTTCGCAAGCCCAAGCGCTCATAATACTCCATCGACGCGCACGCGATGACGACACTCGCCTGGTTTTCGCCGCTGCCGCCCGTCCGCTCCGGCGTCGCCGCATACAGCGCCGAGCTTCTGGCTCGGCTGAAGGATCGATTCGTCATCGACGTGTATCCCGAAGCGGCGGCGCACGATTTCCTCTGGCGCGCGCGCCGCCGTCCGTACGACCTGATCGTCTATCAGCTTGGCAACGCGCCGTGCCACGACTACATGTGGGCGTACCTCGCCTCGCATCCGGGGCTGGTCGTGCTGCACGACGCGCGGCTCCACCATGCACGCGCGCGGCGGCTGCTCGCGCAGCGCCGCTTCGACGACTATCGCGCGGAGTTCCGCTACGACCATCCCGACGCCAACGCCGCGTTCGCGGAGTACGCGGTCGAAGGGCTCGGCGGCTCGATCTACTACTTCTGGTCGATGCTGCGCGTCGTGATGCGGACGGCGCGGGCGGTCGCCGTTCACAACACGCGGATTGCCGTCGACCTCCGCGAGCAGTACCCCGAAGCTGCCATCGAAACGATACGCATGGGCGTCGAGCACCCGATCGTCGAAGCGGATGCCCGCACGGCAACGCGGCGGGCGCTGGCGCTGCCGGACGAAGCGGTCGTGTTTGCGGCATTCGGCAAGGTGACGGCCGAGAAACGGATCGGTCCGATCCTCCACGCCGTGCGCGCGCTCGTCGACGAGGGATGCGACGCGCGGCTGCTCCTCGTCGGCGACGCGGACGGATACCCGGCGCTCGACGCGCAGATTCGACAGCATCGCCTCGGGGATCGGGTGCGGGTGACCGGACACGTGGCCGACGATGCGATCGGCCGCCATCTGGCGGCCGCTGACGTGTGCCTGTGCCTGCGATGGCCGACCGCACAGGAGACGTCCGCGTCGTGGCTGCGGTGCCTCGCCGCCGGCCGACCGACCGTCATCACCGACCTCGCGCACCTCGTCGACGTCCCGTCGCGCGTCGCCGTGCGTGTCGATCTGCTCGACGAAGAGGCCTCGCTGCTCGCCGCGATGCGCAAGCTCGCCGCCGACCCGCGCGCTCGCGCCGCGCTGGCGCAGGCGGGACACGCGTACTGGTCCGAGCATCACACGCTGGACGCCATGGCCGCCGACTACGAGCGCGTGATCGCGCGCGCGTTGAGCTGTCGGCGTCCGGAGGCGATCGATCTTCCGGCCCACTTCACCGACGACTACTCGCAGCTCGCGCGATCGGTCGGCCGACAGTTTCGTGTCGACGTGGACATCCTGGGCGCTACCGCACTTCCCACTCGTAGCCGGGCTCGCTGGTGAGCCGCGGGTCTTCGACCGGCATGCCGACCGTGAAGTGATAGAGGCTCTGGAACGCGTGGCCGGTGAGGCCGAGCGCGTCGTGCACCGGATCGTCGTAGAAGCAGCCGATGCCGGTCGCGCGTGCGCCGGCCGCTTCGGCGTCGAGGTAGAGCACCTGACCGACGACGCCCGATTCCCAGAACAGATGCCGGTAGAACGACGGACCGAATTCCGCCAGGCTCGCGTCGAAGTCCGCGATCATGCCGAGGCTGAAGAACCCGTCGGCGGCGATCGCCTGATCGCAGCTGACCCGCTGCGCCAGCGCCCGGGCGTCGCCGCGCGCGAGCCGGACGAGTGGATCGCCCTCGCGGTCGCGCTCGAGCAGAAACTCGCGGCCGAGCGCCGCGACGAGCCGCCGGCCCGACGTCTCCTCGCGTAACCAGAGATACAGACCGGGATCGAGTCCGTCCACGCGATGCACGAACAACGCGAAATGGATTCGCGGGCTCCACCACACCGCGTCCCAGGGCGCGCCGTCGTGCGGCATCGTGGTCCGCAGCATGGAGAGAAATCGATCCGCGGTCATCGACGAACGGCCGTCGAACGCCAGCGCGCTCCGGCGCTGAACGATCACGTGGGCGGGAAAGGCGGGAACGGCAGGCAGGACGGGAAAGGCGGGAGGGGCGGGAAGGGCGGGTCGCGCAGGAACGGTGCGACCCGGGTCGCGCGTGGCGGCGGCCACGTCGTCGATGAACGTCCACTGGACGTGGTCTTCACTGAGGTGGTTCGCGCGGCCTGTCCACTCGCCGCGCCGCACCGCCGCCAGTAACTGCTGACGGTCGACCGCCGACTGCCGACTGAGACGGTCGACCGCCGACTGCTGACTGAGACCGTCGACTGACGACGGGTGACTGGTGACTTCGATCAAACATCCCGCCTCTTCGCGCTCCGCGTCGACGTAGTCGTCATCTCGATCGATCCCGGTCAGCGTCGCGATATCCGCGTGCGACCACTCCGGCAACAGGCGCGCGCGCAAACCAGCGAGCGAGGCGGCGATCCCGATCGAAGCGATCGCATGGCCGAGATCGTGTTGACAGTACCGGAACGCGCGCTCGCCGTACTTCCAGGCTTCGCGCCAGTGAATCGACGTCAGGGCAATGAGCATCGTTCCCGCCGGCAACGCGATGCTGAAGGCGCAGCGCTGCTCGAGCGCGTGGCGATCGGGCGCGTAGTGATACACCGCTGGAGTCGGAGCAAGGCCATCGGTCGCCGGGAGGATCGCGTACGCTTCGGTCGGATGAAGGTTGCCGCTCGAGGGATTCGCGCGCAGCGACCAGCGCGACGTATAGGCGGCCTTCCACGCGGTCAGGCCGAGCGCGTGGCGCAGGACGACGCCGATCGGTGAGGACAGCGGGAGCGCGCGCGGGTCCGGCGGAAGCCGAAACGCCGGCGCGCCTGCAAACGATCGAAACGGATTCGGTTGCGACGCCCAGTCGAGATAGCCGAGCGATCGCGCGAAACGGTGAAAATGATGTTTCGTGCCGTCGTGGTACTCGTGGACGGTCACATGCTGGATTTCGCTTCGGCGGTCCTCCGGTCGATCTCCTCGATGGCCTGCTGAATCTGCGCGCGGCGCCGCTCGTTCGTCGTCGCCGCGAGCTGCCGCTCGAGCTCCGTGCGGGCGAGCCTCAGCGATTCCAGCGCCTGCATCTGCTCCGGGTTCTTGACCGTGCGGACCGTCTGCTGCTTGCGTTCGCGCTCCAGCTCCTCCATGCGCTCCTGAATCCGCGCATCGGCATCGATCAGTCCCTCGCCTGCATCACCCATCAATCCCCCCGGCCGAGTATGAAAGTCTCCACATTATAAGATGACCGGGTGAGCGCCCGGCCGACGATCGATCCGCTTTCCATCTTCCGGCCAGCCGTACGCGAATGGTTCACGTCGGCGTTCGACGGCCCGACGCGTCCTCAGGCCCTGGGCTGGCCGGCGATCGCGCGCGGCGAGTCGACGCTGATCCTCGCGCCGACGGGCAGCGGCAAGACGCTGGCGGCATTCCTGTGGTGCCTCGATCGTCTGATGTTCTCGCCGCGGCCGCCGACGAACCGGCGCTGCCGCGTGCTGTACGTGTCGCCGCTGAAAGCGCTGGCGGTCGACGTCGAGCGGAACCTCCGCGCGCCGCTGGCCGGCATCGCGCAGATCGCGAGCGGGCGCGGCGACGATCACGTCGTGCCGTCGATCGCGATTCGCACCGGCGACACGCCGCAGTCCGAGCGCGCGCGATTCCTGCGCGAGCCCGCGGACATCCTCATCACGACGCCTGAATCGCTGTATCTGCTGCTGACGTCGAACGCGCGCGCCGCGCTGGAGTCGATCGAAACGATCATCGTCGACGAGATCCACGCGCTGGTACCGACCAAGCGCGGCGCGCATCTCGCGATCTCGCTCGAGCGGCTGCAGGCCAAGTGCGCAGCGACGCCGCAGCGCATCGGCCTCTCCGCGACGCAGCGTCCGCTCGACGAGGTTGCGCGATTTTTGGGCGGAACGGAGGCACCGTCGTCGGTCGCCGGGCGTCAGTCGTCAGTCAGCAGTCGCCGGTCGTCAGTCGCCAGTCACCAGTCGTCAGTCAAACGAAAGGGGGCGGACGCCGCCGCGGACGAGATCGAAAACGAGTTCACCGCGCATCGAGGACCCGTCAAGTACCGGACGGTCACGATCGTCGATGCCGGACAGAAGAAGGCGTTGAAGCTGACGATCGACGTGCCGGTCGAGGACATGGCGAAGCTGACGACGGCCGACGATCCGCCCAGCGGACCGGCATCGGTCGGCGACACGCGGCCGTCGATCTGGTCGGCGATCCATCCGCGGCTCCTCGAGCTGATTCGGGCGCATCGCTCGACGCTCATCTTCGTCAACAGCCGCCGGCTGGCCGAGCGGCTTGCTGGCGCGCTGAACGAGCTGGCGGGCGAAACGCTCGTGCGCTCGCATCACGGGTCGATCGCGCGGCCGCAGCGCATCGAGGTCGAGGATCTGCTGAAGGCCGGCGCGCTCAAGGCGCTCGTCGCGACGTCGTCGCTGGAGCTCGGCATCGACATGGGCGCGATCGATCTCGTCGTGCAGATCGAGGCGCCGCCGTCGGTCGCGAGCGGTCTGCAGCGTATCGGCCGCGGCGGCCACCAGGCCAACGCGGTCAGCGAAGGCGTCATCTTCCCGAAGTTCCGCGGCGATCTGCTCGCGTCCGCGGCGGTCGCGAAAGCGATGCACGAAGGGCTGGTCGAGGCCACGCGCTATCCCCGCAATCCGCTCGACATCGTCGCGCAGCAGGTCGTGGCGATGGCGTCGCTCGACGAGTGGAACGTCGACGATCTGTTCGCCGTCATTCGCGGCGCGGCGCCGTTCGCCGAGCTCAGTCGAACGGTCTTCGAAGGCGTCCTCGACATGCTGTCCGGCCGCTATCCCTCCGATGAATTCGCGGAGCTCCGCCCGCGCGTCACGTGGGATCGCGTCGCGGGCACCATCGTCGCGCGCGAGGGCGCGAAGCGCGTCGCGATCGCCAACGGCGGCACGATTCCGGATCGCGGACTGTACGGCGTCTTCCTGCTCGGCGCCGGTCCCGGCGCCGCCCGCGTCGGCGAGCTCGACGAGGAGATGGTGTTCGAGAGCCGCGTCGGCGAGACGTTCGTCCTCGGCGCGTCGTCGTGGCGGATCGAGGAGATCACGCACGATCGCGTGCTCGTGTCGCCGGCGCCGGGCGAGCCGGGCAAGATGCCGTTCTGGAAAGGCGACCGGGCCGGACGGCCGCTCGAGCTGGGGCTCGCGATCGGGCGTCTCACGCACGACATGCTGAAGCTGCCGCCGGCGGCGGCCGTCAATCGCCTGACGCGCGAGCACGACCTCGACGCGCGCGCCGCCGACAACCTGCTGCAGTACCTCCGCGATCAGCTGCAGGCCGCCCGCGCGGTTCCTGACGCCGGAACCGTTGTCATCGAGCGCGTCCGCGACGAGCTCGGCGACTGGCGCGTGTGCGTCCTCTCGCCGCGCGGCGGCCGCATTCACGCGCCGTGGGCGATGGCGGCGGCGGCGAAGATCCGCGAGGAGACCGGCGTCGACGTCGAGACGCTGTGGGGCGACGACGGGTTCGTGGTGCGGTTTCCGGACGTGGACGCGCCGCCGGACGTGAAGCTGCTGCTGCCCGATCCGGACGACGTGCAGGCGCTCGTCGTGCGCCAGCTGGGCGCGACGGCGCTCTTCGCCGCGAAGTTCCGCGAGAACGCCGCGCGATCGCTGCTGCTCCCGAAGCGGCGGCCCGGCATGCGCGCGCCGCTGTGGCAGCAGCGGAAGCGCGCGGCCGACTTGCTGGCCGTCGCGTCGCGGTTCGGATCGTTTCCGGTGCTGCTGGAAACCTATCGCGAGTGCCTGCGCGATTTCTTCGACATGCCGGCGCTCGTCTCGACGCTGTCGGATCTCCGCAGCCGGAAGATTCGAGTCGCCACCGTCGACTCGGACTCGCCGTCGCCGTTCGCGGCGTCGCTGCTCTTCTCGTACGTCGCGAGCTTCATCTACGAGGGCGACGCGCCGCTCGCCGAACGCCGCGCGCAGGCGCTGGCGGTCGACCAGTCGCAGCTCCGCGAGCTCCTCGGCGACGCCGAGCTGCGCGAGCTGCTCGACGCCGAGTCCATGGACGCCGTCGAGCGGCAGCTTCAGCGGCTCGACCCGCGGTATCACGTCAAGAGCGCCGACGGCGTACACGACATGCTCCTCGCCATCGGCGACCTGACCGATGCCGAGCTGCGCGAGCGGACGCTCACGGTCGACGTCGCGGCCGGCATAGCCGACCTCGTCGCGGCGCGACGCGCGATCTCGGTTCGCGTCGCCGGCGATCCGCGATACATCGCCGTCGAGGATGCGGCGCGATTCCGCGACGCGCTCGGCGTGCCGCTGCCGCTCGGGATCCCGGAATCGCTCCTGCAGCCGCTGCGCGATCCGCTCGGCGACATCGCGCTCCGCTACGCCCGCACGCACGCGCCGTTCACCGCCGAGGACTTCGGAATCCGTTACGGCATGACGACGGCGGCGGCCGAGGCGGTGCTGATGCGCCTGACCGCGGAAGGGCGTCTCGTCGAAGGCGAGTTCCGTCCCGGCGGGACGCGCCGCGAATGGACCGACGCGGGCGTCCTGCGCATGCTGCGCCGCCGCTCGCTCGCGCGGCTGCGCCACGAGGTCGAGCCGGTCGATCAGACGGTGCTCGGGCGGTTCGCGACGACGTGGCAGGGGATCGTCAAGCGGCGCTACGGCGCCGACGCGCTGCTCGACGCGATCGAGCAGCTCCAGGGCGCGCCGCTGCCGGCGTCGATCCTCGAAACGGAGATTCTGCCGGCGCGCGTCGACGTCTACGATCCGGCCGATCTCGACGCGGTCACGGCGGCCGGCGAGGTCGTCTGGGTGGGCGTGGAGTCGCTCGGCGAGCGCGACGGACGCATCGCGCTGTACCTCGCGGATCACTTGCCGCGGTTGTTGCCGCCCGAACGAATCGCCTCCGATCGTAGTGTCCGCCTTCAGGCGGACCGTGCCGATCGTCGTGTCCGGCTTCAGCCGGACCGTGATGACGCCGACCTCTCCGAGCGCGAACAGGCGATCCTCGACTACCTGCGCACGCACGGAGCGTCCTTCTTCGGCGCGCTGCACGAGGCGGTCGGCGGCGGCTATCCCGCGCACACGGTCGGGAGCCTCTGGAACCTCGTGTGGCGAAGCGCGGTGACCAACGACACATTCCACGCGCTTCGCGCGTTCACGCGAACGCACGCCGGGCGCCGCAAGGCGCGCCGCCTGCAGCCGCCGACGACATTCCGGTCGCGCCGGCTCGCGCCGCCGTCCGCCGAAGGCCGCTGGGTGCTCGTCGATCGCCCGCGGCGCGCGCAGAAAGCCGACACGACGAAGTGGGCGGCATCGATCGCGCAGCAGCTCCTCGCGCGCCACGGCGTGCTGACGCGCGAGGCCGTGACCGCCGAGGACGCGCCCGGCGGCTTCGGGCTCGTCTACCCGGTGCTGAAAGGCCTGGAAGAGAACGGCCGGATTCGCCGCGGCTACTTCGTCGCGGGCCTCGGCGCGACGCAGTTCGCGCTCCCCGGCGCGGTCGACCTCCTTCGATCGTTACGCGACGCGCCGGACGAAGCTGAAGTCGTCGCGCTGGCGGCAACCGATCCGGCGAATCCGTACGGCGCGACGTTGAAATGGCCGGCCCGATCGTCGCCGGCGTCCGAACGATCCCGCACGCCGACGCGATCCGTCGGCGCGACGGTGGTTCTCGTCAACGGTCGGCTCGCGGCGTATCTGGCGCGTGGAGATCGACAGCTCACGACATTTCTGCCCGACGTGGAACCGGAGCGATCGAAGACCGCACGCGCGGTCGCGCGCGTGCTCATCGAGCGCGCCCGAAGCGGAGGCGACACGCCGCGCGGCATGCTGATCGAGGAGATCGACGGCGGTCCGCCGGCCGTTCATCCGCTCGCGCCGTTCCTGAGCGAAGCGGGATTCGTCACGGGGGCGCTCGGGATGCATGGCAGTCGTCAGTCGCCGGTCGGCGGTCATCAGTCGGCGTCGCCGGCGCCCGAAGTCGGCCGCCGGCCGCTCAGACCGCGCCCGGCGAAGTCCACGGTCTCGAGCCCGTTTTCGCGGCGCTACTTCGACGACGACTAGCGGCGTGTCTCCTCGATCGAAGTGTCATGCCTGAGGGCGACACGATTTTCCGCGCGGCGCGAGCGATGCACCAGCGGCTCGCGACCAGGATCGTCACGCGCTTCGAGTCGGTCTTTCCGGCGCTGACCCGCGTCGCCGACGACCATCCGATCGTCGGCCGCACGATCGAATCGGTCACCTCGCGCGGCAAGCACATTCTGATGTCGTTCTCCGACGATCTGGTCCTCCGCACGCACATGCGGATGAACGGCAGCTGGCATCTCTACCGGCCGGCCGACCGCTGGCAGCGCCCGGCGCGCGACATGCGCGTCCTCGTGGCGACGTCCGACACGGTCGCCGTCGGATTCAACGTGCCGGTCGCCGAGCTCCTGACGTCGAAAGAGATCGCTCGCCACAGGGAGCTGCGCGCGCTTGGACCCGACCTCCTCGATCCGGCTTTCGATCGCGTCGACGCGGCGCGCCGCATCCGGGCGCGCGGCGGCGATGCGATCGCCGACGTGCTGCTGAATCAGCGCGTCGTGGCCGGCATCGGCAACGTGTTCAAGTCGGAGATTCTGTTTCTGGCCGGCGTGCATCCATTCACGCCGGCCTCCGCGCTCTCTGAGGCGGCGATCGAGCGCCTCATCGACGTCGCGCTGCAGCAGCTCAGGGCGAACGTGATGTCGTCGTCGCAGACGCTCAGTCCCGCCGTCGGACGGCGAACGACGCGAAGCCTCGATCCCGGCACGAAGCTGTGGGTCTACGGGCGCAGGGGAAAACCGTGCCGTCGCTGCGGGACGCCGATCGCCTCGCGTGCCACCGGCCTCGACGCGCGGCTCACGTATTGGTGCCCGACCTGTCAGCCGTCAACGTGACGACCGCGTTGTAATCGGGCTCCATCGAATCGGGATCGATCGCCGACGCGCAGACGAGCGCGTTGCCCTCGGGCCAGCCGGTTTTCCCACGCCACGCGCATCGTCTCGCGGTAGTGATGCGGCTTCTGCGCGCCGAGGCCGAAGATCATGAACGTCCGGAGGCGGAAAGGCGGACGCTGCGTACGCGCTCGGCATGCGTATAGAGGTTGAAGCTGTCGCCGCGAACGAATCCCGCGAGCGTGATCCCCATCTCGCGCGCGAGATCGATCGCGAGGCTCGACGGCGCGGACACCGACGCGACGATCGGGATGCCGGCGAACAACGCCTTCTGCACGATCTCGAACGACGAGCGCCCGCTGACGAACAGCACGCAGTCGGATGCCGGCAGCGCCTCGCGGATGAGCATCCGTCCGACGACCTTGTCGACGGCATTGTGGCGCCCCACGTCTTCGGCGACATCTATTAATGTCCCGTCGTGCGTGAACAATCCCGCCGCGTGAAGGCCGCCCGTCTCGTCGAACACGTTCTGCGCGCTTCGCAGGCGATCCACGAGGGTCACCAGCACGCTCGTTGCCAACGTCCAGCCGACCTCGAGCGGCTTCGCGTCGGATGACAGCGATTCGATCGTCCGTCGCCCGCACAGGCCGCACGAGGAGCTCGTCGTGATCTGCCGCTGGTTGGCGAACAGTTCGTCGAGGCGCGTCGTATCCGTCAACGTGACGTCGACAACGTTCGCGGCATCGGCACAGCGCTGGATGGTGCCAAGATCGTCGGCGGTCCTGATGACCCGTTCGGAAAACAAGAAGCCAGCGGCCAATTCGCGATCGGCGCCAGGCGTTCGCATGATGACCGCGAACGGCCGTCCGTGTAAGCGGACCTCCAGCGGCTCTTCGACGGCCGCGCAGTCGCCGGCGATCTCGCGCGCCGCGCCCCGGACGCGCGTGACCTCGATTCGCGCGAGCGCGGCGGCCTGCGCCGTGGCGGGACGTGTTCCTCTTCCCTCTTCCCTCTTACCTCTTCCCTGCGCGCTTTTCGTAGAATGGACCCGTGCCCGCGACATCGTCGTTCGATATTACGTCCACGATCGATTTTCAGGAAGTCGACAATGCGTTGAATCAGGCGCGCAAGGAAGTCGGCCAGCGGTACGACTTCAAGGGCGTGACCGCCGACATCACGTTGAGCGACGCCGACAAGACGCTGACGCTGCTGGCGGACGACGAGTTCCGGATGAACGCGCTGTGGGAGATCGTGCAGACGCGGCTCGTGCGCCGCGGCGTGCCGATCAAGAACTTCAAGGTGGAGAAGAGCGAGCCGGCCGCCGGCGGCAAGCTGCGGCGCGTCATCACGATTCAGCAGGGCATTCCGATCGAGGCCGCGCGCGAGATCGTCAAGTTCATCAAGGAGAAGAAGCTGAAGAAAGTCCAGGCCGCGATTCAGGCGGATCAGGTGCGTGTCAGCTCGCCGTCGAAGGACGAATTACAGGACGCCATGCGCTCGCTGCGCGAGCGCGACTTCGGCGTCGCGCTCCAGTTCGGCAACTACCGGTCGTAGCTCATTTCTTTTCCTTCTTGTCGTCCCAGGTCACTGAGATTTCGGCTTTCGGATCGATGGCGAGGATCGTTTCGGACACTCGATCGGTCTTCCGATCGAGCGGCCAGCGAACTTCGTAGTCGAGCTCGTCCTTGGTCGACGAGCGCAGCTCGAACGGCGCGCGACTGCTGGCCAGCACCTCTTCCACCTTCTCCTTGATCGCCGCGGGATCCTTGGCCTTGACCTTCAGCGTGAACAACTGCGTGGCTCTCGGCTCCAGCGACTCGATGGTCCACAGCACGACCAGAATGAACGCCGTGGCGAAGATGGCCAGCATCCAGAGCCCGACGCCCGAGGCGAGGCCGACGGCGAGCGTCGACAGCATGACGCCCGCATCCTTCGGGTCCTCGATTTTCGACCGGTACCGCACGAGACCCGCGGCGCCGACGATGCCGAACGCACGCGCGAGGCTCGAGCCGACGACGAGCATCACGACCGCGCCGACCAGGGCGAGGATGATCTGGGTCTGAATGACGTGGGCCTGGCGCTGCGGCGTGCCGCGGCGGCGCGGCCGCAGCGCGAGGACGCAGGCGAACGCGGCCGCCATCGGCAGTCGCGCGAGGCCGTGGCGCAGCTGGGAGAGCTGCGTGTACATGTCCGGCGTTTCGTACCCGGTCTCGGCGTGCCGGCGCGTCTGCTGCGGCTGCTCGAGCTCCGGCTGGATCGCCGCGAACGCAGCCGCGGCGCCGACCGCGACGAAGACGGCGAGCATCCACGCGAACGCGCCGCGGCGCGTCGTCATCGCAGCTTCAATCCTTCGTCGACTTTCTGACGGGTGCGCGCGATGTAGCGCGCGGTGACGTCTTCGGTGAAATAGCCTGGGCACACACCCGGCGCACATCGCAACGATCGCCAGGAGTGTCCGCGGCACGGTAACGGCCGCAGCAAATCGGCTGCCAGCTCATCGCGATCCGAAGCTCGACCACGTACTGGCGTTGAGCTTGCACGAATTTTATCTGGTGAATCTCTCGCGACACCCGCTCTCGACCTATCGATTGCAATTCAACAACCGCTTTACGTTTCGCGACGCGGCCGCGATCGTCGACTACCTCCACGCGCTGGGAGTCTCCGACGCATACGCATCGTCATACCTGGCCGCGGTACCCGGCAGTCCGCACGGGTACGACGTTGCCGATCCGACGCGACTCAATCCCGACCTCGGCTCCGAAGCCGACTACTGGGAGTGGATTGATCGGATGCGCGCGCATGCCATGGGTCACGTGCTCGACGTCGTACCGAATCACATGGGCATCGCGAAATCGGCCAACCCGTGGTGGCTCGACGTCCTGGAGAACGGGCCCAGCTCGCGCTTCGCACGCGTCTTCGACATCGAATGGCATCCGGTCAAAGACGAGCTGGCGGACAAGGTCCTCCTGCCGATCCTCGGCGACCAGTACGGCGCCGTGCTCGAACGGCAGGAGCTGCAGCTCACGTACGACGCCGGCGCGTTCGCCGTCTGCTACTACGACAACAGGGTGCCGATCGCGCCCGATACGTTCCGGCACATTCTCGGCCATGCCCTCGACGCGTGGCTTGGCGATCGCAGCGGACCGAGCGCCGACGAGCTGCAGAGCGTCCTGATCGCGGCCGACCATTTGCCGTCCCGCAGCGCCCGCGATGCCGAGGCGATTGCCGTTCGCGCCCGCGAGAAGGAAGTCATCAAGCGGCGTCTGTCCGCGCTGGTCGAGCAGGATGCTGGCGTGCGTGCCTACGTCGACGCCTGCGTGACCCGCTTCAACGGAACCGCCGGCGATCCGCGCAGCTTCGATCTGCTCGAGGCGCTGCTGAACGCGCAGTCGTACCGCCTGGCGCACTGGCGCGTCGCATCGGAGGAGATCAACTACCGCCGGTTCTTCGACGTCAACGAGCTGGCCGCCGTCCGGATGGAAGATCCGGCGGTGTTCGAGGAGTTCCACCGCTTCGTCTTCGATCTGATCCGCCGCGGCGCGGCGACCGGACTGCGAATCGACCACGTCGACGGCCTCTACGCGCCGGCCGATTACCTCCGGCGCCTGCAATCGACCATCGCACGCCAGGCGAACCCGGAGAACCCGTTTTTCATCGTCGTCGAAAAAATTCTTGGCCGCGGCGAGGAACTGCCCGGCGACTGGCCGGTCGCCGGCACGACCGGCTACGAGTTTGCCGCGGTCGTGAACAACCTCTTCGTCGATCGCCGCAACGAGCGGGCGATGGACGACATCTACCGCCGGTTCGTCCGGGATCGTGTGTCGTTCGGCGATCTCGTCTACCGCGCGAAGAAGCTGATCCTCCACGAAACGATGTCCGGGGACATCAACTCGCTCGCGCACCAGCTGAACCGGTTCTCGGAGCGGAACCGTCACTTCCGCGACTTCACGCTCTACAGCCTGATCTCGACGCTGAAGGACGTGATCGCCTGCTTCCCGATTTATCGCACGTACATCACCGCCACCGATCCGGTGAGCGAAGACGATACGCGGTACGTGCACGAGGCGGTCCGATGCGCGAAGCGGCGCGCGCCGGCGGTCGCGTCGGTGGTGTTCGATTTCGTCGAGCGCGTGCTGCTCAAGCGGACGGCCGCCAGCACGGCGGAAGAATGTGAAGAACGCGCGCGGTTCATCGGCAAGTTCCAGCAGATCACGAGCCCGGTCGCGGCGAAAGGGATCGAGGACACGGTCCTCTACGTCTACAACCGGCTGCTGTCGCTGAACGAGGTCGGCTCCGACCCGACGCAGTTCGGTCTGGAGCCGGCCGCCGTGCACGCGTGGATGGCCGACCGCCAGAAATACTGGCCGGCGGCGCTCTCGGCGCTGTCGACGCACGATACCAAGCGCGGCGAGGACGTGCGCGCGCGCCTGAACGTGCTGTCGGAGATTCCCGGCGCGTGGAAGATCGCCGTGTCGAAATGGCGGACGTTGAACCGACGGTTCAAGACCGACGTGCACGGTGCCGCGGCGCCCGATTCGAACGAGGAGTACTTCCTCTATCAGACGCTCGTCGGCGCATGGCCGTTCGGCTTCGTCGATCTCGACGATTTTCGATCGCGCATCCGCGAGTACATGACGAAGGCGATGCGCGAAGCCAAGGTTCACACCAGCTGGCTCGGCGCGAACGACGAGTACGAAGCGGCCGTGCACCGGTTCGTCGAGTCGATCCTGGATCGCCGCCGCGCGCCGCAGTTCCTGCAGTCGTTCGAGGAGCTCACCGCGCGCGTCGCCGAGCTGGGGATCTACAACGGCCTCGCGCAGCTGGCGATTAAGATCACGGCGCCGGGGACTCCGGATTTCTATCAAGGCACCGAGCTCTGGGACCTCAACCTCGTCGACCCCGACAACCGTCGGCCGGTGGACTACGACGCGCGCGCGCGCGTCCTGGCCGCGCTGCCGATCCGCGATCGCGCCTGCCCGACGTGCGACAACGTCGCCGATCTTCTGCGCAATCGTTCGGACGGGCGTGTCAAGATGTTCGTGATGGCGCGCGGCCTCGCCGTCCGCGCCCGCATGCGTCGCGTCTTCGAGGAAGGCGACTACGTCCCGGTGACGACGAGCGGCGCCCGTCGCGACCATCTCTTCGCCTTCGCGCGTTCGCATGGCAACGACATGGCGATCACCTGCGTGCCCAGGCTGGTTGCTTCGCTGATCCCCGACCTCTCGGTACCGCCGGTTGGCAGCGCCGTGTGGGCCGACACGCGAATCGAGCTGCCGGAGCCTGTCTCGACGATCGGGCCGCGCTCGTTCACGAACGTGTACACCGGCGCCGTCACGAGATCGGAGATCGTGGACGGCCGCGAGACGCTCGCCGCGTCCGCCGTGTTCGCCGATCTGCCCGTCGCGATCCTCGCTCCATGGTCTACCTGACGATCATCGGCACCGCGTTCGTCATCTGGCTCATCATCGCGGCGCTGTTCACTCCGCACATCCCCTATCACATCGAAGAGGACATCGACGCCCGCAGCGAGCACATGATTCACGTGCTCGAGTCGACGTTCCTCACGCGTCTCGAGCACGGGAATCGCGTGGAGATTCTGACGAACGGCGCGGTGTTCTACCCCGCGATGCTCGACGCGATTCGATCGGCGCGCGAAACGATCAACATGGAGTGCTACATCTTCAAGAACGGCGAAGTCGGCGATCGGTTCGTCGAGGCGTTGTGCGAGCGGGCAAGGGCCGGCGTCCGCGTGACGCTCGTGATGGACGCCATCGGCAGCTTCGGCGCGTTCCGGCGACTGGCGAAGCCGCTCCGCGCGGCCGGCGTTCGCATGGCGGCGTATCAGCGGTTCACCTGGTATCGGCTCAGCCGCCTGAACAATCGGACGCACCGCGAGCTGCTCATCGTCGACGGCACGGTCGCGTTCTGCGGCGGCGCGGGCATCGCCGACTGGTGGGCCAGGCCGACGCGCGGCAAGCCGCCATGGCGCGACATGATGGCCCGCATCGAAGGGCCCGTCGTCGCCGAAATCCAGGGCATCGTCGCCGAGAACTGGATGGAGTGCTGCGGTGAGATCCTCACCGGCCCTGAAACCTACAAGCCGAGACACAGCGTCGGCCAGGTGGCGGCGTTTGCAATCAAGAGCTCGCCGGCGGATCGTTCGACCGTCTCACGCGCGCTGTTTCAGGCCCTCGTCGAAGCCGCGAACGGCAAGGTGTGCATCGCCACGCCGTACTTCCTGCCGGACAAGGCGTTTCGCCGGGGAATCGAGCGAACCGGCGCGCGTGGCGTGCAGATTACTGTCGTTGTTCCCGGTGCCCATACGGATCAGCGCTGGGTTCGGCTCGCGAGTCGACGCAAGTACGGCCCGCTTCTGCGGGCGGGCGTGCGGATCTTCGAGTACGACCCCGGCATGACGCACGTCAAGGTGCTGCTCGTCGACAATCTGTGGACCGTCATCGGCACGACCAACGTCGACAACCGCTCGTTCGAACACAACGACGAGGTCAACGTGGCGTTCCGCGACGAACGCATCACCGCGCGCGTGAACGCCGACTTCGAGGCCGACCTCGCGCGCAGCCGCGAGGTGACGCTCACCGCCTGGGAGCGCCGGCCGCTGTGGGAGAAACTCATCGGCACCGTCGCGTGGATCCTCGAACGGCAACAGTAGTTCGTCCCTGCAGGGCAGGTAGGGCAGGTAGGGCAGGAGTCAGCAGCTCTTCGAGGGCTTCGTTTCCGCGTCGATCGCGGCGGTCCAGATTTCCAGCTGATCGCGCGTCATCGGCCCGTGCGGTTCGAGCCGCGCATCCTGGTACTTCAGGTGAGTGATGTCGTGCAGGTACTGCTCGCGCGACAGCAGCGTGCCGTAGCAGACGTCGTTCTGCACGTTCGGCCGGCTGACGGTGAGCCGGCGTATCAGCTCCTCCATCACCCACGCCGGGACGTTCTGCCGCTTGTCGGGATAGACGAAGCCGAACATGATCAGATGGCCGAGCAGCACGCGCCAGGAATCGCCGAAGCGCATCAGCAATCGCGGCCAGTCGAGCGACGGTCCGGCCTCACGTAGCAGGTGAATGACGTCGGCGCCGTCGAAGCGCTCGCGCTCCTGGATGAACGCCTTCGACCAGATCATCTCCTCGATCGGCGACAACCTGACGATCACGCCAAGGACGTTGGTCTTCGGCGCATGCTCGAACCAGAGATCGTCGACGCGCGCGATGCCGTTGCCCGAGCTGAAGATGACGTCGATGAAATGGTCGTTCCGGTGGATCTTCCCGAGCCAGTGCGGGAACGGCACTTCGGTCTCGTAGCCAAGCCGCTCGAACGCATCGAGGACGCGCGGGCAATCCTCCGGCTTCACGAAAATGTCGACGTCCTTCGTGTCGCGCGGCACGCGCGAGTAGTACGAGAACGCGAACGCGCCGCCGACCAGAAACGGGATGTTGGTGTCGAGCAGCCGGCGAAGCGCCTCGATGTAGAACTCGGCGGCCGGATCGTGAATCGCGCGTGCGGTCGACGTTTCCATGTGCACCTCAGGACGCGATGGCGTCGGTCGCGCGGCGGGCCCGCGGCGGATCGGCCGTCACCGCCGCAATCGGCGGCGGCGCGGCGGCCACGGCCTTCTCGGCGAGCGTCGGGACTTTCTCGACTTTCTCCTCGAGCGTCACTTCGAACACACGAAACGGCGGCTTGTCGGTGAAGGTGCGCGTGAGCAGCGGCATGGAGACGTTGTAGACCGGCGCGCCCGATTTCGTCGCGCCCTGCAGCTGCCCGCGATGCGCGTGGCCGTGCAGGACGAGCGTCACCGGATAGCGGTTGAGCGGCTCCTCGAGCCGGCTCGATCCGAGGAACGGATAAATCTCCGGCGGCTCGCCGCTGACCGTGGCCGCGACCGGCGAGTAGTGCAGAAGCGCGACGAGATGCTTCGTCCGCAGCCGGGCGAGCGCCGTCTCGAGCTTCAGCGCTTCGTCGAGCGCTCCGCGCACGAACTGCTTGATGATGGACTCGCCCCACGGTCCGAGCGCGTGCTTGCCGAAGCCGCCGCCGAAGCCTTTCACGCCCGCGATGCCGACGCCCGCCAGCTCGCGCGAGTCGCCGTCGAGAATGTTCAGCCCGGCGTCGGTGAGAATCTGCTGGACCTCAGCCGCCTTTCCCGACTCGAAATCATGGTTGCCCAGGACCGCCGCCACCGGAATGCGCACCGAGGCGAACTCCCTGGCCAGGACGCGCGCTTCCTCCGGCAGGCCGTAGTCGGTCAGATCCCCGGCGATGAGCATCACATCAGCGGCCTCGACAACGCGCGCGAACAGGGGCTGAAACGCGCCCTGCGAATCCTTCGTGCAATGCAGATCGGCGAGCGCCGCCACACGGACGACAGATCCAGCCATGCGTCTCCTTTACTTCAAGAGTTGCGCCACGTCGTGCGGTTGAGGTGGAGCAGGCGACAACCTTGCAATGGCCCTGGCATGCCGGGGCCCGCGCGACTGCAGCTGGGACGCCTCGTTGTTACACCGTTGGTCACCATTGGCGTGCTCGCGGCCGTGCTCGTCTGGGAAATCGAGCACGTCGGATCGATCGTGCTGGCGGTCGCGATCGCCGCCGGCGGCGTCACCGTCGGCATCGTCGTGGCACGCCGGTTGCGCGAGGACATGGAGCGGCTCGCCGATCATTACGAAGCGCTGCTGAAAGCCGCGGACGATGCGTCCCGCCGCGCCGAATCCGCCAACCGTGCGAAGGACGAATTCCTGGCGACCATCTCTCACGAGCTGAGGACGCCGCTCAACTCGATTCTGGGATGGACCCATCTGCTCGCGACCGGCAAGCTGGGTGCGAGCCAGACGACGCACGCCATTCAGGCGATCGAGCGCGCCGGCTGGTCGCAGTCGCGCATGATCGAAGGCCTTCTGGATCTGTCGCGGATCATCAGCGGCAAGCTCGAAATCTCGACGCGGCCGACACTCGTGGAGTCCGCGGTGGAGGCGGCGGTCAGCGCGCTGCGGCCGGCGGCAGAAGCGAAGCGGATCGCGCTGACGACGGCGCTCGATCGCTCCCTCGGACAGATTTCGGTCGATCCCGACCGGATGCACCAGGTGGTGTGGCACCTCGTCTCGAACGCGATCAAGTTCACGCCGGGCGGCGGCACCGTGACCGTCACGCTGACGGTGGGCGACGGCGAGCTGCGGATCGCCGTGCGCGACACGGGGATCGGATTCGATGCCGAAGTGGCGTCGCATCTGTTCGAACGCCTGCGACAGGGCGACAGCAGCCCGACGCGCGAATACGGCGGGCTCGGCCTCGGCCTCGCCATTGTCCGCCACATCGTCGAGCTCCACGGCGGAACGGTGTCGGCGTCGAGCAGCGGCAAGCTGACGGGATCCGTCTTCGAAGTCCGGCTGCCGATTCGCCGGGTCGACACGTCGAGCGTCCAGACGGTCGAACAGCCGTCGCATCCACTTTCACTATCCGGCGTGAGGGTCCTTGTGGTCGACGATGAACCACAGGTGCTCGACGTCGAGCGCAACGCGCTCGAAGCCTCGGGCGCGAAAGTGGCGACCGCCACGTCAGCGCGCGAAGCACGCGATCGGTTCGCGCGCGAGCGGCCCGACGTGATCGTCAGCGACGTGCTGATGCCCGAGGAGGATGGTCTGCAGCTGATCCGCAGCATCCGCCGCTCGGAGGACCCGATGCGGCGGACACCAGCCGCGGCCGTGTCGGCGCTCGTGCGAAGCGAGGATCGCAGTCGCGCGCTCAGCGCCGGCTACCAGATGCATCTCGCGAAACCGATCGATCCCGCGGAGCTGGTTGCGACGGTAGAACGGCTTGCGAAGGCCCAGCGCGGACCGAAAGAGGTCGTCCATTGACACGATCGCAGGCGCACGATCGTGAGCGCGCCGGCACGGCGCTCGTTCGCCCCGTCGATCACCGCTGCGCGATTCTCGTCGTCGACGACGATTCGGACGTACGCGACGTGCTGGGCATCGCGCTGCGCGATGCCGGCTACCGCGTCGCCACCGTGAGGACCGGGCGCGAGGCGCTGGACTTTCTACGCTCGCACGCCGAGACATGCCTGATCGTGCTCGACCTGATGATGCCGGCGATGGATGGTGTGCAATTTCGCGCGGCTCAGTTGCGCGATCGGTCGCTCGCGTGGATTCCCGTCATCGTCACTTCCGCGGCGGTCGACGTGCAGAGCCGTGCCGAGCTGCGGGCGGCCCGGCTGTTGCGCAAGCCGTTCGACCTCGACGAGCTGCGCGAAGCTGTCGAATCGTCAACACGCGCGTGTCCGAATGCCAAGCGCGCAGCCGAGCTTGCGCGTCCCGAAGCCCGGCACCTACTATCGGGCTGATGCCCGCAAAGGCGCCGTTCGTCCTCGTCGTCGAAGACGACCCGGAGACGCGCCGCTTCTACTCCGAGGCGTTCGCGCGCGACGGATTTCACGTCGACCAGGCGCACAACGGTCACCAGGCGCTCGAGAAAGCGCTGCAGCGCGCGCCCGATCTCATCCTCACCGACATCGCCGTGCCGGGGCTCGACGGCATCGAGCTGTGCCGCCGGCTGCGCGCCGACGAACGAACGTGCCGCGTGCCGGTGCTCGCGATCACCGGCTACGGCGACCGCTATTATCCGGATCGCATCCGGGAAGCGGGCGCCGACCAGCTGCTGATCAAGCCATGTGAGCCCGAACGGCTCGTCAGCGAGGCGCGGAAGCTGCTGGCGTCGCGCATCACTGACGCGATCCCTGCGCCGAAGGCTTCGGGAAGATAAGCGGCAGCACCGATTCAGCCGTGAACATGCAGCGCGCGTTGTGGCCGCACAGCGGCACGACCGTCGTCGTGTGGTGCGCTCCGAACTTTTCGTTCACGTACTTGCCGAACGCCTGCCCCCGCGTCAGCCGATTGGATCCCTGCGCCATCGCCGGACACGACCCGTCGAAGCCCGCGAGCGGCAGCGTGTCGTATTCGCCGACAAGATACGTCACGGACCGCGCGACGAGCTGCTTCTTCAACTGATCGTCGCTGAGCCGCGCCGCATAGCCGGTTCGCCCTTCGAGACCGTACGGCCACTTGTTGTACGTCGTGCAGTTCCGTGCGTCGCCGAACGCCCTGAACTCGGCCGATCCGCTCGCCGCTGTCGCGGGCCGCGTCGCGTCGAGATATGCGTAGCTCGATGGATTCGCGACAACGTATGTGATCGGCACGCCGAGCGTGTCGTGCATCTGGTTCGCCATCTCGTAGCGATTCGCGAACTGACCGCCCGCCGAGTGACCGCCGACCACGATCGCGCGCAGATTGGGAAAGTTCGCCTTGTTGGCGATCTTGCGGAGCAATGCGTCGGCGAAGTCGTACGACGTGAGCGTGCCGCCCGCCGCCGCCACGCCGCCGGATCGCCAGCTGTCGCCGCTGCACGGCCAGCTCACTTCGTTCTCGGCGAGCTTGTCCGCGCACCCGCGCTCCGCCGAGGCGAACCGCGGCGAGACGACCAGCGTGTCGTCGAGCGCGTCGGCGAGAAACGCGGCGGCCACCGCCGTGCGGAAATAGTTGTCGGCGTCGCGGCCCGCGCCGTGGACCATGACGAAGGCCCGCGTGATGCGATCGTTCTTCTGATCCAGCGGGTACGTGCGATAGACGAGCGACCGCGCAGGACCGCCGTTCAGCGCGATCCATTCGCCGCAGTCCTTCACCGCGGTGCACGGCGCCGCGGCGGCCACGCCCGCGGATCCCGCCAGCACGGCAAACGTCATCAACCTGATGAGAACGTTGCGCACGTCGTGCGTTTTCATGGTCGACACGTATACACCTGAACCGTACGCGGCGCAACAGAGCTGAACGGTTCGAGCTGGCGACGACGTTGCAGGCTGCCGCCGCGGAAATCGCAACTGCTGCAGGAGGACCGCATGAAACAGCAAGTCTGGGCTAGTGTGATTGCGACGGCGTGCAGCGTCAGCATCGGGATCGCTGCACAGACGCCGGGACAGACGACCAGTCCACAAACACGATCGAGCACACCAAGTGCATCGAATCAAATCACCGTCACGGGATGCGTTCAGCGCGCGTCGGGCGCGACATCCGGTGCAACCGGCACCACCGGCACAGCCGGCGCGTCGACGTCGGGCGGCTACATTCTCGCCAACGCGACCATGAGCTCGTCCGGCTCGTCGAGCTCCGCCGCGTCGTCGACGCCAGGCAGCCCGACAACCTCGACGGCGACGAATCCGACCGGCACGGCGGGCGCGACGTCGCCGAGCTCGGCGGCGGGATCGTCGGCCAGCGGCGCGAGCGGCAGCACGTATCGGCTCGATGCGGACGATGCGAAGCTGAGCGCGCACGTGGGCCACAAGGTGGAGATCACCGGCACGCTGGACAAATCGATGGGTGGATCGACCAGCAATCCGCCGTCGACGGCGGGAACTCCGCCGGCCAGCCCCGCACCGTCGGCGTCCAGCAGCATGTCCGGCAGCCAGCCGAAGCTGAAGGTCGACACCGTCCGCATGATTTCCTCGAGCTGTTCCGAGTAGGCCGCTTCAGGGAGGCGGGCCCGAAGGCCCGTCTCCTTGACTTCTTTTTTTGGCCCTGCTACCTTTTCACAGCAAGGTAGCTTCTCCAAGCACGTGAGACACCCGAGCGAGACGTCGGGTCCGTCCTGGGGCGGACCGTGGGACCCGTGACATCGTGAGCGTCAAGGACAAGTTCACCGCGATTAGGAAAGGGCTCCTGGAGTTCCTGATTCTCCGGATCATCGCGAACGACAAGGTGTACGTCGCGGACATCCTGAAGCGCCTGAGCGACACGGAGTTCACGACGCAGGAGGGCACGCTCTATCCGCTGCTGAGCAAGATGCGGCGCGAGGGCCTGGTCGACTACGAGTGGCAGGAGTCGGATGCCGGGCCGCCGCGCAAGTACTACGACCTGACGCCGAAAGGCAAGGCGCAGCTCGCCGAGCTGAACGCGTACTGGAAGGACATCAACGCCACGATCAACCAGCTGGGGCGATAGCGATGCAGAAAGTCATCACGATCAACCTGAATGGGAACGCGTATCAGCTCGACGAACGGGGATACGACGCGCTCGTCGCGTATCTGGATCAGGCGGAGCGGAAGCTCGCCGGCAACCCGGATCGCGAGGAGATCCTCGCCGACATCGAGCAGGCGATCGGCGAGAAGTGCCTGCGGTTTCTCGGCCAGAACAAGACGGTCGTCACCGCCGCGGAGGTGGCGCAGATCATCGCCGAGATGGGGCCGGTCGAAGGATCGACCGGCGAGGCGACGAGCGGCGCCGGCATAGGCGGCAGCAGCAACACGACGTCGAGCGACACGGGGCGTGCGCGAAGCAGCGGCCCCGCGCCGCGGCGGCTGTACTTGATCAAAGAGGGCAAGATGCTCGGCGGCGTCTGCACCGGGCTCTCCGCGTTCTTCGCGATCGACGTGACGATCATGCGGATCATCTTTCTCGCGCTCGCCGCGCTGACGAAAGGATTCTGGATCATCGTGTACTTCGTCCTCATGATCGTGATCCCCTCGGCGAACACGTCGGAGGAGCGCGCGGCCGCACGCGGTCAGCCGTTCAACGCGCAGGAGCTGATCGATCGCGCGAAGAAGCAGTACGAAGAGTTCAGGGGCGCGAACTGGCGGGGGCGCTGGCGACGCCAGCGGCGCGAGTGGCGGCGTGAGGCGCGGCGCCAGCAGCGCTACGGACCGCCAGCCTGGTGGTCCCACACCGGCGCGGCGGCCGCCGGTCCGACGACCGGCTACATGACGCGCGTGTTCGCCGGCTTCATGGTCCCGATCCTCAGCCTCGTCAACGTGGTGCTGTTCTTGGGACTGATGTTCGGCATCGCCTCGCTCGTGACGAAGCAGGAAGCGTTCGGCGAACCGCTTCCGCCGGAGATGCCAATGTGGATCGGCATCCTGATCCTGTGCGCCTTCTACGCGATCATCGCCTTTCCGCTGGGCGCGATGCGACGCGCGACCTACGTCGCGGTCGCCGGCTATCACCACCCGATGCTGGCCGCGTGGGACGGCATGATGTCAGCCGGCTTCGGGATTCTCATCCTCTGGTTCGGCTATCACATGATTCCGGAAGTGCGCGATCTCGTCGACAGCCTGCCGGCGGTCTGGGACGCGCTGCGAACGCAGCGCTGACGGTCGCCGGTTCCGGCTACTTCGCCTCCATCGGCACGATGTACTCGCTCCCGCCGGTCAATCGAACCATCAACGGATCGCCCTGCCCCGCAGGCCGCCGCACGGTGTGGACGCCGTCGAACCGCGGATGCAGCACCACGCGCGTCGCCCGGCCGCCGCTCCACGCGATGTCGACGCCGACGCCGCCGCGCGCACGCAGACCGGTCACGCGTCCGTCGGGCCACGCCGCGGGGAGCGCGGGCAGGATCGCAATCTCGCCCGCGTGGCTCTGCAGGAGCATCTCCGCGATCGCCGCCGCACCGCCGAAGTTCCCGTCGATCTGAAACGGCGGATGCGTATCGAGCAGGTTCGGCAGCGTCGACTTCGCGAGGAGCGCGACGAGGTTCTCGTACGCCTGCTGCGGCTGCTCGAGGCGCGCCCAGAAGTTGATGATCCATGCGCGGCTCCAGCCCGTGTGCCCGCCGCCGAACGATAAGCGCCGCTCGATCGTCGCCGCCGCGGCGCGCGCGAGCGCCGGCGTGCCGCGCGCCGTGATCTGCGTGCCCGGATACAGCGCGAACAACTGCGACGTATGGCGGTGGCCCGGGTCCGCCTCCTCGTAGTCTTCCAGCCACTCCTGGATCTGGCCGTGCTTTCCAATCTTCAACGGCGGCAGACGGTCGCGCGCGCTCAGGACCTGCTGCCGGAAGTCCGCGTCGACGCCGAGAATCTCCGACGCGTCGGCGACGCGTGTGAACAGCGCGTGCGCGATCTCGCTGTCCATGTACGGTCCCATGCAGATGCTCGCGACCGTTCCGTCCGGCAGCCGATAGCGGTTCTCGGGCGACACAGACGGCCCGGTGATCAGATGCCCGCGGGCATCGGTCACCATGTAGTCGAGCAGGAACTCCGCCGCTTCCTTCATGAGCGGGTACGCGCGATCGCGCAGGAACGCGTGGTCGCGCGTGAAATCGTAGTGATCCCAGAGATGCAGGCTCAGCCACGCGCCGCCCATCGGCCACAAGCCGGATCGCGCCTGATCGATCGGGACCGCGTGGCCCCACATGTCCGTGTTGTGATGCAGCACGAACCCGCGCGCGCCGTACAACCGGCGCGCGACGCGCCGCCCGTCCTCGCGCGAATGCTCGATCAGATCGAACAGCGGCTCGTGCAGCTCGGAGAGGTTCGTGACCTCCGCCGGCCAGTAGTTCATCTCCGTATTGATGTTGATCGTGTACTTGCTGTCCCACGACGGCGCGAGCGAGTCGTTCCAGATGCCCTGGAGCGTCGCGGGCAGCGTGCCGGGCCGGCTGCTCGAGATCAGCAGATACCGCGCGAACTGGAAGTAGAGCGCGATGAGATCGGAATCGGCGGCGCCGTTCTGCACACGCCGCAGTCGCTCGTCGGTCGGCAATTGATCCGGTCCTGCCCCTTCTGCCCTTCCTGCCCTTCCTGCCTCTCCTGCTCTTCCTGCCCGATGGGTCGCAAGCCGCAACGTGACGCGGCGAGCCAATCGCTGGTAGTCCGCGACGTGATCGGCACGCAGCCGCTCGAACGGCTTCTCCGCCGCGGCCGTGAGCGCGCGATCGCACGCGGCCATCGCGCCGGCGACGCTCTTCTCCCGCACATCGGTCGCCGCGGCGACAAAGAGCGTCACCGCGTCGGCATCGTCGATCCGAAGCGCGTCCCCGTCCGCGCGCACGCGACCTCCGTCGGCGATCGCCTGGGCGATCGCGACAAATCGCGCGCCCGTGCGCCGTTCGTCGGCGTGACGCACGGGATCGTTCGTGAGCGCCTGCCCTTCCATGACGAGGCGCGCGCCCTCCGCGCGGGTCGACGCGTCGCGCTCGCGCGTCAGCCTTGCCGCGAACGAAATCTTCGCCGGCCCCGACTTCGTCAATCGGACGACGATGACGTTGTCGACCGCCGACGCGAAGATCTCGCGCGTGAAGATCGTCTCGCCGGCGCTGAAACGGACGCGCGCGATCGCGTCGTCGAGGTCCAGCTCGCGCCGGTATTCGACGGCGGATTTGTAACGGGGTCTGACCCCAGAATCAGCGCGGGAGCCATTTTCCTGGGTCAGACCGCCAGAGCTGAACTTCAGCGTCAGGTCGCCGAGCGTCTGATACGGCGGCATCCGCCGCGGCGTTGAGATGATCGCCTTGTCCGCCAGCGCCTCGGCTTCGGCCGCCTTCCCTTCGGCGAGCAGCCGGCGGACCTCGCGCACCGCCTCCGGACCGGCGGGATTCAGACGATCGCGCTTCTCGCCGGCCCACACCGTCTCTTCATTCAGCTGCAGGCGCTCGTCGTCGATCCCGCCGAACACCATCGCGCCCAATCGGCCGCTGCCGATCGGCAGCGCCTCGTTCCAGTTCGCGGCAGGCTGGCGGTACCAAAGAACGTTGCTCGTCGTCTCGACGGCCGGACGGACCTGAGCGCCACGCGGGCGAGTCACAGCGCCGAACACGCAGAACCCGCAGATCAACGACACGAGTACGAGCGTGGTTCCGCGGCTTCCGCGATTTCTGCGCTGTGCCTCGCGCTTCGATGGCCTCATGACGCGAATGGGCGTGATGCTACCAGAATCGTTAGCGAAGCTCTTCTGTGCCTTCGAAAACTGGCCGGAAATGCCGCAATTTGTGGCACATCTCTTGACCTATCCGTGCGCGTGATCCTCTTCATCATCTTTCTCGCGATCGTTGCGGGGCTCGGCTACCGCATGACGACGGCCGAAGACCGGGCGCGCTACCTGCAGATCGCGCTGAACGAATGCCGGCAGGCTCGGGAGGCGGCAGGCAGGAGCCGCGCGATCTGCGAGCCGTACCGCGAGGCGCTTCGCGCTCGGACGACGTGGGCGATCGTCACGCCGATCCTGGCCGCGGCGAACGTGATCGTGTTCGTCCTCGCCGCGCGCGCCAGCGGCGGCGGCGAGCTGGACGCGCTGCTCGCGTGGGGCGCGAATCTCGGCCCGCGAACGACGAACGGCGAATGGTGGCGCCTCGTCACGGCGATGTTCGTGCACACCGGCGTCATTCAGCTCGTGATCAATGTGACGGCGCTCGTCCAGATCGGATTGATCCTCGAGCGCCTCGTCGGGCGGCTGACGTTCACCGCGACGTACATCGCGACCGGCGTGCTCGCCGCGCTGGCGAGCGTCTCGGCGCAGCCGGTGACCGTGAGCTTCGGCGCGTCCGGCGCGATCTTCGGCCTGCTCGGCCTGATGGTCGCCGCGTTGTGGTGGAGCTTCCGCTCCGAGTCGCCGCTCAGGATCCCCACGCTGGCGATCGCCCGGCTCGCGCCCGCCATCGCGCTGTTCGTCCTGTTCAACCTCGTGAACGACGACGTGCCGTTCTCCGCCGAGTGGCGCGCGTTCGCGATCGGACTGGTGGCCGGCGTCGTGCTGACCCGGACCATCACTGAAGAGGAGCCGGCGCGTCAGCACGTGCTGATCGCCATCGGCTGCACGGCGCTCGCGACGGTGCTGCTCGCGGTTCCTCTGCGCCGAATCGCAGACGTCAAGCCCGAGATGGAGCGCGTGATCGCCGCGGAGAACCGGACCGTCGCGGCGTACAACGCCGCGAACGAACAGTTCAGGAAGGGCAAGATGACGGCGGCCGCCCTGTCGGTGCTAATCGAAGGGACGATCGTGCCCGAGCTGCAGACGGCGGACACGCGGCTCCAGACGCTCCAGCGCGTTCCCGCGGAGCATCAGCCGCTCGTCGACAGCGCCCAGGAGTACTTGCGCCTGCGAATCGCCAGCTGGCACTTCCGCGCGGAAGGACTCCGGCAGGCGACGATGCTGTCCCGCGGCGTTGCGCCGTCGACCGAGCGCGACGCCAACGCCAACTGGCGGGTGAGCACCGAGAAGCGGCACCGCGCGAACCTGCGGACGCTCGGACAGGCCGAGGGCTCCGAGCGCGCGTCGCTCGAAGCCCTCCAGAAGACTATCGCGGCGACGACGGTCGCGGTGCGCCTGCCGGGACGCTGAACGCGAGGTACTCACCGGAGTAGTTGCCGCCGCTGACCGCAACGATGATGTACTGCCTGCCGTCGGCCATGTACGTCATCGGCGAACCGCTCTGCGGCGCCGGCAGCCAGACCGCGCCGACTTCCCGGCCGGTCGCCTTGTCGTACGCCCGCAGCATCGCGCCCCGCGGATGATCGGGCGTGGTCGTCACCTGCGGATCGCCCATCACGACCAGCGTCTTCGTCACCATCAATCCGACACCCGACGTGCCGGCCTGACCGGTCTTCGGAATGTTCAGGCCCTTGAGCGCGGGATGATTCCTGATGACATCAGGCGTGTCGCCGTGCGGAACCCGCCAGACGATTTCACCGCGATCGAGGTTGATCGCCGCGAGCGTTCCGTATGGCGGCTTGACGATCGGCAGCCCCTGGACCGCGAGCGTGCCGGTCGCCGTTGCGGGTGGAGGTCCGGTCGGATTCGCGGGCTGCGCCGCGGCGGGCGCGTTCGGTCGCGGCGGCGCATCGGCGGCGCAGCAGTCGCCCGGCCCGAGCACTTCGCGAAATTCCTGGCCGCCGATGCCCGACACGTAGCGGATGTCCGAGAAGCCGGCCGGCGGCGCCACGAGCGATCGCGCCGAGGGCGTGTTGCCCGCCTGCGCGAAGACGGTGTGCAGCTCCGGATCGTACGCCGAGCCGGGCCAGTTCGTCGCCGTGCCGGCGCCGAGCGCGCCGAGCAGGCCGTTGACGCTTCCAAGAATCGGCGGCGTGAACGGAGAATCGCCGACCTTGTATCGTTTCAGCTGCTCGAGCCCCTGCGCGCGCAGCTCCGGCGTGAAGTCGATCACGTCGTCCGGCACTTTCATGTAGATCCGCGCGTATGCGGGCGGCTTCGTCGGGAACGGCTGCGTCGGCGACGCCTTTTCTCCCGGCACGTCGGACGGCGCGACCGGACGCTCCTCGAACGGCCACACCGGTTGACCGGTCACACGATCGAACACGTAGAGGAACGCCTGCTTGCTCGGAAGCGCGACGGCCTTGATCGCGCGTCCGTTGACGGTGATGTCCGCCAGCAGCGGCGCGCAGCAGTTGTCGAAATTCCAGATCGGATGGTGGACGAGCTGGAAATGCCATTTGCGCTGCCCCGTCTTGAGATCGACGCACACGAGCGACTCGGCGAACAGGTTGTTGCCCGGCCGATGACCGCCGTAGTAATCCGATGTCGGCGTCTCGACCGGCAGGTAGACGAGCCCGAGCTCCTCGTCGACGCTGATTTGCGTCCAGACGCCGGTGTTGCCGTTGACGGCCCACGATTCGTTCTCCCACGTCTCGCTGCCGAACTCGCCCGGACGCGGAATCGTGTGGAACGTCCACAGCACCTTGCCCGTGCGCGCGTCAAACGCCCGCACAAGGCCTTTCGTGTTGTTGTGCGTCGGAACGGTCGCGCCTTCACGCATCGCCGAGCCGACAATGATCACGTCCTTGACGATCGTCGGCGTCGCGTGAATGCCGATCTCGCCGGTCTCCAGATCGATCTGCTCGCCCTTGCCTTTGACGGCGCCGACCTTCAGGTCGACGATGCCACCCTTGCCGAACGTCGGCACGAGCGCGCCGTTCTTCGCGCTCAGCTCGACGAGCTGATAGCCGGTCGTCACGTAGACGACACGGTCGTCGCCCCTGCCGTCGGTCCAGTACGACACGCCGCGTCCCGAGAGCTGCCGCGGCGACACGGCCGCGCGCTTCCCTTCGCGCAGGCTGTGCGTCCAGATCACTTCACCGGTCTTGCCGTCGAGCGCGACGACGGAGCGGCGCGTGCCGCCGGTGGTGTACAGGACGCCCTTGATGGCGAGCGGCGTGCCCTCGAGCTTGTACTCGGGCCGCGGGCCGAGATTGTCGGTCTTGTAACGCCATGCAACCTCGAGCTTGTTGAAGTTCGCAGCGTCGATCTGATCGAGCGGCGAGTAGCGGCTGCCGCGGATGTCGGCGGTGTAATGCGGCCAATCGCCCGCCTTCGTGGACGGAAAACTGACCGAAGACGGCGATTGCGCATCGAGCGCGGCGACGAGCGAGACGAGAGCCAGGATCACACGAGGCACTGTCTTCGACATCGGGCACCTTCCTTCGCGGTCGTTGAACTCGCAGCGTGCGGATTATAGACTCGGTTGGTGCGAGACTCTCAGGACGATTACCGGCGGCTCGTCGAATCGTCGCCTGACGGAATTCTCATCAGCGACAGCGGCCGGATCGTGTTCCTGAACCCCGCGGCGGCGCAGCTCTTCGGCGCGCGCGACGCCGGCCAGATCGTCGGCGCCTCGATCTTCGACGTCATCCACGTGGACTCCCAGGCGCTTGTGCGCGAGCGAATCGGCCGCATCCTCGCGGGCGAGCCGCTGCCGCCCGCCGAAATGAAGGTCGTCCGTCTCGATCGCTCGATCATGGACGTCGAGGTCAACAGCCGGCGGCTCGGTCCGGACGGCGACGCAATTCAGGTGATCATCCGCGACATTTCCGAGCGGAAACGGATCGAGGCGCTGCTGCGCGAGAGCGAGGAGCGGCTCACGCTCGCCTTCGCCGGCGCGGAGGAAGGCGTCTGGGACTGGAACCTGGAGACCAACGCCGTCGTGTATTCGCCGCGCTGGAAAGAGATGCTCGGGTACGCCGGCGATGAAATCGAGCCGCACATCAGCGCGTGGGAGCGCCTGGTCCACCCCGACGATCGGCCGATCGCCGATCGCGCGAACGAGCGCGTCGCGGCCGGCGATCGCACGTACGAAGCGGAATTCAGGCTGCGCCACAAGGACGGCCGCTACATCCACGTCCTCTCGCGCGGCTTTCCGGTCAGGCGTCACAAAGGTGGACCGGTCGTCCGCATCGTCGGCACGCATCTGGACCTCACCGATCGAAAGCGCACGGAGGCGGCGCTGCGCGAGAGCGAGGAGCGGCTGACGCTCGCGTTCGCGGCGGCGCAGGAAGGCGTGTGGGACTGGAATCTCGAGACCGACGCCGTCGTGTACTCGGACCGATGGAAGGCGATGCTGGGGTACACCGGCGACGAGATCGAACCGCACGTCCGCGCGTGGGAGCACCTGCTCCATCCGGACGACGTGCCGCGGGCGCGTCAGCTCTATGAGAACGTCGCCGCGCGCGGCGAACCGAAGTACGAAGGCGAGTTCCGGCTGCGGCACAAGAACGGCCACTACATCCACGTGCTGACGCGCGGCCTGCCGGTGCGCCGCGAGCCCGGCGGACCGGTCGTGCGGATCGTCGGCACGCACTTCGACCTCACCGATCGCAAGCGCGCGATCGCGGAGCGGATCCGCACGGAGTCGCTCGCGCGGATGGTGTTCGCGCAGGAAGACGAGCGGCGGCGCATCGCGCGCGAGATGCACGATCAGTTCGGCGAGCAGCTGACGGCGCTGGAGCACGGCCTCGCCGCGCTGAAGGAGGCGTGCCGCGATCGGCCCGAGCTGTGCGAGCAGGTCCGCGCGCTGGAAGCGGTGGCGCAGCAGCTCGATCGCGACGTCGAGCAGCTCGTTTGGGAACTGCGGCCGACGGCGCTCGACGATCTCGGCCTGCGGGCCGCGCTCGCGAACTACGTGCAGGACTGGTCGAAGCGCGTGAACATCGGCGCGCGGCTCCACACGTCCGGCCTCCTCGACGATCGCCTCGCCGCCGACACCGAGACGGCGCTGTTCCGGATCGCGCAGGAGGCGCTCACGAACGCGGCGAAGCACTCGCAGGCGCGCCACGTCGAGGTGATCCTCGAGCGCCGCGGCGATGCCGTCCTCCTCATCGTCGAGGACGATGGCATCGGGTTCGAGCCGGGCGAGGGAACGCCGAACGTCCGCGGCTTCGGCCTGCGCGGGATGCAGGAGCGCGCCGCGCTGGTCGGCGCGACGCTCCAGATCGAATCGGCGTCCGGCAAAGGCACGACGATCCTCGTCCGCATGGCGGTCGCTCCGATCCGCGAAACGACCGAGTATGTCTGAGCCGGCGCGTCGGCTGAGCGTGCTGCTCGCGGACGATCACGTGACGGTCCGCCACGGTCTCAGGCTGCTCATCGAGAGTCAGCCCGACATGCGCGTTGTCGCCGAGGCGAACGACGGCGCGAGCGCCGTTCAGCAGGCGCTGTCGTTGAAGCCGGACGTGATCGTCATGGACATCTCGATGCCCGGGATGACCGGGCTCGTCGCGACGCGGAGGCTGAAACAGCAGCAGCCGGACGCGGCAATCGTGACGCTGACGCGCCACGCGGACGATGCGTACCTGCAGGAGCTGCTGCGCGCGGGCGTGTCCGGATACGTGCTGAAGCAGAGCGCGCCCGCCGAGCTGATCCAGGCGATTCGCGCGGCGGCGTCGGGCGGCCAGTATCTCGATTCGACGCTCACGTCGCGCGTCACCGCGCGGTTCGCGGCCGACGGACGCAACGCGCGGAAATCCGCCGCGAAGCTGAGCGAGCGTGAAGCCGAGGTCCTCCGGCTGATCGCGTCGGGCTACAGCAACAAGGAGATCGCGGCGCGCATGACGCTCAGCGTGAAAACGGTCGAAGCCCACAAAGCCAACGCGATGAAGAAGCTCGATCTCAACGGCCGCATCGACATCGTGAAATACGCGATTCTGCAGGGGTGGCTCCAGAACACCTGACGATCGTCCCGACCCTCGATTAGGGATCTTCCCTAGACCTCGGCGCCGTGTTCCCAATAGCCCGCCGCTCGCCGGACGAGTAGATTCGCGCTGTTCGGCTGAGTCCCGATCAGGAGGTCCGCATGGAGAACCTGTCGAAGCGTTTCGCCGGCGCCGTGGCGGACGGCCCGCCGCGATTCGTCCCCCAGCTCCCAGACGTCAATGTCGAGTCGCCGCTCGCCCAGGCCGCGTACGTCGATCTCAAGTTGATGGGGATGCCGCGGGTGAACCTCCTGCTCGCGGGACCGGACAACGCCGTGCACGCGGTGCTGGACCTGCTGTCGAAGGATCTGCGGGAACCGGTGACGCGGTGGCGGACGGGCGAACCGCTCGTCCTGCCTCGCGTCGAGCGCGGCGGGACTATGGTCCTGGAAGACATCGGCTCGCTCCCACGGGCCGACCAGCTGAATCTCCTCGACTGGATTGAAGCGGCGTCGGGCCGTACGCAAATTGTCAGTACGACCCGCGGTTCGCTCATGTCGCGGGTCCGCTCGGGCCAGTTCCTGGACATGCTCTACTATCGGTTGAATACCCTATACGTAGATTTGGCGAATCCGTAAAGGGTGTCCTGATTCGCTGCGCAGAAATTTACATCGCGGTTACGCGGCGTACTCTATCCTTCCGTGTATTTCCTACCGGAGGACGCGTATCGTGGCGATCGACATTCTCGTGGCGGGCATGCGCACTTCCACCGAAGTTGAACACGCCGTGCGGCGCGCGATTCGGGACGTCGCGACCCGGGACCGGTTTCGGGTTGCGCTGCTGCCGTCGGATCGCGACGGCCGCTGGGACCTCGGGCTGAACGGCCCCGGCGGCTGGTCGGTCACGTGGTTCGACTCGCCCGTCGAGGACCTGCCGCGGCGTGCGGCGCGCGAAGTGCGGCTGCTTCTCGAAAACGCCGCACTCGCACGGGCATAGTCGTCTCGTCGTCTCGTCTTCTCAGCGCTGAAACCGCCGAAGACGCAGAAAATATTTGTTCTGCGGTTTCCGCGGTCTCTGCGCCGGAAGACGAGACGACGAGATGCGGCCTTAAAACGACACGCGCGCCCCGAGCTGTACCTGCCGCATCGCGCGCGCACCGCGAGTCTTTCCGAACGTTGCCGGCGCCGTCAGGGTCGTGCCTGGATTGTTCAGGTTGACGATGTTGAAGACGTTCGTCGCCTCGACGCGGAACTGGAACGTCGCGCGTCCGCGCAGCGGCACGTCGCGGAAGACGCCCAGATCGACGTTGCGATAGCCCGGACCGTCGATGATGCTCCGTCCCGAGCTGCCGTTCGTCCCGAGCGCCGGCAGCGCGAACGCGGCGACGTTGAACCATCCTTCGATCAGCTGATCGCGCGGCCGCCCGGAATCGAGCGCGGGGTTGCCGACGAGATCCGCCCGATCGTTCGTGAGGCCGTCGAGGTTGCGATCCTGTGACGTGCCGATCGTCAGCGGCGAGCCGGTCTGGAGCGTGACGATCGCCGAGACGGTCCAGTCGCGCGCGAGCCAGCTCGCCGCCGACGTGGATTCCCGCAGGTAGTCGATCTTCCACACGCCCGACAGCGTGAAGATGTGCGTACGGTCGTTCGAGTTCCTCGCGCGCTCGTCGCCGAGCCGCGTGGCGTTCTGCACGCCCGGCAAGCCGCCGCCCTGGAAGTCGACGTCCTCGTAGCCGCGGCCGAACGAGTAGTACGCCTTGCCCGACAGGCGCGTGCCGCGCCGCTCCGCGCTCAGCTGAAGGCCGTTGTAGTCGCTGGTGAAGATCGACGACAGGACGTTCGCCGCGCCGATCGTGCCGGGCAGGTACGGCCGCCGCGCGTTGACGTTCGCCGTCGTCGCCGCCGGCGTCAGCACCGGATAGTTGTTGTCGACTGCCGCGGCGAGGTGCCTCGCGAACGCGCCGACGTACGACGCGCTCACGCTGAAGCTGCGGCCGATCTCCTTTTCAATGGTCAGGTTCGTCTGGTAGCTGACCGGCCAGACGAAGTCGAGCGACGGGCCGAACACCTGCGCCGGCAGCGTGAAGCGTGGCGCGCCCGGCGTGTAGAGGAAGGGGAACGGTCCGACGCCGCCGGGCAGGTTGCGATACGGATCCGACAGCGTGAAGACCGTGGGAAACGTCTGTCGAACGGTGAACGGCTGGTTGTCGGCCGTCGTGTTCCACTCGTTCCCGGTGATGCTGCCGTAGAACAGGCCGAACGCGGCGCGCACCGCAGTGCGGCCGTCGCCGTTCGGATCCCACGCGAGGCCGAGACGCGGCGCGATGTTGTTCACGTCGGTCTTCACGATGCCGCGGCTGACGCCGGTGTCGCCGGGAAAGAGCAGGCCGACCGGCGCCGTCGGGTTGATCTTCGATTGCTGGCCGGGCACGAACGCGAGCTTGCGGTCCTGCGGATCGGTGAATGGGAACTGCAGGTCGTATCGCACGCCGAGGTTCAGCGTCAGCCGCGGGTGCACGCGGAAGTCGTCCTGCGCGAACGCGCTGATGTAGGCGCCGTTGTCGGTCTTCCGCACCGGAGCATCCTGCGTCATGTTCGAGGGGAGCCCGAGCAGGAAGTCCGCGTACGCGTTCCCGGTCTTCGTGCCGTTGAACGTGAACGTGCCGTAGTTGTCGAGCAGCGTGTCGTGGATGATCTTTTCGTACGAGACTTCGCCGCCGACCTTCAGCGCGTGCCTGCCGGCGGTCATCGTGAGCGCATCCTTCACGCCGAAGTAGTTGCTGCCGGCGTCGGGCCCGGCGATGGACGTCTGACCCGTGAAGTAGCCGGTAATCGTGAGCCGCGGCAGCGTCGGCTCGCCCTGAATCGTGAACTTCGAGCTCAGGTCGCCGAGCGACGTCGTCGGATTGTTCACGCGCGCGCCGAACTGACGCATGTACGTGCCGCGCAGCTGGTTGATCGTCCTCGAGCTCAGCGTCCACATATGCGTGACGTTGACGTTGTCCTGGTTCCACTTGAGGTCCTTGTCGACCCACGGGATGTTGCCCGAGAGCGACAGCGGCTGGGTGTCCTTGCCGGTCAGGTGGAAGTAGCTCATCGCGAGCGTTTGAGTGGTCGACAGCTGGTGATCGAGCTTGAACGTCGCCTCGTCGGTGCGAATCGGATCCGGCGCGCGGACTTCGAAGAAGTTGTTCGGCAGGTTCGCCATCGGCACGTACTTGTCCTGAATCGTCTTCGCGGCGGTGTCGAACCGCGACGCCGGAATGATGCCGCCGGGGAACGCCTGGCCGGTGAGCGGATCGCTCGGCCGGCGAGCCGATTGTGAGAAATCGCCCGTGCGTTCCAGCGCCGTCGGTACGACCGCGGTGTTGCGATAGTAGGTCTCTTCCTGGCGCAGACCCGAGTAGCTGCCGAAGAAGAATGTCTTGCCCTTCCGAATCGGGCCGCCGATAGCCCCGCCGAACTGGTTGCGATCGAGCGGATCGTTCGTCGACGGCGTGCCAGGCGGCGTCCAGCGCGGCGAGTTCAGGTTCTGATTGCGAAAGAACTCGAACGCGGCACCGTGCAGGTCGTTGGTGCCCGACTTCGTCACGACGTCGACGATGCCGGCGGAGTAACGGCCGTACTCGGCCGAATAACCGTTGGTCAGCACGCGGAATTCCTGGACCGCCTCGGGATTCGGCGCGGGATTGCCGGTACCTCGCAGACCCGCCGTGTTGTTGCCGCCGTCGAGCTGGAAATTGACGGTCCCCATCTGCGCGCGGCCGGACCCGTTGATGGTGGTCAGCTGCTCGGGACCGCCGAGCGTATTCCCGCTCTCGTTGCTGCTCACGCCGCCGGTCAGGCTCAGGAGCGTGTAGAGATCGCGGTTGACGAGCGGCAGGTTGATCACTTCCTTCTGCCCCACCGTTCGCGACAGCGACGCGGACGCGGTCTCGACGAGCGGCGAGTCGCCGATGACCGTCAGCGACTCTTCGACGGCGCCGAGCTCCAGCGTCGCGTCGACGCGCGCGTTGCGGCCCACCTCGAGGACGATGCCGGTCTGGTTGAACGTCTTGAAGCCGGGGATGGTGACGACGACCATGTAGTTGCCGATCGGCAGCAGGCGGAGCGCGTACTCGCCGGCGCTGTCGGTCACCGTGTCGCGCGAGTACTTGGTGCCGAGGTTCGTCGCCGTCACCGCCGCACCGGGGACGACCGCGCCCTGCGCGTCGTGCACGCTGCCGAGGATCGTGCCGGTCGGGGTCTGCGCGCGAGCCGGGATTGCGGCCAGCGTCACGGCGAGCGCCGCAGCGGCGAGTCTGCGAATCGGTCGGTGAAGCGGCGAAAGCATAGGGCTCCCTCGTGCCTGGACGGGCGATCGTAACGCACGGACTAAGGAACTGCTATGAAGTCGATAAGGAAAACGCGCTGGTTGACCACACGATCCAAATCGCCGGCGTCGCGATTTGCTCGCTGCTGCGCGGAGTATCAGCTCGAGGGTTGCCGATCGGATTGCTCGGCGCCGGTGAGCTCGCGTTTGAGCCACGCGCGCGCGTGGGTCCAGTCGCTCTCGACCGTGCGGATGGACAGATCCAGGTACTCCGCGACTTCGGGGGTCGACATGCCCGAGAAGAACCGCAGGACGACGACCTGCGCCGCGCGAGGGTCGACGTGTTCGAGCTTCGCGAGCGCCGCCTCGAGCGTCAGCAGATCCTCGACCGGCACGGCGGCGGTGCACGCGGCCTTCAGCAGCTCGTCGAGCGCGAGCGGCTGCACGCCGCCGCCGCGCTTGTCGCGCTTCTGGTGCCGTCCGTGATCGACGAGCAGCCGGCGCATCGCCTGCGCGGCCAGCGCGAGGCCGTGCGTCCGTCCGTGCCACTGCACGTTGCGATCGTGCTGAAGGCGGAGCCACGCCTCGTGAACGAGCGCCGTCGGCTGCAGCGTATGGTTCTTCCGCTCGCGCCCCAGATACCGCCGCGCGACGCGGCGCAGCTCGCCGTAAATCACCGGGAAGAGCTCGCCGGCGGCGGCGCGCTTCGCGCCGGCGGTGCCGGCGGCCGACGTCCCGCGCGTCGCGGGACGCATCGCCGTCTGGCGGGTTTTCGGCGCCGGGCTCACGACGATGTGGCGGACGATCGCAGGCGCGCGCGTTCCTGCCGCGCCGCTTTGATCAGAGGAAGACCCGAGTCGGCCTGCGCCCACAACGTGAGAAAGCGGTCGTACGAGGCGCGCGCCGTGTCGGCGTCGCCCGTCAGCACCTGCGCCCGAGCGAGGCCGAGCTCGGCGAGCGGGTAGAGCTGCGACACCGGCGCCTCGCCGCGGTGGTCGACGATGCTTTGGAACTGCGCGGCGGCGGCGCGTCCGTCCTTCAGCTGCAGGTACGCCTGGCCGCGCAGGAACGTCGGCCAGAACTCCGACCACGGCGTGTGGTTGTAGGCGGCAACCGGCTCGAGCAGCTCGATCGAACGCGCGGCCTGGCCGCGGTGCAGCGACAGCGCGGCGTCGGCGACCGGGAGCATGAGGCGATTCGTCAACGTGGCCTCGGAAAATCGCTTCCGGAGCTCCGCACCCAGCGCCGAGGCCTCGTCATCCGCACCGCAGAGAGCGAGCGCGCGGCTCGCACGTTCGAGCGAAAAGTTGTCGCGACTGAGCCCGAGGCCCTCCGCGACTTCCGCGCGGACGTCGGCGCAGAGCCCGCCGATCGCGTGCATCTCGGCGTCTTCGATCGCGAGCTGCGCCGCTACTTCCTTGAATCCGCCCTGAAGCGCCATCGTGACGCCCTGGCGGAACTGCTCGTGCGCGGCGGCAAGCCGCCCGCCGAACGCGGCCACGTGTGCCTGCCACCCGTACGCCGCGTTGGTCCGGCGCAGCCCGATCGACGCCTCGAAATGACGCGTCATCGCGGCGCTGTCGCCTTCGAGGAACGCGATCAGATACGAGATTCGATGGATGCCCGGGAAGTTCATGCCGCGCGCGATCGCTTCCTGCAACACCGCTTTGGCGTCCTCGAACCGGTTCAGCGCCATGTACGTGCCGGCGAGGTTCGAGTACAGCGGCGAGAACTTCTGATCGAGCTTCAGTCCCTGACGGTACGGCTCGATCGCCTGCTCGTACTGCCCGAAGTGCAGCAGCGCGTTCCCCAGGCTGTTGAAGGCGAACGCCTCCCGCGGATACGTGACCGTCCACAGCCGGGCAAGGTCCAGCGACTTCTCCCATGCCTGCGTCGCGTCGCGGTAATAGCGCCACGAGATGAAGAAGCGCTCGCGCTCGCTCACGCGATCGCGGAGCTCGAACGCGCGGCGGGAGAACTCCGGGGCCAGCGAGCTTTGACCGGTGTTGTTGTAGACGCCGGACAGCAGCGCCAGCGCCAGCGCGAAGTTCGGGTCGAGCTCGATCGCGCGCTTCAGATGCGGAGTCGCCTCGAGCCGCGGCGTCACACGCCCCTCGTCGAGCGCCCGTGAGTACGCCTGCAGCGCCTCGAGCGACGCCGTCGTCGCCCGCGCGAGCGGCACGTCGAACCGCTGGACGGACGCGAGCGATTCGCCGAGCTTCTCGCGCAGCTTTGACACCGCGTTGCCGAGCGCCGTCAGCACCTGTTCCTTGCTGGCGACCTCCACCTGCTGACGCGCCATCACGTCGCCGCTCTCGGCGTTGACCGCCTCGATTGCGAGCACGTAGTTGCGGCCGAGCGTCCCGATCGATCCGGCGAGCAGCGCCTTCAACTGCTCCCGCTGCGCGATCTCGCGCGCGATGCCGCGGGTGACGCGCTCGCCCGGCGGCCGATTCATCAGCCGCAGGGTTTCCTGGACGCGATCGTCGGGAAAGACCTTCAGGAACGGCGACTGCTCGAGCGCGACGGCCAGCGCCACCTTGAGCGCGCCGTCGAAGACGGGCTCGCCCGTGGTGTTCATGAAGTCCGGCAGGACGATCACATCCTGCTCGGTCAGCTCCCGGCCGCCGCCCGAGAACACGAGCGGCGACGCAATCGCAACAGCGATGAGGGCCACGAGCGCGGCGGCCGCCGCCCACCACCACGTCTTCCTGCGCGCTGCGATCCCGACCGGCTCGACGTCGAGCGCTGCCGCCATCGCCTGCGCGCTGGCGGGACGACGCTGCGGGTCGACCGCGAGCGCCTGCATGATGACGCCTTCGAGCTGCGGGCTGACGTCGGGCACGAGCGCTGACAGCCGCGGCGGCGGACCGGTCGGCGTCGATCGATTGAACGGATGGTGGCCGACGAGCAGCTCGTACAGCACCACGCCGAGGGCAAAGAGGTCCGTGCGATCGGAGAGGCGCCCGCCGGGCGTCAGCTGCTCGGGAGCCATGTAGCCGGGCGTCCCGACCTGCACGTACTGCCCGGTCTCGATCCCGATGACGGCGATGCCGAAATCGGTGATCCGGACGGATCCCGTGTCGTCGATCAGCACGTTGGCCGGCTTCAGATCGCGGTGCAGCACGCCCCGGGCGTGCGCGGCGGCGAGCCCGCCAGACAACTGGCGGGCGATGTCGATGACCTTCTCCGACGGCAGACGGCCGACGCGCTTGAGCAGCGACGCCAGGTCCTCGCCCCGGACAAGCTCCATCGAGAAGAAGATTTCGCCCTCGTGGTCGCCGACATCGAACACGCGGCAGACGGCCGGGTGGGTGATCTGCCGCGCGAGCCGGACCTCATGAAGGATTCGCTCGCGTCCTTCCGGCCCGGTGGTGTGAATGAGCTTCAGCGCAACGGCCGTGCTGAGCACGAGGTCGTCGGCGCGCCAGACCTCCCCCATCCCGCCACGGCCGAGGAGCGTGATCATCCGGTAGCGGCCGGCGAAGACGTCGCCCGGCGCGAACCGCTCCTGTTCGATGACGCTCGTCGTATCGGCCACGCCGACCGAGCCGTCGGTCTCGTGAAATGTCAGCAGCGACTCGACTTCCTGGCGCAGCGCCGGATCGTCGGCGCACATGTCCGCCAGGAAGGCGCCGCGATCGGCGCGCGGACGGCTCAGCGCCGCGAGAAAGACATCCTTCGCGCGTTGGTGTAACGAAGGCATTGGCCTGGGGTTACGGCCAGTGTACTCGCATTTGCGGGGTTGCAGACCGTTTGACGCGTTAGTGACCGATGGAGTCCCGCACTCCGCCCCGTTCCATCGGTTCCACCAGTTCGCTGGGTTCTCAGGGTTCCGCGAAAACAGACACGGCGGTGATGTGATGGCTTGCGACAAGATGATCGGACCGTGCATCGAGACGCCGCCGCCCGGCCGGCGCGAACAGACCTCGTCGACCCGGCTGCCCGAGACGCTGGTCACCGAGCACGTCGACCGGCTGGCGCTGTGGGCGGCGGTCGGCGGATGCCTCTGGACCTACGGGCTCGTGATGGATCTCTTCGTGCGGCCGTACACGATCGCCGCACGCGTCATGACGTCGAACGTCGTGATCGAGATGCTCGCCATCGTCGCGTCCGCCTCGATGTTCGCCTACGTGCGATACGCACCGTATGCCGCGAGCCGGAAAGCTGACGTCGGCCTCGGGTACTTCGTGCTGAACGCGATCGCCGTGGCAATCCTGAACACGTGGACCCACACCGTCACGCTCGACGCGCCGGTGCAGCTGTCGTGGAACGCGGTCGTCATCCTGGTGTCGGCGATGATCATGCCGGCGACGCCGCGCAAGATCCTCGTCACGTCGGTCATCGCGGCGTCGATGGATCCGCTGGCGATGTGGCTCGCGCACCTGCGCGGCCTGCCGGTGCCGTCGGTCGTGAACACGCTCGTGTTCTTCATGCCGAACTACGCGTGCGCGGCCGTCGCCGCCGTGCCGTCGCGGGCGCTCCACCGGCTCGGACGCCGGCTGCGTCAGGCGCAGGAGATGGGGAGCTACCACCTCGTCGAGCTCCTGGGGCGCGGCGGGATGGGTGAAGTCTGGCGCGCGCAGCACCGGCTGCTCGCGCGCACCGCGGCGATCAAGCTCGTGCGCCCGGAGCTGCTCGGCGCCAGCAGCGACACCGAAGCGCGCGCGATGCTGCGACGGTTCGAGCGGGAGGCGCAGGCGACCGCGGCGCTGAGCTCGCCGCATACGATCCGCGTGTTCGATTTCGGTGTGACCGCCGACAACACCTTTTATTACGTGATGGAGCTGCTCGCCGGACGCGACCTCGAGTCGCTGGTCCGCGAGTTCGGACCGGTGCCGGCCGAACGCGCGCTGTTTCTCCTCGAGCAGGTCTGCCACTCGCTCGCCGACGCGCACGCGCGCGGCCTGGTCCATCGCGACGTGACGCCGTCCAACATCTACGTGTGCCGCATGGGGCTCGACTACGACTTCGTCAAGGTGCTGGACTTCGGCCTCGTGACGTTCAACGACCGCGGCTCGGACGCCGAGACGGTGGTCGCTGCGACGCACATGACGACCGGCACGCCCGCGTTCATGGCGCCCGAGATCGTGCTCGGCGGCGACGTCGACCAGCGGGCGGACGTCTACGCCCTCGGCTGCGTCGCGTATTACCTGCTGACCGGCCAGCACGTCTTCGAGGCTGACGCGCCGATGCAGATGTTCCTGCAGCACGTCCAGGCGGCGCCGATCCCGCCGTCACGGCGGACCGAGCTGCCGATTCCGGCTGCGCTCGACGAGCTGATCCTCGCGTGCCTGGAAAAGGATCCGAACCGCCGTCCGCAGGACGCCGCCGAAGTGTTC
>Ga0114129_10000743_pt1 | contig 41401 bp, 30 predicted proteins | sample RhiMetdeltSRZDD1_FD_80071 | JGI IMG/M metagenome (GOLD analysis project Ga0114129, IMG submission 80071) | Populus rhizosphere microbial communities from Tennessee, USA - Rhizosphere MetaG P. deltoides SRZDD1 (version 2) (version 2) | ecosystem: Host-associated > Plants > Roots > Rhizosphere >...
ATATCATTAAGCAGGAAGATGGCGCCAAAGGCATCCTGGCTTACCATGCCAACTGGGTAAACAGTAAGAATGATGTATTGCTGGAAGAAACCACGCAATATGAATTCAGCGGTGCAGGAAACCAGCGCATTGTTGATCGCATTACCACCCTGAAAGCCGTACAGGATGTATTGTTCACCGATGCAAAAGACGGTTTGTTGGGATTGCGGGTAGCGCATGAACTACAGGTCTCCAATAAAAAAGATCAGCTGTTTACCGACGACAAAGGCATTGTTACAGTTGTAAAGGCCAATCCCAATATAGTCGAGAACGGCAATTACATTACCAGTGCAGGCAAACAAGGCGACAGCGCCTGGAGCACCCGGGCTGTTTGGTGCAAAATGTTTGGTAAGATCAAAAACGATTCTATCAGCATCAGTATCATCGATCATCCTGAGAATATCAATTATCCAACTTTCTGGCATGCGCGTGGGTACGGATTATTTGCCGCCAATCCGCTGGGTGAAAAAATATTCACCAATGGCAAATCGGCAAAGGACCTGAAACTGAAAAAAGGCGAAACGGTACGTTTTGCTTTCAGGGTGGTGATCGATCAGGGACGAAGAACTATTTCAACACAACAATTAAACCAGCTGGCCGATGATTTTGGAAAAATAAAAGCGGCAGATATTGGTAAATAAATAAGCTCATTAGTTTAACACCATTTGGGTTGAACAAAAACGGACAAGTCATTACAGGTGGCTTGTCCGTTTTGTTTTAACAGTGTTTTCTGCCATGAAAGCCAGGCGTTTGCGTTCCGGCAGGGCGCCGGTTTTGCACAGAGCGGGCAGGGTTCAAAAGACGGAAAAACTTATTTCCGCGAGCTTCTGAAATATTAAAAAAAGACGTAACTTGAAAGTCGGCCTTATTCACTAATCAATACTTCAACTATTACAGGAAAAGGCAATCATTTACACCTTCCTTCCGTGTACCTCGTCCGGTCCGATATTCTCATACCGTTTTCCCGGTCCTTATTACTGAATGCTATGAATTTGACTATTGACCCAATACCCTGGTAAGCCTGAAGAAGCATTAGTAAAAATTTTGCAATGAGCACACACCCTGTAACTGATCTTTTATTATACGATACGGCCGAACCATTGTTGTCTTCGGTTTTTCATGCGGTAAATTTTAGTCTGGCTGTTATTGACGAAAACGGACGTTATTCCGAAGTTAATGATGCCTATTGCCATATGATGGGTTATACCCCGGAAGAATTGATCGGGCATCATTTTTTAACCATTGTACCGCAGGAACAAAAGAAATCTTTTCTGCAGATATTTAACCAGATGATCCACAGCGTTGACCAGTTGCAATTTGCCGGCGAATATGTGTCGCAGCGAAAAGACGGTCATGTATTTCCTGTGTATGCCTACACCTATGTGGTGCCCCGTTCCAATGGCGCCCGCTGCCTGCTGATTTCTGTAATAGATATATCAGAAACAAAAAGGTATAAGAACCTGCTCGAAGAAACCGAGCTGGCAACAGGCATCGGCGGCTGGCAGCTCGATATGCAAACCAACCACCTGACGTGTACCGAAGGGTTGTATAAGATATTCAACATTCCGGGCGATAAAGTGATTTCCTGGAATGATATGCTTTCGTTTTTGGGCTGTGATTCATTCGGACAGTTCAAACAGGCATTGCAACAGGCGATCGACAAAGGGGTGCCATTCACTCTTGAATTGAAATGCGGTATAACAGATAACAACAGGCCAAAATGGATACGGGCAATCGGCAGGCCCGAACGAAAATTAAATAAAACCATTAAACTGTTTGGAACCTTCCAGGATATTACGCTGCATAAGGAATCGGAAGAACAGATTTACCTGGGCCAGGCAAAATACAGGGCCATTGCCAACAGCAGTTTATACGCCTTCATTTTGGGTAAGCCCGATGGCACTATTCTGGAAGTCAACACAAAAGCCTGCGAACTGTTTGGCTATACCGAAGAGGAATTAATAAAACTGGGGCGGCAGGGCGTTTTACATCAGACCGATGAACTAATGGCCCTGTTGAAAGAACGCAAAACAAAAGGATTTACACAGGGCGAGCTCATTGGCATTAAAAAGGATGGTACGCATTTTCCCTGCGAATTTTCTTCGGTTTATTTCAAAGACCTGAACGGAGAAGACAGGATGAGTACTATCATGTTTGATATCACTGAAAAAAAGAAAGCTGAGGAAGAATTGAAAAAACTATCCCATATAGCCAGGGAAACTCTTAGTTCAATAGTAATTACCGATGTTGACAGAAGGATACAATGGGTCAATGCCGCATTTACCCGTTTTACGGAATATAGCTTTAAGGAAGCTGTAGGTAAAAGGCCCGAAGATTTTTTGTATGGCAAGGAAACCGATCCCGCCGCCATACAACATTTACAGGAAAGTAAAGAAACCGGCCGCATATTCGAAAGCGAATTGTTGCTGTACAGTAAATCAGGTAAAAAAATATGGGTTACCATGCAGGCACAACCGCAGTTTGATAAAAACGGAAAACTCATAGGTTATTTTGCTATTGGCATCGACAGCACCGAACGTAAGAAAAATGAAGAGATCATCATTCGCAATCAACGGTTGTTACAACAGGCCGAAAGCCTGGCTATGCTTGGGAGCTGGGAAACTGATTTGAAAACAGGTAAAAGTATATGGTCTGATGAATTGTTCCGTATTTACGGCTGGCAACCGGGCGAGGTAGAGCCTTCGATCGAACGGCAATTATCCATCACCCATCCCGATGATATCGAAAAAGTGGCAGCGGCCTATAAGCGTACCATTGAAGGCAAAGGCGGTTTTGAATTTGAACGAAGGATCATTCAGCCGGGTGGCGCCATGCGTATTATTCATTCGCAGGGACAACTGATCAGCGACCGCTTTGGTGAGCCTGAAAAATGCATTGGGGTGGCGCATGATATTACCAGGCAAAAGCAGGCTGAAGACCAGTTGCGGCAACAGGAGGCCGATATGATCGCCGCTATTGAAAATATACCCGACATTCTGTTTTCGACCGATATGAATGGCAGCCTGCTCACCTTTAATTCGGCTGCAAAAAAAATGGCCGCCCGGGTGGGGCTGAAAATTGACCGTGGCATTAATATTATGAGTATATGGATGCAGTATAACGAAAAACGGTTGCCCTGGTATAAGCGGGCCTTGCAGGGCGAACGGGTAACCTTCGAAGACCATTTGTCCATTAATAACGGGGAATATAACGAGGCCATATATTTTGATATTTCCATGAACCCGGTATTTGATGAAAACAAAAATCAATTTGGCGTGAGTGTTTTTTGCAGAAATATTACAGAACGAATAAGGCTCGAAAGACAGTTGATGGAAGAAAAAGTGAATCGCCAGCGCCAGATTGCACGGGCTACCATCAATACCCAGGAAAAAGAAAGATCTGAAATAGGCAAGGAGCTGCACGACAATGTAAACCAGATACTCGCTTCTGCTAAACTTTTCCTGTCGTCGCCGTTTATTGAAGGCAATGAGAAGGAAGTATTTGTAAATAAAGCAGTAGACCATATTCACATGGCCATAGAAGAGATCAGAAAGTTATCTAAATCGCTGGTATCGCCCAGTGCGGCCGACCTGGGCATTATTGAAACCATCGATGATCTTATGTACGATATAAAGATGACAAAAAAAATTGATGCGCGCTTTAATCATGGTGGTATCGATGAATCGAAGCTGGATAATGGTTTAAAACTTACCATATACCGTATTGTACAGGAGCAGGTAAATAATATATTGAAGTATGCCGAAGCATCGGTTGTTGACATCACTTTAGAAGAAGAAAGCCGAAAGCTGGTGCTCACAATTACTGATAATGGCAAAGGTTTTGATCCTGCTGCAAAAAGAAGAGGCATCGGCTTAAGCAATATTATCAATCGTGCCGATGTATTCCTCGGCAAGGTCGAAATTCAAACCGCTCCCGGTAAGGGATGTTGCGTAAAAGTGATTTTTGATAAATAAACAACGGGGAGTGTTACCCTCTCAGCCGCGCTTCCTCCAGATCCAGCTCCCATTCACGGTCGCGGATCAGTTCTTCACTAAACGCATTGGTGCGACGCAGCTGATACAGTTCGCGACGGCGTACTTCTATTAGTTCAAGCAGCATTTTACGGTAATGTGGTAAAAATGAACTTTCGTCGTCGATGGCTTCTTCTGCTTTTAGCTTTTTTTGCGTAATCGCAATCATCCTTTTGTAGCGGTCCCTTACCCGTTTGTAGGTTTCATTGTTTTCCATTTCATGCTGGTAATTGTAGTCGATATGCGCCAAAACCTTTTCGGCCAGTTGCAAACGCAGGGCAAGCGCCTGCTGTTCTTCTGAATCTTTTTCATTGGTACTGATATTCAGCAACCGTATAAAACTCTTCAAACTCAGGCCCTGCAACACCAGCGTGATCAGTATTACTACAAACGTGATGAATAAAATAAGGTTCCGGTGCGGAAAAGCCGATCCGTTCAATAAGGTAAGCGGTACGGCCAGCGCCGATGCCAGCGATACCACGCCGCGCATGCCGCTCCAGCCGATCAGCAGTATATTGCGCCAGCCCGGATTGGGCTCGGTGGTGCGTATGCTTTTAAACAACCTTCGTGGAATATAGGCGCCCGGAAAAACCCAGATGATGCGAATTATTATAGTTACTAAGCTGATTATAACGCCGTATAAAATGCCTTCGCCCACTGAAAAGTTTTCCATGCCATTTATAATAGCCGGCAATTGAAGACCTATCAGAATAAATACAAATCCGTTTAATAAAAAGATCAGGGTATCCCATACGGCGACTACCTGTAAACGGGTTTCGTAGCTGAAAATATCAGTTGAGCGGAATGTCAGGAACAAACCACCGCTTACCACCGCCAGTACACCCGATACATGAAAATGCTCGGCGGTGATGTACATAACATAGGGCGAAATCAATGTAAATGCTGCGTCGATAGAAGGAGTTGTGGGAAAAAAACGATGAATGGCATATACCACATGGGCAATGGCCAACCCAATTAAAATGCCCAGGCCGGCAACCACAAAAAAACTTTTTGCAGCCGTAAAAAAACTGAACTCACCCGTAAGCACAGCTGCCAGCGCAAATCTGAATACGATAAGGCTCGCTGCGTCGTTCACCAAACTTTCACCTTCCAATATGGTAACCACCCGTTTCGGAACTTTTAAACCCTGTAATACCGTGGTAGCGGCCACCGCATCGGGCGGCGAAATAATACCTCCCAGCAGAAAACCTGCAGCGAGCGGAAAACCGGGAATGAGCCAGTTCGCGATAAAGGCAACGGCGGCCGAGGTAAAAATAACCAGGCCGAATCCAAGCAAACTGATAGGCCTTTTAAATTTCCAGAAGTCGTTCCATGAAGTATTCCACGCAGCTGCGTATAACAGCGGTGGCAGAAATATAAGAAATACCAGATCGGGTTGTAGCGAAATTTGGGGAATGCCCGGTATAAGGCTGATGAGCAATCCGCCGATTACCAGAAAGATCGGATAGGCAATTTTCAGTTTGCTGCTTATCATCGTTAATATACTGATAACAAACAGCAGTGATAAGATCAGTAAAAGATTATCCTGTATCATTCGCACAAATCTAACACAGGCGTGGCAAATTAAGAATATTGAATATTAAATGTCGAATGTCGAAGTAAATGCACTTCGACATTCGACATTATACATTCGTCTGTTCAATATTCACTCGCCCAATATCGACAAAGTAATTTTAACAATTTCACGAAGCGCATCGGCGTCGGGGCGGTTTCGACCCGAAACGCGCAGCCCCATCAAACTGCTGTACAGATGCCGGGCCAGGGCTTTGGGCGAAAACTTTTTGGTAATTTCACCTTTTGCCTGCCCTTCCTTTACCCATGCATAGAACAATTGCTCCATCTCTTCCATATTCGCACACGCAATATCCGCCACCTCTTTATCAACAGCAGCAAGCTCCATGCTTACATTTATGAGCAAACACCCTTTTCTGTCTTTATCGGCCAGAATATCTTTTATGGTATAATCAAAAATGCTTCGGATCTTCTTTTTCGGATCATCGGTTTTTGAAAATAACTGCATAAGGTCGCCCTGCTGGTTACAGCGGTATTGATTAAGACTTTTAAGGAACAAACCATGTTTATCGCCGAACGTACCATAAATGCTCGAACGGCTTAAACCGGTTGCCTGTACCAGGTCGTCCATTGAAGTACCGTTATATCCTTTTTCACAAAAAACCTCTTTTGCTTTTTTAAGTACTTCTGTTTCGTCAAATTGTTTTGTCTTTGGCATCGTGGCTATTTGGAATCTTTGTTCCAAAATTACCTTAAATTTTACAATGTAACCATGCCGCCGCCGGCTATCAGATCTGAGCCCAAAACAAAAGTTGAGTCATCCGAAGCGAAGAAGGTGGCAATCTTTGCAATTTCTTCGGGTTCACCAAAGCGGCCCAACGGCACTTTGCTTTGGATGGCGGCCGCTATTACATCTACTTGTTCAGATGGTATACCCATTTTTCCGAGTATGGGGGTTTTAACTGGTCCGGGGCTAATGGCATTCACCCGAATTTTGCGGGGCAATAATTCTGCCGATAATGTACGGGCTAAACTGCTCAGTGCTGCTTTGGTGGCAGAATAAACGGTAGTATTAGCCATACCCATATGCGCGGCGGTAGACGTATTTAGAATGATAGATCCGCCATCATTAATAACAGGTAACAACTCCTTAATAGTGAAGTAGGCGCCCTTTATATTAATATTAAATTGATCATCAAAATGATCTTCGGTAACTGCTTCAATAGGTGCAAATTTGCCAATGCCGGCGTTGATGAATAAAATATCAAGGCGGGGCGTGATCAATTGCACCTGTTGTGCCAGGTTACGAACATCGCTCATGCTGGATGTGTTGGAAAGAATAGCATGAACATTTCCTCCGAGATTCTTTTTCGCCTGATCAAGGGCCGCCTGGTTGCGGCCTGTAATGATCACCGTGGCGCCCTGTTCAATAAATTCTTTTGCTGTAGCAAAGCCAATACCACTGTTGCCGCCCGTAATAAGGGCGGTTTTATTTTGTAAACGATTCATGATTGTGTTAGTTTAAGTAAAATAAATACCGGAACGATCATTCCGATATAAAGGTAGGGTGTTTGGAATGAATGTTCCAAATAAAATTTGTTAAAGCCCGGGTGGGGATCCGGGGGCGCGCGGGTTTGGGATTAGGATTTAATCGGCTCGTGCAGAATTATTAGCTAATTTTAGTCAGGGGGAAAACAAAGCATGAAAAACTACAGGAATATGTTTGCCATTGCCATCAAATCAATTGCATTTGCCTGGCAAACCAATCGCCGATTGTTATTACTTCTTATAGTATTTAATATTTTTCAGGGATCGGTAGTATATCTTCAGTTCACCAGCTTTGCTGCTATTGTAGATGAAATTATAAAGATCAAACAGGGTACAGGCAATACCAATAGCCTGATATGGTCTTCGGTTATATTAGGATTGTCGTTTCTGATACCGCTTATTGTTGGCAATATCGTTTCGCATTCCCGCATGATTTTCCGCATGCAACAGGCAGTACAACTTGATCTGTATAAGATCGAGCGGCAGGGCAGCCTGGATATAGGCACTATTGAAAGCAGCTCGTACCAGAATTTGTTGCGTAGCGCACAGGAGTGGGGTAGTGGAAGTGTATTGAATTTGCAGGACTTTATTTTTAACTCTGCCACCAATTTTGCCGGTATTATAACATCTATTGGTATTCTGTGGTCGCTCAATAAATGGCTGGTAGGGTTTGCCGTACTGGCGGCCGCCCCTGTATATTTTTTTTATAAGAAGTACAGCATGGAAGTTTTTCGCATTCGGTATTTGTCTATCAATGATCATCGGGTTATCAACAACCGCATGTCGCATTTTGAAGAGTTGCAAAAAGCCGTAGATGTTATTTTACTAAAACTGCAAAGCTGGCTTAAAGAGCAGATCAAAGACAAAAAACTGACCTTCAATAAAAAGATCATACAGGCCGAAAGAAAAAAGGCTATTTCATACAGCATCATGAGCCTGTGGTATTTGCTGTTTTTGTTTGCCGCCATTGCACTGATGACCAAAGAAGCGATTGCAGGCCATATTGCGGTAGGCGGATTGTTGCTGGCCTTTACCACTTACACCCGGTTTTATCAAACCATCAACGGATATATTGAATCTGTTTCAGTTGCCGAAGAAGCATCGCGTTATGCCGCACGCTGGTTCGAATTATTTGAAATGCAACCAAAGATCGCTTCAAAGGAAAATGCTGTGCGCAATGATTATACGGAGCCTCCTTTAATCGAATTTCAAAATGTTTCATTCCGCTATCCCGGTGAAGAAACCGAAAACCCCTTTGTGCTGAAGGACCTTTCTTTTAGTATTAAACCCGGCGAAAAAGTGGCAATCGTTGGCGTAAATGGGTCCGGAAAAACAACGCTCATCAAACTGCTTTGCCGTATTTATGATCCTACCGAAGGGAATATCTTTATTAACGGAGTGAATTTAAAAGATGTTCAGCTCGAAGACTGGCAAAGTGCGCTGGGCATCCTGTTCCAGGATTTTCCTGTTTATAATTTAACCATTCGTGAATCGATAGGCGTGGGAAGAATAACAGATACGGCGCAAAATGGGATGAGTAAAGAAGAAAGATTACAACAGGCTGCTTTGTTTTCGGGAGCAGATGAATTTATTAAAGATTATGATCAGCTAATTTGGAAACAGTTTGCAGGAGGCATTGATTTATCAAAGGGGCAGCACCAGCGGCTTGCAGTGGCGCGCATGTTTTACCGCAATGCCGCAGTAACTATTTTAGATGAACCAACCGCCTCTATTGATGCGGTTACAGAAGAAAAGATATTCAGAACCCTCGAAACCAATATGCAGGGTAAAACGGTTATTCTTATTACACACAGATTCAGTACGGTTAAAAATGCCGATAAAATAATTCTGCTCGAACAGGGCCGCATCATTGAATACGGATCGCATAAAGAACTGATGCGCCTCGGAGATCAATACGCCCACCTGTACAACATGCAGGCCAAACGGTATTTGGAGACTGATGTTACCGGGTAATAGACCTATGTGTTTTCTATGTGACCTATGTCCTATGTGGTGAATGCATTCCAAATTAGTTCACAAACTCCCAGGCGCTCACATACGCATTTCTGTCCTGCGCCCAGCTGATAAAGTTTTCGTAAAAAGGCAATTGCGACAAGGTGGCACTGTCGCCAATAACTACCAGCTTTTTGCGGGCGCGCGTCATGGCTACATTCATACGCCTGATATCCGACAAAAAGCCGATCTTATTTTCAGCGTTGCTTCTTGTCATGCTGATGTATACAATATCACGTTCCTGCCCCTGAAAGCTGTCGATGGTATTGATGGCAATTTTATGTTCATAAGCCTGCAGGGCAGGAGAGCTGAGGAATTGTTCTTTCAGTACATCTATCTGCTGTTTGTACGGGGATATGATCGCAATGCTCGGAAAATTATTGGGCTGATAATGATCGTCAAGCGCCGATACCAGCTGCGTTAAATGTTTGAACAAAAAGGCGGCCTCTTCGGGATTATAAGTACTGGTGTGTTCGGTTTTTTCGTCGAACCCACAGCCGGCGGTATCTACAAATAAAAGCGGATTATCTTCCGAAAATAACACATGTGTGGCAACGGATGCATGCGCCTTAAGTTTGTCGCCGTAGAAAGTGCTCGACGAATAACCCATGATCATTTCGTTCATGCGGTACTGTTCTTCAAGCAACACCACTGCTTCGTGATGCAGCGCCACGCATTTTTCGAGCAGGGTAGTGGCCAATCCGTTTTTGGCGGCTTCCGCACTTTTAACCGTTGGCGGTAACTGGCAATGGTCGCCGGCCAGTATTACTTTTTGTGCTTTCAGAATAGGTATCCAGCAGGCCGGTTCCAGTGCCTGCCCCGCTTCATCAATTACAACAGTGCCGAATTTCAGATTGCGTATGGTATAGTGGTTGGCGCCAACCAGCGTGGCAGTGATCACCTGTGCTTTGCCAATCAGGTCGCTGCTGATGTATTGTTCTGAATTATCAACTTCTTTCATGATGTTGCGCGCTTCGGCAAACAGGGCTTTACGCTGGTCGCGCTCGGCTTTGCCGAAATGGCGTTTATACTTGTGCGCCATATCCATAAAAGCCGACGCCTGTTTCTTCAGCCGCCTGATCTCTTTCATATGGCTATGCTCCGTCATTTTATAATCGAGCGTAAGCGATAACAGTCTTTCCGAAACCCGGGCGGGGTTTCCTATGCGTAGCACGTTCAATCCTTCATCAGATAATTTTTCGGTCAGCAGATCAACGGCTGTGTTGCTGGGCGCTACCACCAGAATTTGTTGCCGGTCGCGATTTATCATGGCTTTTATAGCCTGTACCAGGGTGGTGGTTTTGCCGGTGCCCGGCGGACCATGTACAATGGCCAGGTCGTTAGCGCTCAGAATTTTATTTACCGCTGCCTGCTGCGATGCATTGAGCCGCGCTATGGGTTCAACTTTTGCCGCTGTTTCAAACCGGAGCAGGGCTTCCGGTGAACCGGTAAGTAGCCGGATCAGCTTTCCTTCCTCCTTTTTTTCGGCCCATGCAGCCGCCAGTTTCAGCGCCTGTTGCATTTCGTCGTAGCTGTTTTCATCAAACAGTAAATCGACGCCCAGTTTGCCATCGCGCGCCCAGTCGGGCAGCTCATCGGTTCGCAGGGTGATTTTCAATTTGTTACCGCTTACATGCGAAATGGTCCCTTCAATTTTATTGGTTTCGGCATCATGGTTCGAGAACATTACGGCAGGCATGCCGAAACGAAACTGGTGTAATATATCGTGGTGGGTGGTGCGTTCAACTTCAACGGCGAGGTAATCGCCGCGGCCCAGCTCGGTATCGCGGATGGCGATGGGGTACCAGGTGAGCCCGTTGGCCCTTCGTCCTGATACAGAGGTGGTTTGGGTCAGCTTCTGGTACAATTGCCGGTCTTCTTCACGTTCGGTCCTTAGCAGATCCTGCAGGCTTTTGAAATAATCCATGGCGCAAAGGTAAGAATAAGACAACGAGGTCGGAAGCCGGAAGTCGGAAGTCGGAAGAGGTTGATTATTCATATACCCAGGTATTGCTGCACCTAAATTAGAAGGCTCAAAGCACCCGCCTTCGTGCGCCGGCGCCGAACGCTACGGTGGACAAGCAATGGCTAAACATACCGGCATTTGCTTTTTACTGGCTTGTGCCCTTTCATGCCATTCCCAAAATCTTCCCTCCGCCAACATATTTCACAGGTTCAATGTATTCGCCGCGCATTACGCCAAAAGAAATGCCAATTGCCAGCATCAGGCTATAAGATAGAATTTGGGGCTTTTCTTCAAGTTGTAATTCGAAATTAATGGCCGGAGAGCCGTTCGTTACCGGATACCAGTTTGAGTATGCCTCAGTGCAGGATAAAGCATCCTGATATGCCTCTACAACATCTTTGGGGTAGTTAATGTCGTAAGAAAGGTACTTACGGGCGCCATAATAAAAATCAGGAATGCTGCTCAGTATTACAACAAACCGGTATTGAGAATAATTGCCTGGTGCATTAAAATTAAGGCCCGGTATTAGGGCGGGGATATCAATGATTGCATTTACCTCATCTTTTGACAGTGTATAGCGAGCCGGGTTGGGTATAATGGTATCAAACGGGGTTTTGCGATTGAGGTTAAACCCCTCCAGCAGGCGGGGATTGCGTGACAACAAAATACTTCGCCGGCCCCATTCATTTTGAGTGTCCAGTAGTTGGATATGTTTCATCAGGGCGTTTAACGGGCCTGAAATATTATAATCAGTCACCACCTGTAGTGCGTGGAGCTCCGTCCGTATCCATTTTCCGGCTTTTGAACAGCCACCGAACTCCGCATTGTTCTTTCGGGTTAACTCAAATTTGGGAGAATTTTTTATTTGATTTTTCTCCGCACCACCCTTTGTACGCATAACCAGCCCATCGTGCCCCCGCATTTTATAAACAGAAACAGGGCCCACGGGACCAACAAATCCATTGAAGTCATGTTGTTTAGCCACGATCAAATTGTTTTACAGGTTAGAAGATTAAATGCATTTACAATGCATTTATGCGTGCCGTACTAATTGGGAGCTTTAACCTTGAAGTATTCACCTTTAGGGAGTATAACGGGTAGGAATAATAGCAACTATAGGGAACTGACGTAGTAAATATAGGAATAATTTACATATAAAAAACATAAAAGCAAGATATAAGTCACACCTTTAAAGATGTGGCTTATATCTGGGTTATCTCTGGGTTATCTGTGGGTTATCTCTGGAGGTTATCCCTAACATTGGTATTAAATTATCCTATCGCGGCCCTACCTTAGCAGCTATTGTCTGCCGAAAAAGCTTTATGCAGATTCACGTTTATATGTGAGCAAGGCTAATTGCAATGTGTAGGAGTGACGTTATTGGGATTCCCTCCTTTTTCTACCTTTTTTGTATCTTTTCTTACTCAATAAACTACCATGAAACCTGCTATTTATTTCATTATACCATTGGTCCTCATCATCGCCTGCAAACCATCAGAACGGGATGATACTGCAGCAAAATTTTTTGCATCGGGCAAATGGATCGATCTCACCTATAGTTTCAGCGATAGTACATTATACTGGCCTAATAACCCCACCGGTTTTAAACTCGATACGCAGGCGAACGGCGTTACGCCGGCTGGTTTTTATTATGCGTCCAACGCGTTTTCGGCGCCCGAACATGGCGGCACTCACCTCGATGCACCGGTGCATTTTGCACAGGGCCATCAAACTACCGACCAGGTGCCGCTTGAACATTTAACCGGCGTGGCGGTGGTGATCGATGTATCGGAACAGGCTTTAAAGAATGCCGATTACCTGATATCTGTTCAGGATATTGAAAACTGGGAAAAGGATCATGGCAAAATTCCCGACGATGCCATTGTTTTATTTCGAACCGGATATGGAGCGTATTATCCGGATGCCAAAAAATATTTCGGTACCGATGAAAAAGGGGCAGGCGCTATTCCTCATTTGCATTTTCCGGGAATCGATCCGGCTGCTGCTGAATGGTTAACTACACAACGAAAAGTAAAAGCCGTTGGGTTAGATACGCCAAGTATTGACTATGGACAATCGAAAGATTTTAAAACGCATCAAACACTGCTGGCAAAAAATATTCCTGCGTTTGAAAATGTAGCCAACCTTAGCCAGTTGCCCGTTACAGGGGCTTATGTAGTGGCGCTGCCCATGAAAATAAAGAACGGCAGCGGCGGTCCGTTGCGCATAATTGCCTGGGTTCGTAGCGGCGGGTAGGGATTTCGCGCAAATACGCAAAGCCGCAATGCGGCTTCTTTGCGTTCTTAAGTTGTTTCGGATAAGGCAGTTACTCAATTTTACAGGAATGAAATGATTTCAAGCGAACATCTTAGCACCTTCGCCTTTGCGAGAAACTAAAAAGTTAACTTAACGCTATCGTTTTTTCAGCAATAAGATATTATTTTAGCGATACCAAATCAACGACTATGAAAATGAATACCAGCCAAAAGTTCCTGCAATACATGTACAGCAACTTTACCGGCAATTTTTTAGGCTTTGCCATCGGCATGGCCTCTACCCGCCTGGTTTCACATTTTTTCACCACGCGCAGTATTAAGAACCTGTGGGGACTTGCCGCCAAAAAAACGGTGGTAGATAAACAAACCTTCAGCGGCATGGAGTGGATGATCTCCATTATCATAGGCTTTCTGGTTTTTGAGATCATTTCAAAATGGGTGAAGAAAAAAATGGATCCCGTATTACAAAAATATAAGGGCTATTTACCCGAAGACTGGGTTGAGGGGCAGGAGCCGGCTACGGCAACTGCACAACCTGTTCCGGTGGTTGTTTCATCTTCGCCTGCGGTAATAAAACCAGATGGTGAAAAACCGGCAGTTGGGGGGAGTGAGAGTGCTGCATAATCCTGCTATATTTTTCTTTTTCATTTCGTTATGTGAAATGTCTGCCGTTCCCTGTGGGGTAACATAAACCTGCTATGGAACATTCCGCTACCTATCATGCCTAATGGTTGATATTCGATAGTCGATGGAAGTTTTATATTATTCGTGAAATATTTATCGATTATCGATAAATGTGCTACTTTGCATAAAATAACCTTATGTTTAAAAGGAGCATTCCTGTCCTGGCCGTGATTATTGTCATGTACGCCACCTGGTATTTTAATAAAGGGAATCGTGATATCCTTAGATCTGACATCAGTTACATTGATTTACCGGAAAGCGATACTGCATTCGGAGGTCTGTTTGCCACGCCGCAGATCAATGATTCCCTGCCACATTATGTATATATAAGGATAAAGGATAGCCTTGAGAAAATCAAAAAGGAGAAGGACCTTGAAAATAACGGTGATTTGGTGGACGGATCCTCTATGGGAGTAATAGGTGTTTATACAATGAGTAAACGAACTGGCCATGAGCGTGATCTTCACAGCGACAGCGTTGATAAATTATATTTCGTTGGCCTGAAAGGGTACAAACTGAACGATGATACAAAATTCTTTATACAAAACGGCGCTTATAAATTAGCGTATCCAAAGTGGGATACCATAGAGAAAATAATTGTTGGTGGTGTTCATCGGGTTGGGCATTATGAACAAAAACTAATACCGGTACGATATTCCACCGAATTGAAAGCATTGCTTATTCCGGTTTCAAAACAACAGTATCAGTTTATATATTTCGTAGTGTTTACTGCAGGCATTACTGTGATTGTAGCCGTATATTTTTGTATAGGGTATTTCATTCAGGTATTGATTCGTATTTCAAAAGGTAATGCATTTGATAGTAGAAATATCCGGCGTTTTAATATGATGGCCCTGTTTTTATTTTTATGGCCGCTGGTGCGTATTCTTGTTCATATTATATTTTGGCTTGTCTTTAAAAACACTATTCCGGATGATTTTGAAAAGCCTTCATTTTTACCTGACTCTGATAGTTCTCTACCCTGGTTCATAGCTGCCATAGCGATATTTATTATCGGAAAGGCATTTAAAAAAGGATATAAATTGCAACAGGAACAGGATTTAACTATTTAATATGCCAATAGTAGTGAATTTAGACGTTATGCTGGCCAGGCGAAAAATGAGTCTCACCGAATTAAGTGAAAGGGTAGGTATCACCATTGCCAATCTGAGCGTACTAAAAAGCGGCAAGGCCAAAGCGATTCGCTTTTCAACACTTGAAGAAATTTGTAAAATCTTAGACTGCCAGCCCGGCGATATTCTGGAATATATGAACCATAAGGACTACAGGAAGTTAACAGGCAAGTAGTCAATGAAAATTTCACAATCTATTCGTTCATTATGTAACATTTTTGTTTATTGCACGACAAACGCAGTACCATTAATCAAAACGTACATAAATGATCAAATACACATTTATTACCCTCATTTCTTTACTCTTCGTTTTATTTGTTTCGGCCCAATCAAAAAACACTACCAATCCGGTTGCTGAAAAACCGGTGCCGGTTTCTTATGCTGACTTAGGTACATTTCCTTACTTTAAAACCTGGCCGGGATTTAGGCCGATTAATGAAAGCGATTCTTTAATTATAGAACAAAACAGCGTGTATTTTTTCGACGGTAAAAAGGTATTTGCAGTAGATGGAAAGGTATGTAGTGAAAAGCTCACCCTATATATTGATGATGCAAAAAGGTCCTCTGAAATACAGATCATTCAGGACTTTGACAAAATTGTGGCTGCAGCAGGAGGGAAGAAAGTATGGGCCGGAGAGCTTCCTGAAAATTTGTTGAAATCAGCGAGTGGAAAAGATATTGTTTCATTAGGCAGTAGTCACCAGGTAGTGAATTCTGCTTACTATGGCGTTGTGGAGTATGTGATTAAAACGCCTGAAAAAGAAGTGTGGATACAGCTTCAGCCTTATTCAATCAAATCAAAATTTTTTGGGGTGCTGGTGGTTGAAAAACAATCCAAACTAATATCCACCAATATCAATAAGCAAAACCTCATTTTGCAGGACCTTGAAAAAAATAAACAATCGGTTGTTTACCTGCAATTCGCGCCCGACAGCGCCACGCTGCAAACGCAATCGGCCGATGAGTTGTTGCATATTGCGGGCGTGTTTCAGGCGCATCCCGACTGGAAAATAAAAATTGAAGTGCATACTGCGCCTGTTGGTAAGCCGGATTATACGCTTTTGCTTACACAAAAAAGAGCTGCTGCGATCAAGCAGCAATTAACTGAGCTGGGTGTAAAATCATCTGCTGTTGATGCGCAGGGCCTGGGCGATCAAAAACCGCTTGTGTCGAACGATACTGAAAAGGGAAGAATAACAAACACACGAGTGATGATAACCCGATTGAATTAAAAGAGGGGGCAGGCTACGGGATAGAACTTCTGAACCATAAGTGCTACATGTGCCGAAGTTTTGTGTAACCGTTTTTGTGTAAAAATGTTGCTGTTTGCATCTGCTTATAAAACATATACGATGCGGAGTCTGACCTTTGTATTTCTTTTTGCTCCGGTTGCTTTACAGGCACAGTACGTTGAGCTGATTGGCAAATATTCGGCTTCGTTTTTAGGAGCCGAGAATATAGAATTTAAAAAGAATGATTCTTTTTATTTTAACGGTTTTTATTGCACGAATGGTGTTCATGGCAAAGGTGTGTGTGCAATTAAAGGCAATTATCTCTATTTATATTTCGAAAAATCTAAGACGAATTTAGCATCCCCTGCAGTACCATCTCCTGTTATACATAAATCAGATACTGCAACTGAAGCTTCACGTGTGCAAATTCAGGCTGTTGATAAAAACGGAATTCCCATTGAGTTTATGACCGTTGAAATTAAATCATTGGTCAGTAAAAAAGTGAATATTACCAGCGCTGATGGTAAAGCCTGGTTCAACCTGCAAAAACAGGATTATCCCATAGCCATTCAAACTGCTGCAGTTGGTTATCAGCCCGGCTCAGTTAAACTTGAAAGCGCCAGCAATTATGAAATTAAAATATTTCATGATTTTATTGAATTCGATGAGGCGCTTATTAACGGCGAAATATTCGTATATGAAATAGGGGATATTTCAGAAGACGTTATTGAAATGCGGCCGAAAAACTCCTCTGAAAAATTTCGAAAATATAGAAGGCGGGAATAACCATAACAACAAAAAAAATTGCGGAACCGTATGCCTGAATAGGCTGGTTCCGCATTTGTATATCAGGGTATAAACTGTTACTTAATTATAGTCACGAGTTTTTACGAAGTGATTATTCGGATCAACATAGTAATAACCCAGTTTGCCTAATGAATTTGCGCTATATGGTCTTTCGTCGGGCATTGATAACTCATTTTTTTTAATAGTGAGAAATACCCATTCGTCTATAGCCCTGCTCAAAAAATGATGTGTTTGTTGATCGGACCCTCGATAAAGAATACAGTTGCTGGTAGAAGAATTTTTATTATACCAGTTCTGTACTTCACTAACTGTCCAGCTTTTTTGACCGCCGACATTGGAAACAGCGCATCCGGTAATCATAATAGTAAGGATGGCGACACAGGTAAGGATGTTTCTTTTCATTGGTTTGGATTAGAGTGATTATAAACGAAATAATTCCCCTATTCTTACAAAACAAATGCCATTTATTGCAAATAGTGTTTTTGTTTTAATTAAATTTTATATACATAGTAAGTGCACTTCGTATAATCACACTTGTAGCAGGAGAATGAGTCGTTGTTATACGTTTTTAATCATGCATTGCAAGTATCTTCAATGTCGTTTTTTGTTAATACATTTTCTCACCACATAAGGCACATAGGAAACATAAGGTTTCACATAGTAAATACAACGTTTTCTATGTTTTATCTATGTGGTGCAAATGATTGATAATTGCCCATTAATTACTAATCAGCAATAATCGTTTTCACTCCTTTTTCTTCAAGCTGCCTGATGCTTTCGGCAGGAGCGCCGGAGTCGGTAATGATGTAATCAACCTGGTCTAAACCGCAAATGCGGCCAATACCACGGCGGCCGAATTTGGTGCTGTCGGCCAATACAACAACCTGCTGCGCTACCTGTATCATTTTTTTATCAAGGCTTGCCTCTGCCAGGTTGGTAATGGTTAATCCAAATTCGGGCTCAATACCATCAACACCCAGGAACAACAATCCACAGGAAATTTCTTCGAGCAGTCTTTCGCCAAATGCGCCTGCAGCCGAAGCTGAACTGTGATGAATGAGTCCGCCAATTTGCAGAATATCAACATTGGGCCGGTCGCATAATTCCAGCGCCACACGAAGAGCAGGCGTGATTACGGTGATGTGTTTTGAAGGATGCAATGCATGCGCCAGTTCAAATACCGTGGTGCCCGAGCCAATTATAATGGAATCGTTTTGTCTGATTAATGTAAGCGCCGCTTTGGCGATCTTCTTCTTTTGATCGGCATTGATAAATTCCTTTTCGTTGATGGTGCGTTCAATGGCATACGGATTATTGATAGAACCGCCGCCTTTTGTTCTGAACAACAGGTTCTTTTCTTCGAGCAGTTTAAGGTCTTTACGAATGGTAACGCCTGAAACCTGCAATTCTTCACTCAGCTCCTGAATATCTACACGTCCTTTTTCCTGTAATTTCTGAATAATGATCTGGTGCCGATCTGTAATTGTCATGACTCGATTTTGTGGGTTGTTTGTTAAGTCGACTTCCCGACTTTCGGACTACAGCCTACAAATCTATTGCTTTTGTGTAAAAAGGTTGCATAATGTTTAATTTTTTTACATATAGACCAATATAGCTTCAATTTATATGTTTAAATATACCCTCGTCTGGAATTAAAATAACTTAATAAATGTTTAATTTGATTTAATTATTGAAAATATTTCCCTATTTTGCTTTAGTTATTATGGTTGTTAATGAACGATGGCAACGATAGTTGGCCTGGTTTAGCGACAGGCTAATGGCAATTGACACGGGTCCCGCGCAAGCGCGGGATTGAACTTTTTCAATGCTCAGTTTAGTACAATCCCGTTGTATAAGCCCCTGCAAAGTCAGGGGCCAATTGCCTCACAATATTTCTCCCTGCTATCGGTAGTTAACGATCGCGTTTCAATTTCATAGCAATTCCTTAATGTGAAAGTTAAATTATGTTTCGCTTAGTTTAATTGCTTTGCGAATAATTAAAAAACCTTCAATTATGGAATTCCGGCTTAACCAAAATGTAAGGCATTGCTGTGCAGGCAACTGCTTTACAATAGTACATGATTCGCATTTGCCCTTTGTTGCTGAAGCCTTATTTACAGGCTCAGGGTGCATCATCAGTTCACTATCTAACATTGCTTAACGTATGAAAAAGACTGCATTATTCAATTCAACCCTGCTATTTGCAGGTAGCCGCCGCATCTACAAGCAATTTGCTTCCTCTCTATTGGTATTTGGTATTGGTATTTTTTTACTGCTTTGTTTTCAGCCATTGGCTGCAAAGCCCTTTCAAACCGAACATGCCATTAAAGGAAAAGTAACAGATGAAAAAGGAACGCCCATGGCAGGTGCAAGTGTTAATATTAAAGGAACTACCGTTGGCGCCACTACCGGCGCCGATGGCCTGTTTGCTTTAACTGCCGGCAAGCCCGATGCGGTGTTGATCATCACTTATATTGGCTATACTACCGCCGAAGTAAAAGTAAACAGCTCAGCAACTCTTTCAATTGCGCTTAAACGTGAGGATGCTTCCCTCGCCAACGTGGTGGTGGTAGGCTATGGCACGCAGAAAAAAGTAAACCTTACCGGCGCCGTTGACCAGGTAAGCGGTGATGTGCTCGAAAACCGGCCGGTAACGAATGTTACGCGCGGTTTGCAGGGCGTATTGCCTAATTTAAATATCCGCATCACCGATGGTAAACCCATCAGGGGCGCTGACTATAATGTGCGTGGCGCTACCTCTATTGGCGCCGGCGGCAGCGCCCTGGTGCTTATTGATGGCGTGCCCGGCGATCCCAACCTGCTGAACCCCGATGATGTGGAAAGCGTTTCCTTATTAAAAGATGCCGCTTCGGCCGCTATTTATGGCGCTCGTGGCGCTTTTGGCGTTGTGCTCATAACCACCAAAAAAGCGTCGCGCAATAAAACCCGCATCAATTATTCGGGCAGCTTTTCGCTGAACGACAGAACGGTTAAACCCGATTTGGTTACCGACGGATACGAATGGGCGAAAATATTCGACTCGGCCTTTTATGCGTTTAACGATTATAAATCGCACCCGCAAAAGGCAAACAGTGTTTTTCCTTTTTCACTCAGTTACCTCGATGAGTTGAAAAAGAGGCACGACGATCCGTCGCTGCCGCAGGTTGATATCGATCCTGCCACAGGCGAATATGTTTATTATGGAAGTACCGACTGGTTGCAGGAATTGTATGCACCTTCCAATCCATCGACCGAACATACGCTCAGTGTGTCGGGCGGTTCCGAAAAAGTGACTTATTATATGTCGGGCCGGTATATGTCGCAGCATGGTATTTTCAGGTATAACCCCGATAAATATAAAACATACAATGTAAGAGCGAACGGTTCGGTGCAGGCTTTTAAATGGCTGAAACTTGAAAACGATCTTACTTTTTCACAAACGAATTATTTCTTTCCCATACTTAACCATCCTTCCAACACACCTGTATGGCGAAGGATCTCGGATGAAGCATTTCCCATTGCAATGATGAAGAACCCCGATGGTTCGCTCACGCAAAATGCCTCCATTGTATTTGGCAGTTTTATTTCGGGCAATAATTATTCTGAATTGAATCGTCAGCAAATTCGCAATACATCGCGCTTTACGGCCAGCTTCTTACAGAACCGCTTACGCTTATACGGTGATATTACTTTTCGCCGGCAAAACGATACCGAAAACCGGTTGTATACGCCGGTGCCTTACAGTAAAAAGCCCAATGAAATGCTTGAAAGAGGAGAGAGCAAAATGAACCAGCAGGAAGACAAGACCAGCTACCTGGGTTTTAATATTTACACTGAATACGAACAGCATTTTGGCGATCATTATTTTAAAGGACTGGTGGGTTACAACTACGAAAACTCGCTGTTGAAAAGTTTGTATATTCAGCGCGATGGTCTCATCAATAATGCCTTGCCTGATTTTTCCTTATTGAACGGCATCAATTATACATTAACGGGCGGCGGCAATGAATGGACAACACTGGGCAGTTTTTACAGACTGAACTATAACTATAAAGAAAAATACCTGTTCGAAATGAACGGGCGTTATGATGGCACTTCCAAATTTCCCGAGAGCCAGCAATTCGGTTTCTTTCCATCTGCCTCGGTAGGCTGGCGTGTTTCAAAAGAATCTTTCTGGGACAACCTTTCGCATATAGTGAATGATCTTAAGCTGCGTGCTTCCTACGGAAGTTTAGGCAATGGTAATATTTCGCCTTACCAGTTCCTCGAAGTGATGGAAGTAAAAAAGTTGAGCCGTGTTATCAATGGCATAAATGCCGACTATACGCAAAAACCCAATGTAATACCGGCCGGTTTAACCTGGGAAAAAGCCACCTCAACCAATCTCGGTATCGATATCAGCATGCTGCGTAACCGGCTTACCGCCACCTTCGACTGGTATACCCGCAATACCACCGATATGTTTACGGTAGGACTTCCTTTGCCGGCAGTGTTTGGTTCTTCGGTTCCCAAAGGTAATTATGCCGATCTGAAAACAAAAGGCTGGGAATTGTCGGTTGCCTGGAGCGATGCAACGCGGGGGGCCAAACCGCTGCGGTATAATTTCAGGTTCACGCTGGCCGATAATGAATCGCATGTTACCAAATTCAATAACCCGCTTGGGTTGATCGATACCTATTATGAAGGCATGCGTATCGGCGATATCTGGGGATTTGAAACCGAAGGATTTTTTAAAGATGCCGATGATATAAAAACACATGCTGATCAGAGTTATAGTCCTGTATCTGCTGCCAATAAACCGCTGCCCGGTGATGTAAAGTTTCGCGATCTGAATAAGGACAACGTCATTAACTTCGGAAAAAGCACCCTTAGTGATCCCGGTGACCGGAAAATTATCGGCAACAGTCAACCGCGCCTGCTTTTTAGCTTTACGGCAGGCGGTGAATGGAACGGCTTTTTTCTCAATGCATTTTTTCAGGGAGTAGGTAAAAGAGATTTCTGGCCGGGCACCGATAATTCATTGTTCTGGGGTCCCTACAATAGACCCTATAGCTGGCAACCGAAATCGGTGATCAATAATATGTGGACGCCCGAAAATACAGATGCATACTTTCCCCGTCTGAGAGGGTACACCGCTTTGAATTCAAAGGCCGAGTTAACCATGGTGCAGTCGCGCTATTTACAAAACGTAGCGTATGTACGCCTCAAGAGCATTACCTGTGGGTATAGTATTCCCAAAGCCATCATAGCCAAAGCCGGTATGAGCGATGCGCGGATATTTTTTACCGGGCAGAACCTGTTCACCTGGTCGCCCATGTACCGCGTAACCAAAGACCTCGATCCCGAAGTGATCGAAGGGGCCGATCCTGAAATGAATGTAAACTCAGGAAACGGCATGGCCTACCCGATGTTAAAAACCTATACAGTGGGTATTAACATCACCTTTTAACGGAAAAACAAAAAAAATGAAAAAACTATTTTATATCATCATAATAGGTTTGGCCGCCGGTATATCGGGTTGCAAAAAAGACCTTGACCTGAAGCCTTTTGATAAATTATCGCCCGAAACAGCATTTAAAACCGAAAAAGACCTGCAGTTATATGCCAATTCATTTTACCTGATATTGCCAACCGGTAATGATATTGTTCGCGGCGATGCCATGAGCGATTATCTCGTAGGCCGTTCATTGTCGTCATACATATACGGCACTTTCAATTCAACCATGGCAACAGGATGGAGCTGGGGCAATTTGCGCAATGTGAATTATTTTTTGGAACATTATCAGCAGGCAACTATAGCGCAGGAAGGACTTGACCATTATGCAGGAGTGGCCCGCTTTTTCAGGGCATGGTTTTACTTTGAAATGGTAAAACAATTTGGCGATGTGCCCTGGTATAACAAAACACTAACGGTAAACGATCCCGATCTGTACAAACCACGCGACAGCCGCACACTTATAATGGACAGTGTACTGGCCGACCTTGATTTTGCCTGCGCTAAAATACGTTCAACCAAAGACAACACGGCATCACAGATAACCAAATGGGTGGCGCTGGCGCTTAAATCGAGGGTTTGTTTGTTTGAAGGCGCTTACCGCAAATATCATACTGAGCTTGGTCTTACTGCCACCGCCAACAAGTGGTTCACCGAATCAGTTAATGCAGGGCAGGAACTGATCAGCAGCAATAAATACAAGATACATATCAGCTCATCGGCCGTGGCCAGCTATCGCGATCTGTTCAGGAATGAAACGCCCGAAGCCGAAGAAGTGCTGCTGAGCGCCGTGAACAGTAAAACCCTGCGCATATTTAACGATGCCAACTGGTACTGGACAAGCGCCACCTATGGCGGACGTTTTAGTTTGATCAAAACATTCATCAATACCTACCTCAACCAGGACGGCACCCGGTTCACCGACCAGGCAGGTTATAATGAAATACCGTTTGCGAACGAAGTTAAGAATCGCGATTACCGGCTGCAGCAAACCATACGCATGGGCAATTATACAAGAGACGGAGCGGTAGTGCCACCCGATTTTACGTATACTTACACCGGTTATATGCCGTTGAAATTAACGCTCGATTCAAAAGCAACCGATGGCGTAGCGGAGAATTACAATTCACTGCCCCTGATACGATATGCCGAAGTGCTGTTAAACTTTGCCGAAGCAAAGGTCGAGCTGAATACATTTACTGCGGCCGACTGGGATAAAACGATCAAAGTATTAAGGGCAAGGGCCGGTATTACCGGTTTGGCCATGCCTGTTACGGCCGATACATATTTGCAGCAAAAATATTTTCCCGATATAACCGATGCGGCTTTACTTGAAATAAGACGCGAACGCGGTATTGAGCTGGTGCTCGAAGGCTTTCGATACGACGATCTGAAACGCTGGAAGGCCGGCAAGCTGCTCGAGATGCAATACGATGGCATGTATGTGCCTGCCATGGAGACGCCGTACGACCTGAATGAAGATACAAAACCCGATGTGGCTTTTGTGACCACCGTGCCTGCCACCAAAATTCCGGGTGTATATTATTTTATTATCGACGCACAACAATTCAAACTGGCAGAGGGCACCAAAGGCAGATTGATACTGATGGATAACCTCCCAAGAAGTTATGAAGATTATAAATACCTGTACCCGATCCCTTACGATGAAATTGTATTGAATCCTGCGTTGCAGCAGAATTCGCAATGGAAATAATATGATGCATACAATGAAAAATAAACTGTTCCTGGTTACTGTTCTGTTGGTTTTTGTAACAGCCGCATCAACGCACGCGCAACGGGCAAAGCATGTAATTCTGATCTCGATCGATGGTTTGCGCCCCGATTTTTACCTCGATCATTCGTGGGGCACCGTTAATTTAAACCAGCTAATGAAGCAGGGTGTATATGCCCGGGCTGTAACCAGTGTGTTCCCGAGTTTTACTTACCCATCGCACACCACTATGGTTACCGGCGCATTGCCCGTTCACCATGGCATATATTATAATGCCCCTTTTATACCCGCCGATACACCCGGCCGCTGGTATTGGAACGAAAGCGATATAAAAACACCCACGCTGTGGGATGCGGTGCATAAAGCCGGCATGAAATCGGCTGCCATCACCTGGCCGGTTACTGTGGGCGCGCCCATCGATTATAATATTCCCGAAACATGGACGTGGCCCAATGGCACTGCCGACGACCGTCTTGCAGCCAGCAGCAAACAGGCAACCCCTGCCGGTTTGTTCGAAGAGTTGCAGGCGAATGCTACCGGCAAACTGCAGCCGAACGATTACAACCTCAATTCGCTGGTGATGGACGAAAATGTGGCGCGCATGGGCGCTTACCTTTTCCGCACTTACAAACCCAATTTGCTGGCATTGCACCTGGCCTGTGTTGATCATGCCGAACATGAAGAAGGGCGCGATGGTGATGGCGTACGCAGAGCCGTGGCCGGGGCCGACCGGGCTGTTAAAACCTTGCTCGAAGCAGTGGAAAAAGCCGGTTTAAAAGACAGTACAGCTGTAATTGTATTGGGCGATCACGGACATTTTGATATTCATACAAGTCTGCAACCCAATATATGGCTTAAAGAAAACGGGTTTACGATGCCAACGGAAAAAGATAAAAAGTGGAAAGCTTTTTTTCATACAGCAGGCGGTTCGGCTTTTCTGCATCTTGAAAACCCCAAAGACAGCGCCACCCTGCAAAAAGTACGAGCCATCATAAACAGTTTGCCACCCGCGCAAAAAAAACTGTTCCGTTTAATTGAGCGGGGCGAAATACAGCAACTGGGTGGCGATCCGCATGCGGCATTGGCATTGGCCGGCATCAATGGGGTGGTGTTTGGCGCAGCTGATAAAGGGCCGGCCATTAAAGCAGCGCATGGAGGTACGCATGGTTTTGTGCCCGATATGCCCGGTATCGAAACCGGATTTATTGGTTATGGCGCCGGTTTTAAAAAAGGAACGGTAATTCCGGTAATGAGTCTCGCTGATATTGCACCGGTAGTAAGCGAATTACTCGGACTTGATTTTACATCGCCCGATGGTATTTTGTATCCCGGGTTGTTAAAATAAAGCAGTTAACAGGTGGTGTAAATCACTTATTACGTATCAGATTTAGTCAGAAGTAGGAAGTAAGAAAAAGTTGATACGTTAACAAGTTGACGGGTTGACAGAAAACTGAGCGAATTCACCATTGACCACTGCGTCCGACGAAGCTTTAGCGTAGGCGGATTCACCATTCACGATTAAAAACCAAACCACATACGCATGAACACGATTGCTGCTAACAATTCATTGGCCGACAGGGCGGGTATTCCCCGCCAGCTCATTTGGGGATATGTAGGTATTTTAATTTTTATGATGGGCGACGGCATGGAAACCGGTTGGCTGAGTCCATACCTCATTGGCAGAGGTATGTCGATTGAACAATCGGCTACGTTGTTTACTGCTTACGGCGTAACCATTGCTGTGTCGGCCTGGTTCTCGGGTGTGCTGGCCGAAGGGTATGGTCCCAAATTAACGATGCTGGCGGGTTTGCTGTTATACCTCGCAGGTACAGCAGGTTTTGTTGGGTATGGGTTGCAGCAGCTGAATTATCCGGTTATGATCGTTACCTACGCTGTTCGCGGTTTTGGTTATCCGCTGTTCGCCTATTCTTTTATGGTTTGGATCGCTTATCAAAGTCCGAAACAAAAACTGGGCAGGGCAGTGGGTTGGTTCTGGTTTGTGTTTACCGGCGGATTGAATGTGCTGGGCGCTTTTTATTCGAGCTGGGCCATTGAACAACTCGGTTATATCAATACGTTGTGGAGCTCGGTATTTTGGGTGCTTATCGGTGCGTTCTTTGCATTGGTGCTGAATAAAGCAGCTTTTAAACCGGGTGGCAATGCAAATAATGCCGGTAGTAAAGCAAAGGAATTACTGAAAGGGTTGACCATCGTAAAAGAAGAACCAAAAGTGCTGATCGGTGGCATTGTACGCATCATCAATACTACGGCGCAGTTTGCTTTTCCGGTGTTTTTACCAATGTATATGGCGCAACATGGGTTCGATACCACTACCTGGTTAAAAATATGGGGCACTATATTCACCAGCAACATCATCTTTAATCTGATTTTTGGTTTTGTGGGCGACCGTTTGGGATGGCGCAATACCATCATGTGGTTTGGCGGTATTGGCTGTGCTGTAACCACCCTCGGTTTGTATTATATACCACAGGTAGCGCCCGGAAATTTTGCGGTGGTGTTGATCGCCGGTATATTGTGGGGCGCCTGTTTGGCAGGATATGTTCCTTTATCGGCCCTTGTTCCTTCGCTGGTGAAAAAAGATAAAGGCGCTGCCATTGCCATTTTAAATCTTGGCGCCGGATTACCCGTTTTTGTTGGTCCTGCTATAGTAGGATTGTTCATTGGGGTGGCAGGCAATGAAGGTATCATCTGGATCTTAGCGGTGCTGTATTTTATCAGCGCCCTGCTTACAAAATTTATTACACTGCCCGATAATGCAAAAACATTGCATCATGTGCAGGAAGAAAATGTGTCAATTAGCGAATTAGCAAATTAGCACATTAACATATTAGCAAATTAACAATAATAGCAACTATGAGAATATTAGTAACGGCGCCTTACAACGAAAACGGGTTGAAGGAACTGCAGGAACAGGTTGGTGAGGTGATCTATAAGCCATGGAAACCAAACGGACGCGCTTATTATGCCGATGAGTTAAAAAGCCTGTTAACCGAAACAGCGGCCGATGCATTAATAACCGAGCATGATCATGTTACGGAAGAAGTAATACATGCACATACACAATTACAATTTATCGGAGTTTGCCGGGGAACGCCTTCGAATGTGGCCATTGCAGCCGCAACACAGCATGGCATTCCTGTTTTTTATACACCCGCCCGTAATGCACAGGCGGTGGCCGAAATGTTTATAGCGAATGTGATCACGTTTATGCGCAATACAATTCCCGGCATCGACTGGTTAAAAGGTCGTAACTGGGCTGCGGGCGCGCATACATCGTACCTGCAGTTTAAAGGAAATGAACTGGCCGGTAAAAACATTGGTATGGTTGGGTTTGGCGCCATCGGTCAGCTTATTGCCAATATGGTAAAAGGCTATCCCTGCCCCGTACAATTTTATGATCCCTACGTGGGTGATTATGATAAAGCGTATCGCGCGGTATCGCTGAACGAATTGTTCGAAACCAGTGATGTTGTATCTGTACATCTGCCTGTTACAGAACAAACGAAGGGCATGATCGATTATTCGCTGTTGTCGAAAATGAAATCCGGTGCCATATTTGTAAATACGGCACGTGCGGTGGTGGTAAATCGTGATGATCTGTTACGGGTGCTGGAAGAAGGAAAAATAAGAGGCGCAATACTGGATGTGTTTGATCATGAGCCGCCCGATGAAACAGATTATAAAATAATCGATCATCCGAATGTGCTCGCCACACCGCATATTGCAGGCGCAACGTTTGAAGTAGAAGATCACCACGTATCTATTTTAAATAAAACACTGATCGACTGGTTTGTGCAAAATAAAAAAGAAGTCTGAAGTCAGAAGTCGGAAGTCCGAAGATTGAGATTGAGGGGGAAAGAAATAATCATGGGCTAAACAAATCGGGTTCTTCTGACTTCTGGCATCCGGTATCCGACCCCTTGCTCTTCGAGGCTTATAGCATCGAAGATTTATTCTGTTGCCTTTGGCAACAGTTTAAAAAATGGCCAAAGGCCATAGAATAACGCTGCGAGACTGCAAATCTCGCAGAGCAAAGGTAAAAAATGATAAAAAATATTGAAAAGATGACAGCAAAAGAAGCTTATTTAATTATCGACATCGGCACAGGTAATGTTCGGGTTGCAGCAGCAGGTATCAATGGCGATGTGCTGGGTGTTGCCCGTGAAGATATTCATTATAACAGGGATGATAAATATCCCGATGCTCTGTACTTTGACCCTGAATTATTATGGAAGCAGGTAACCGGCCTGGCGCGTACTGTGCTGCAGGCATTGCCCGGCATTGCCATCAAAGCAGTAACAGCTACAAGTCAGCGCGAAGGCATTGTGTTGCTTGGGAAAAACGGCGAGTCGCTGATCGGATTACCCAATATCGATCACCGCGGCAGGGAATGGGACAATGTGCTGCCCGATAAAACCATTGTATACAAAATCACCGGTCGTTATCCCACCTCGTTGTTTTCGGCTTTTAAGTTGCTCGGAATAAAGAAACGCTGGAAAGAGGTGTGGCAATCGTGCAGCAACTTTGTAAGCATCAGCGACTGGGTCGAATACAAATTAAGCGGTGTAATAAAATACGAGCATTCACAGGCGTCGGAAACGCTGTTGTACGATGTGGCCGCCAAACAGTGGTCGCAGAACCTGTGCGATCTCTTCAATCTGGATAGTTCGATGCTGCCTCCGCTTGCATCTTCAGGAAGTATCCTGGGACCGGTATTACCTGTTATTGCCGATGCGTTTGGCATTTCACCAGATGCCGCAGTAATTGTGGGCGGCGGCGATACGCAGCTGGCTATTAAAAGCACCCAGCCGGCCGTGGAAGATATTGTAATTGTATCGGGCACTACCACACCCATCGTTAAGCTGGTTGATACCTATATGCTCGATGCGCAACAACGCACCTGGACGAGCCGCGATATTGAACCCAATCGCCTGGTATTTGAAGCCAATGCCGGTGTAACGGGTTTGAATTTTCAACGGTTGAAAGAAATATTTTATCCCAATGAAACTTATGCGGTGATCGAACAGGAACTGGCTGCTACAAAAGATGCTTTTTGCATGGCTTCGCTCGGTTCGCTGGTCGCCGATGAAAAAACACCGCTGATCAAAGGCGGATTTATATTTCCCACGCCGGTGTCGCATCAGCTAACGCGTGCACATTTTGTGTGGGCCACTATGATTGATATTGCCTGTTCAATTGCCGAAAATTATAAAATATTATGCGAGGTGGTCGGTCATCAGTCAGATTATGTGTGGGCCTGCGGCGGCGGTTTGCAAAGCATTACCCTGCGTAGTTTGCTGGCAGGATTGCTGAATAAGAAAGTGCAGGTAAGGGTTGGTTTTGAACAATCATCGGTAATAGGTGGTGCATTGATCTGCAATGAAGCACTACAGGTTACTGCCGATTTCAAAAGCACCATCGAAGTAGTACACCCGCAGCAACAGCATTATTATGCGGCGTTGTATAAGGAGTGGAAAAAGACGAGAGCGCATTTCAGAAGTCTGAAGTCGGAGAACGGAAGTCTGAAGTCGGAAGTCTGAAGTCAGAAAAACCTGTAATGCATTGACCCGACAGATTTTTGCAGATTAATATATGAAACCAAAGTAGTATGAGCAATTCGTATTTTATTGGCATAGATGTAGGCACACAGGGCGCAAGAGCAGTATTGATCGATGTAGCCGGTAATGTGCTGGCGGGTGGTGAACAGGCTTTCCCGTTGAGTAATCAGTCGCGCGAAGAGCAATCACCCGGGCAATGGTGGAGTGATTGTATGTTATGTTTACAACAGGTGCTCGGTGAAGTAAGAGCCCACATTGATGTATCGCAGATAAAAGCCATTTCGGTCACCTCTACTTCGGGAACTATTATTCCCCTTGGTAAAGACCATCATCCATTATACAATGCCATCATGTACAGCGATCCGCGTTCGGCCGAAGAAGCGGATTTTTGTAAAAAAATAGCGCTGGCTGCCAACAGTAAGGGATACACTGCTTTTAATGCCAGCAGCGGTTTACCAAAAATGCTTTGGTTTATAAACCGGTATCCGGCTGCAATAAACCAGTTAGCGGGATTCATACATGCAACCGATTTTATCATCGGAAAATTATGCGGTCGTTATACCATAACCGATTATACTAATGCATTAAAATCGGGTTACGATGTTCGCAACAAACAATGGCCATCGTATATATGGGAAAAACTGCCCATTCAAAAACAATGGTTGCCCCAGGTGCAACCATCCGGCGCAGTAATAGCAACTATTTCACCCGCTTTGGCCAATATCCTTGAATTACCAGATACTATACAAATCGTAGCCGGCATGACGGATGGTTGTGCGGCACAAATTGCATCGGGTGCAGTGAAAGTGGGCGACTGGAATACGACCATCGGCACCACCCTCGTAATAAAAGGCGTAACCACGCAGGAGATCTATGACGTGCATGGACGCCTTTATTGTCATCGCCATCCCGAAGGGTACTGGATGCCCGGCGGCGCCAGCAATACAGGGGCCGATTGGGTTACCCGTGATTTTGGCGCCGATCTGAAAGAACTCACTGCACAGGCCGGTAAAATCATTCCAACCCATTATATGGCCTGGCCGTTAAAACAGCAGGGCGAACGCTTTCCGTTCATCGCCCCGCAGGCCACCGGATTTGAACCCGATGGATTATCGCGGGCGGCCTTATTTGCAGCCAATATGGAAGGCGTTGCCTATATTGAGCGCTATGCGTACGAGGTGATTGAACAATTGAGCGGCGAAAAAGTACGTGCCGTTTATACCGCAGGTGGCGGAAGTAACAGCGATGTATGGTTGCAGATAAGAAGTAATGTGTTGCAACTGCCGGTGTATAAAATGAAACATGTAACGGGCGCTGTAGGAGCTGCCATTATAGCTGCATCGCAAACCCATTTTAATTCCTTAACAGCAGCAGCCACAGCGCTTACACAAATTGAAAAGGAAGTGCATCCGAAAAAAGAATGGATGGCTATTTATGATGAAAATTACCGGCAATTCATAAACATACTGGTTGAAAAAGGTTATATCAGAAAAACACAATATGCTTAATATCTATTTGATCAGGCATGGACAAACAGCCTGGAATGCCGATAATAACCGGTATTGCGGAAGGACGGATATTTCTCTTACCGAAAAAGGCGTAGAGCAGGCAGAAGCATTGCGGCAGCAGTTGCAAAAAATACAATGGGATGGTGTTTTTTCTTCGCCTTTGCAACGGGCATTCATGACCGCACAGATTGCTACCGGTACAACGGTTGTAAAAGACGACCGGCTGATAGAAGCCGATTTCGGTTCGTGGGAATATAAAACAAAAGAAGAATTTATAACGGAGAATGCAACCTTGTGGAACAACTGGATGAAAGATCCTGCAACCAACAGGGCAGGGGGCACCGGTGAAACGGCTGCTGAAATTGTTGAGCGGGTGAACGATTTCTTCAATTCACTGCAACAACAATATACCAGAGGCAATTTTTTAGTGGCTGCCCATAACGGCGTAAACCGTTTTTATCTGGCCCATAAACTGGGTATGCCCTTGCGCAATTACCGTATGTTGCTGCAGGAAAATTCTGCCGCTACGATGTTTACGCTTGATAAAGAGGAAGGGTTTGTGCTGAAGTATCTTAATTCAAAGTTTTAAGAAGCTTCAGTTTTTTTGAACCACATAGCAACATAGGACACATAGGAAATCATATAGAAAATCCTATGTGAAACCTATGATTTCTATGTGCCTATGTGGTGAAGAATGTCTTAACTAAAAAGAGATTTTATGCATATCAACCGGCGAAAATTTCTGGCATTGGGTTCTATGACGGCAGCGCAACTGGCTGCTGTGCGTATGGTAAGCGGACAAAGTAATTTCAATAATTGGTTACAGAAAAATGAACCGTTCTTTACCGTATCGCCATCTTTTGCTGACCTGAAACAAAAATTTATGGCGCCGGGTCAGGCATTTCAGCCCGGATGTTATTGGTGGTGGTTCAATGGCCTGGTTGATAAGGAAGGGATCACCAGAGACCTGGAGGAATATAAAACAAAAGGAATGGGTGAAGTGCTGCTGATCAATTCGGCAAGTGGTTTGGGCGGCGCCAAAGTGCCGCAGGGTGCTCAATTCCTTTCTGTCGAATGGCGCGAACTGTTTCGTTATGCATTACAGGAAGCGCACAGGCTGGGCATTAAAATGGGTGTGAACATGAGCTCGGGCTGGTGTATGGGTGGCCCGTGGATTAAACCGCAACATTCATGCAGATGGTTCCTGCAATCAAAACTAACAGTTGCCGGTCCGCAAAAATTCAGTGGTAAATTACCGTTGCCGGGTAACCGCGATGGATACGATCACCTGGTAAATGCACCCGGATGGAAAGATTATATCGATCTGCCGCTTGAACAGCTCGATTATCGCGATACGGCTGTAGTGGCTATTCCTGCTTCGAACAATAATTCGCTCCTCAACGATAAAAGAAAAGAGTTGTTTGCGGCAAAAACCAATCGCAAAGATGCCAGTAACTTCATCAAGGCAAAAGATGCCATGGAGCCGGTGTTAACACCGTGGTCTTTATCGCCCGATGGCCAGCCGGTTGCTATTGATAAAGTAATTGATCTTACCAACCTGATAAAAGCCGATGGACAACTCGACTGGGAAGTGCCGCCCGGTGAATGGACCATCATTCGTACCGGACATAGAATGACAGGTTCAAAAGTGATGATCGCCCAGCCCGAAGCCAGCGGGTTATCGGTTGACTGGCTGAGCCATGAAGGGGTAGACCAGCAGTTTGAGAATCTTGGTAAAGTTTTATTGCAGGAAGCCGGCGACCTGGCCGGTAAAACCCTGGTTTATTTTTGTGACGATAGTTTTGAAGATGGCTTTCCCAACTGGACAGAGAATATCATACCCCAATTCAAAAAATACCGCGGATACGATCCCACACCATATTTGCCCGTATTGAACGGTTTTATTATCGGCAGTGCCGCTATATCAGATCGCTTTTTGCACGACTATCGTAAAACTGTAGCCGATTGCATGGCCGATGAACATTATAAACGTTTTGCCGGGCTGTGTCATCAAAACGGACTGCAGGTGCAAAACGAAGGCGCAGGACCAAGCCGTTCGGGTACCATGTGTATGGACACTTTAAAAAACCTCGGTCGAAGCGATATGCCGCAGGGCGAGTTCTGGCTGGGCGGACGGCACGATGAAGAAGGGGGTCTTGATGAATCACTCGGGTATGGCATAGTCAGGTTAGAACAGGGGCAAAATAAAGTAACCAAAATGGTTTCTTCAGCCGCGCATATTTATGGCAAAAGAACCGCATCGGCCGAATCATTTACCTCTTTCCGTCACTGGAGCGATTATCCCGGCAATATGAAACAGGCGGCCGACCGGGCTTTTTGCGAAGGCATCAACCGGTTTTTAATGCATACGTCAACGGCTACACGTCCAAAGGATGGTAAACCCGGATATGAATATGGAGCAGGCACACATTTCAATCCCAATGTAACCTGGTGGAACCTGAGTGGCGCGTTTTTAGATTATATCAGCCGTTGCCAGTATTTGCTGCAACAGGGATTGTTTGTGGCCGACATCTTATATTATAACGGCGACTGGGCGCCGAATATAGTAGCACCCAAACACATCGATCCATCGGCCGGCAAAGGATACGATTACGATGTTTGTAATGAAGAAGTGTTGCTTACAAGAGTATCTGTAAAAAATGGCCTTCTGGTATTACCCGATGGCATGAGTTACCATATATTGGTATTGCCAGATAATAAAAGAATGCCGGTGCCGATATTGCAAAAGATAAAAGAACTGGTAAATGCCGGCGCCATTGTGGTGGGACCAAAGCCGGAGCAGGACCCCGGATTACAAAATTTTCCACAATGCGATACGCAGGTAAAACAACTGGCGGATGAAGTGTGGGGCCATTGCGATGGTGTTTCGGTAAAAGAACATTTGTACGGAAAAGGAAAAGTATACTGGAATGAACCATTGCAACAGATCTTAAAAAGCAAAGGCATAACACCTGACTTTTTATATACCGATACCAACGCCTGGATCGATTTCATTCATCGCCGTGTGGGCGATACCGACATCTACTTTATTGCCAATCGCAATAACCGCTCAGCGACAACCGACTGCCGATTTCGTATTACAGACAAACAACCTGAAATATGGGATGCGGTAACCGGCGACATGAAATCAGTGGCCTCGTACAATGTTGCCGAGAGGTATACAACCATTCCCCTGCAGTTTGCACCGTTTCAGAGTTGGTTTATTGTTTTCAAAAAAGCAGCCGGTACAAAATCTGTTGCACTGAAAAACACCGGAAAGAATTTTCTTTCGTTCACTCCTGTATTGCCATTAACCGGTTCGTGGATGGTGCATTTTGATGAAAAGTGGGGCGGCCCTGCTGCCATTGAATTTCCTTCACTCGAAGACTGGACCAAACGGCCCGAAGAAGGCATTAAATATTATTCAGGCAGCGCAACTTATGAAAAGCGGTTCGATGTGCCCGGTATAGAATCTGGTAAAAGATATTTTTTAGATGCGGGCATTGTAAAAAATATCGCACAAATAACGCTCAATGGAAAAAAGCTATGCATTTTATGGACGGCTCCCTGGCGCGTTGAAATTACCGGTATCATAAAAGCAAAGGACAATATCCTTGAAATAGAAGTCGTAAACCTTTGGCCGAACCGCCTTATCGGCGATGCCGCGCTTGCACCCGAAAAAAGAATAACCCGTACCAATATTGATTTTAAAAAAGATGCTCCGTTGTTGCCATCAGGTTTGCTGGGGCCGGTAGTTGTGAGCAGGGGAACGTAAAGCCTAAGAGAGCTCTTCGAGGCTTGCAGCCTCGAAGTCTTATTCTGTTGCTTTTAGCAACAAACGAATTTTTCAAAGTGGCCAAAGGCCACAGAATAGAACTACGAGACTACAAGTCTCGCAGAGCAGCCGGGAGCAGCGTGCAGATAGCTCTTCGAGGCTTGTAGCCTCGAAGCCCTATTCTGTTGCTTTCAGCAACAAACGAAATCTCGCCCCTTCCATCATACTAACTCTAACGTTTATTTGCTTAAAAATATATTAATATAATTAATATATTTGATGATCATTAAACCTTCAACAATTTTTTTATGAGCTATGAAAATGCAGATGGTTATAAGATCAGTAACCAGGAAGGTACTCATTTTTTGACTTTCACTGTTGTAGGCTGGATTGACATATTCAGTCGCCAGCGATACCGGGATATTATTATTGATAGCTTTCAATTTTGTCGCAAAAATAAAGGACTTGAAATAGGTGCTTTTGTTATAATGTCAAATCATATTCATACTATATGGACGGCTGTTAATGCTAATCTCAGTGATATTGTTAGGGATTTTAAAACATTTACGAGCAAAGCGATTTCCAAAAGCATTGCAGATGAACCTGAAAGCAGGCGGGAGTGGCTTCTATATATGTTTGAATTCTATGCCAGACGGACCATGGCAAATGATCACTATAAAGTATGGACAAGCAACAATCATCCCGAGGAAGTTTTCGGAGAAGATTTTCTTAGAACAAAGCTGAACTATACACACGAAAATCCTGTACGAGCTGGTCTGGTGGTTGATCCAATCGAATACCTATATAGCAGTGCTGCAAATTATGCAGGCAAAAAAGGTATAATGGAGATTGATTATCTTTTTTAATAGTAATAAAAGTGGCCAAAGGCCACAGAATAGAACTGCGAGACTACAAGTCTCGCAGAGCCTTCATACTTATATATGGTGCAGGTTTCGCATAGCACATTGCAAATTCTGCGGATGTATATTACTCAACATATCCTGTTCCTGCTTTTCTTCATAAAAGTACACGGTAAGTGAAATTATTTCACGATATTCATTACTGCCGATGTCAAAAAAATATATGATGCCCGGTCATTACGGACTGGTAACAGCTTACACTAAGAACGTGTGGACATCCCGGCAGCAGTAAAGTTCTGTTACATTAAAGCCACATTATCATTGTACGGATATGGGCAAAAACTTACTTGTAGAAACCCTGCAAAAGCGGGGTATTAACGATTTGCAGTCAACCTGCCTTACACCAGCGTTTGAAGCATTGGTGCATGGCAATGTATTTTCCACTGTTCATGACCCTGCCGTTTCTGTTGAATATCATGAAAGCGCCCGCGGACTAACCTGTAATTCGCAATCCTTCCTTGTTGATGAAACCGGTTATACACTTCCCGATTCTCCAAACTGTGAGATCCGTTACAGCATTGTAGGCAATGAATTTGTTATACAGGCAAAATACTTGTCGTTGCAACATTTGCAACCAATAAAATTTGTGTTGCCAATAATTTGCAATTACAATGAAAAAGCCTGGCCCATTTCGCCAACAAGGCTCGATGTAATTAAGTCGGGCGCCGTGGTGAATATTGAAGCCAATAAACCTTTTAAAACAAGCCGGCTACAACCCGTTAACGAATTCACAAATGTGCCCGGCAACAATACCATCAGGCTTGAATTTTCCAGTAATGAAATAGAAATAAAGATCAGGGTTGCGTGACCCGGAAAGTGTTTTGTTGTTTTAACTGTTGGCACGTTGTTCGTGCAGCGGAAGATTGCAATAGGAAAAAAGTTGCTGAATGGTTGGGTTAAGGTATTTATAACTCATGGGTTTGGTAATACAATCAGTGCGGAAATTTTTACAAAATTCAATATCCGATACGTTTGTTGAAGTGGTGAATATTACAACAGGTATATCTTCCCATTTCTTACTGCTTCTGATGCGTTCCAGCGTTTGTTTCCCATTCATTTTGGGCATGTTCATATCGAGCATGATCAAGGAAGGAAAGGGTTTGTTTTCCTGCTCAAGCCTGTTCAATACTTCAATGCCCTCTTCACCGCTTTGCGCTTTTAATATGGTAATTCCCGGATAAAGATTGGCAATCGATTCTCCGAATATCAGTAAATCATCCGGGTCATCGTCGATATACAATATAGTAGTTGGTTCGTTTATCATATTTCAGGTAAACATTTACAAAATTTGTATAATAAGGAACAAAGTGGAACAGGTAATCGTGAAGGTAACGGAAGATAAAGCTGTATACCCATGTATAACAATTTTTCTGCCAAATTTTTATAGCACGTGGCAACTGCGTGATTAATAATAAGATCGGCCTGGTCTTTTGCTTTACTTATACTGTAAAGTTGTTGGATGAAAGGTTCGCCATGAATGCCAGAACTCCTGGTACGATTGAACGGGCAGTAATTGTTGCCCTTTTAAAACTCCGTCTATACATTCACCGTTCCTATTCCAGGTCGATTGGGTGTTGCGATCTTTCAATAAGTGCCCGGTGTTCTCAAAATGCAATGTTTGATTGTTGACCGTTCTGTTCCATACATGAAATGTGGCGGAGTCGTTTTCGAGCACCAATGCAACAGGCAAACCCGCGATTGAATCCTGAATTATTGTTTGTTTTACCAATGCATTCCAATCGTAGGCTTTGTTGATGTTATTATGCGAAATGCCGATTACCCACGATTTAAATTGCCATGATCCCGAATCTCTTTTTTCGAGACTGCTTTTGATGGTGCCCCGGTCGAAATCTTTCAGTTCGTTATATTGTTTTGTAAACAGCGTATCGGGTTGCATGATCAGTGATGCCGGATAAGTTTTTAACCATGCTTCGAGCGTAAGTTGACGGGATGGAATTTCGGGCAGGGCAGTACCCTGAAGCGGTCCTGCAACCGCCGTTCCGGTAGCCTGTTGCCACCAGCTTTTGGTGCCTGCATCTTCAAACATGGCATTGAAGTGGTCCATGCCCACCAGTCGAAAAGTTTCGGGCCGGCCGTTCACAGCCGGACTATACACCCTGCCTGTACGGCACACAGTGCAGTAGGTAACCATTACCGGTGTATTGCCAATGGTATCCCGAACCTGGTGGTGATAGCCTATTAATTGTATAGGGTAGGCCTTTGCCTGTCCGTTTAGCGATACACCGATGACCAGTTTTCCGGCAGGAATGGTATTCGTTGCGGCAGCAGCGAAATTTTTATGCCGGGGTTGATAAAACATTTTGTCGGCCTGGAACCTGAAGTTGAAAAAATAAAACACAACAACATAAAATAGCAGACCTGCGGCGAGCACCCCTTTTTTCCAAAACCGGGCATGCTGCATAATATATATAACCGGCCATGCAATTAGTAACAGACCGGCTATTCGCAACCAGATCGTATACCTGTTCAGCCAGTATGCAAGCTGAATGGTGTTGTTATGCTGACTGCCCGGGAATGGCATAATAAAATAAATGCGCAATATTTCAACGGCGAACAAAAACAGCAGGCCTGCTATTAATAAACCATATTTCATGAAGTTGTGTTGGGTTTACTTACCTGTAATTTATCGAATTCTTTTTCTGCCGGCAATGTTCCCTGAATTCCTGCCGCAATTTTGGCGTAAGCCGTGTTACTCAGGGCCTCCCGGCAACACCCGCCTTTACAGCCGGCGCACAATCAATGATACCCGGAAGTGGATTGCTGAAATTGAATTTTTTTAATTGAAAGGTGGAAAAGCTTTTATCGCCTTCTTTAATTTTTATATTGGTATTGATGGGCAAATGGCTGAATAGCTGTTTTACATTATTGCCGGGCCATATTATTTCAATTTGTTCAACGGCAGTAGCCTGGCCTATACCAATATGTTGCATAAGCGGATTGGAGCCAAAGCTGCCGCCTGAATTCAGATCGCGATAAATGCTGCGGATAACCCCTTTGTCGTTGATCGTTACTTTTATTCTTGCTCCTATAGCAGCTTTGTTGCTATTTACCCCTTCGAGCGAAAGATTGATAAAATGGTTTTGACTTTGACCGGGGTTAAGGTATAAAGAATTTTCATACGCATCGCCCACATAAGCGCCACCCATATCTATATAAATATCGTGGTCGCCATCGTTGTCGATATCAACAAACGAAACACCGTGACCTTTTTGCAGATTACCTACCCGGGCCGATGTGGTTACATCAACAAAGCGGTTGCCCTGAATATTCCTGAACAGCTTGTTGGGAACAAGCGATGTGTATTGCGGGTTTCCGGTACCGAGGTAAAAATCGGAGTAACCATCATTGTCGATATCGCCAAAATTGCCGCCCATGGCAAAGGCAATGGTGTTCAGGCCTGCTTTTTCCGACACCTCTTCGAACGTGCCATTGTGAGTGTTGCGAAACAAAAATATTTTACCTGAATTACCTATGTCCATGTTCAATGCTTCTGCGGCTGCATACCAGGCCAGCGATTTATGAAATTCATATCCGCAAACAAGAATATCGAGCCAGCCATCGTTGTCGTAATCCCAGAACCAGGTAGTAAAGGTGCGTGCAGTGTTATTGCCAAGACCAGCCTGTTGCGATACATCTGAAAAGCGGGGGATGCCTTGTACGGGCCCGTCGTTTTTCAACAGCATTTTTTTACCATCTAAAGTAGAAATAAACAGATCAGGAAATCCGTCGTTGTTGTAATCGCCCGATGTTACGCCTTTTACAAAAGCAATCACATTGCACCTGGCTTTGGTGCCGGATAAAGTAAAGGTGCCGTTTTTATTGTTCATGTACAATTCGCAAGGATTGATCTCCATATCGGGCCCTGTTTCATTGCCAATGAAAACATCGAGCCAGCCATCGTTGTTGAAATCGGCCCAGGTGGCTGTTTGGGTGGGATAAAAGGAGAGCAATCCCGCTTCACGGGTTACATCGGTAAAAGTGCCGTCGCCATTGTTTTTCATTAAAGAATTAGGTTCTTTGCCATACTTTCCCTTCCAGGCGCCGCGCAAAACAAAGATGTCTTTTAAACCATCGTTGTTATAATCAGTTTGCATCATGTTTAAGCCGCCGGTAAAATTGTTCAAACCCGAAGCGGCCGATACATCACTGAAGGTGCCGTTTTTATTATTGGTGAAATAGTGCATGCCTTCCTGCAGCCCCCAACTGCTGGTAATGATGTCGGGATAGCCGTCGTTATTGAAGTCCTCGATAATACTGCCGCCGGCCATGTTCTTCACATTGATACCTATGTTGGTGGCTACATCGGTAAAAGGCTTTACCTGGTAAGCGCTGTCTGCAACGGGCAGCTTTATTAAATACGGCGCCGGTACTTTGGCGGGATATTCACCTATAGCCATATACGCAATATTGAGCAGCCACCTCGATTCAAGGTCGGTGTTATCGTATTTCAAAAGCATTTCATACAGTTCGATCGCTTTTTCAGCCCCCTGTTTATTAGCATGTATGCCTTTATTGGCAATGGGAAAGATGCACGATTCGCCGGTATGATTGTAGATGCAGTTGGTTCTTTCGCCCAGCCGTAAACACGAAATGGCGAGGTTTTTCAGGATCATATTTCTATGGTCGGTATATTCGGGCGGAATGGTTTGCAACAGGTTGTCAAAAACTTCAATCGCTTTTTCTTCGCGGCCCAGTTCAAGTAATGTATTGCCTATGGCATAACTGGCGGTAGCTGTTTCGCGGAATTGTTCTGCCTTTTTGCGTAACGAATCGTAAAATTTTAACCGGGCTTCAGAGGCATACGGGTTGCGGGGGGTAGATTCGCTTCCGTTGATGGCCGCTATAAGCCGTATCATTTCTTTGTTTTGTGACGTTTTGGATTTGCAGGATACTATAGATAGTAATGTTGCAAACAATACGATGCGGGATAAGGAACAAGTCATAAGCTGGTTTTTTATAAATAACAAAAAGCAAATGCCAATTTGCACACATAGTCTTTATGTAAAAAGGTTTCGGAGCAGCAGCAGTCCGAAAATCGGCTGCAACGAAGAACTTTGCTGATTATTAACAAAAAATCAAAATTATGAAACAGCAAACTTCGGCCGCATCC